>Ga0105047_10003012_pt1 | contig 29859 bp, 18 predicted proteins | sample MAT04_FD_78384 | JGI IMG/M metagenome (GOLD analysis project Ga0105047, IMG submission 78384) | Freshwater microbial communities from Lake Fryxell liftoff mats and glacier meltwater in Antarctica - MAT-04 (megahit assembly) | ecosystem: Environmental > Aquatic > Freshwater > Ice > Liftoff... | reverse complement strand
GCCTTGCCCTTCTTGTAGTGCGTCGCGACGTAGCCAAAGCCCTCGGTCTTGCTCAGCCCCTGATACGGCGGATTGCCCACCACGATGTCGTACTGACCCTCGCGCACCACCCGCAGGAAGCGCACCCCAGCCGCGAGCTGCTCGCCTTCCAGGCGTAGGCCGAGATCACGCTCCGAGGCGTGCGCATCGAGGAAGGCCTCCAGCTTCTCGACCAGGACGGCCTTCGCATCGCGGCCCGGCTCCACGCTGCGGGTCAAGAGCGGCTGCCTCGCGATCAACTCGTCAATCGCCCTGTCCACCCGCAAGAGCGATCCCAGGTAGTCGGCGCCGGCCAGCGCAGTGACGAGCGCGCGGGTCAAGGACGCGGGGAGGCCCACCTCGCGCTCCGCGCCTTCGATGAAGCTCGCGAGCGCGGGGTCGTCCTTGGGCAGGTCGCTCAGGTGCAGTGCAGGCGCCACCAGGTTCAGGACCTGGGGTGTCGCGTCGTTGCTGAGCGCTTTGGCCTTGAGCCACACCGCGGCGGCCGCTATCTGAATACACCGAGGATCGATGTCCACGCCATACAGGTTCTGCTCGAGGATCGACTCGGCGATGGCGCGCTCACTCCAAGACTCGCCGTCCACAGCGCCGCGGTGCCTTGCTTCCTCGCGGTAGAGCGCAGCGAGCAGATCGAAGGCGATGACCAAGAAGTGCCCGCTGCCGCACGCGGGATCGAGGAGCTTGAGATCTCGAATGGAGCTCGGGGCCTTCTCGATGGCATCGGCGAGGAGCGGCTGGGGCACCCAGTACTTCCAGTGATCTTCGAGCTCGCCCTCGATGGGCATGAGCGCGTCGAGCGCGACGCCGCCAGCATCGGGACCGGTCTCTCGCCGCGCGCGCCACTCGGTGCGCCGACGATCGAGATCATCGAGCACGGAGCTGCCATTCGCGCCGCCATTCAAAACGGCGCGGGCATCGGCGGTCCAGCCGTTCTTGGCGCAGATGGCGAGCCAGGTCTGTCCGAGGGTGTTGTGGAGCAGCCACTCCACCATGTACCGCTCGGTGAACATCTGGGTTTTCGAGGCGATCTCGTGCGGAGCAATCTTCTGCCCGTCTGCGATCTTCTCATCGAGTTCCTCGCGATCCTGGTCATTCCAGAACTGATAGATCCAGCCCAGCGTGGTGTCGTCGGTCCACGCGCCCGCGAGCGCCTCGGCATCGAGCGCCTCGATGACCGCGCGCAGGGTCTCGGGCCGCACCGGCACCAAGGGGGTGAGACCCACGTCGCCATAGAGACCCGGCAGGTCGCCCGCGAGCTCGTCATAGACCAGGTGCAAGAGGGTGTCGTAGCCCTCGGTCTCGTCCGCGCAGAGCTCGGGCGCGTACTCACGGAACTCGCGGTATCCCGCGCTCTGCCAGCCTCCGGTAGCGACCATGGGTTTGCTGAGTCCCTGCGCTTCTAGGAGCCGCAGGAGCACCAGCCGGTGCAGCAAGGTGTAGGCGGCCTCCTTCTCCGCCTGCCGGCGGAAGCGAACGCGCGCGTCTCTCTGTTCCTTCGCGGGCACGGTGCGCACCTGCTCGTCGAGCCAAGCCTCGAGCCGCCCGCGGCGGATGCGCGGCGCCTCACGAAGCCCCGCCTGCTCGGCCTTCACCGAGAGCCGGTACTCGCCCTCCGTCGCCCCATGCAGGTCCTCGAGCAACCGGGTGCGAAGCGCCCGAACGGTCTTACGAAGCGCCTCCTTCGCGTCAGGCGTGAGGGTCGCCAACGACCTCATCAGCGAGCGCTCCCAACCGAGGTCAGAGGACGACGATTACGCAATTCCGCAATCGGAAATAGCGCGAAAACGCCGGTAAAATCGCGTGATTGCATCCAGGGATTGCGTAGCGATTGCGTAGAATTGCGCGCTTGCACAATCCCGTCGCCGTCGTCTCCAACCAGTTCCACCGCCACCTCTCAGCGTTTGGCCAGGCGCGGCGCCGCAAGACCGCGCGCGCGGACCCAGGGCAGCGGCGAGCGGGACTTTTTCTCGAGGAGGCTCGAGGTCACGATGACCTTCGCCTCGATGTGGGGCTTCAACGTGGAGCGGATCGTGGCCTGGAGCGCCGTCGCGCCACCCACGTCGACCGTGTCTTGCTCCAGCCACAGCACGACGAGGGCTTTGGGGCGCTCGAGGTACTCCCGGACCAGCCGCTCATGAAAGGGTTCACCCAGGCCCCGATCGCACGCCCAGATCAGACCGGCGAGGCTGTCGCGCACCTTCTCGGCGACCTCCTGGGCCAGCGCGCCGCTGGTGATCCGGGGCCCGTTGTCGGTAGCCGCGGCTCGAAAGTCCTTCATCTCGATGAACACCGCGCCGTCGCCCGCGACGCTCGCGCAGACGTCGACGGCCCTCGTGCGCTGGAGCCGTCCTATCCCTTGGAGAAACGCGGGGTGCTCATCCCACTTCACACATCGCTCGCTGTCGATGTTCAGCACGATGGCACCCTCGGTGACGTGCACGCTCATTCCGCGTTCCGCACGCGGTCGTAGTGCCGAAGGAACTCCTCTCGAATGAGGTTCGACTTCAGCCCATCGAGCTCGTCTGCGCCGTCGATGCTCACGCTGTCTTCCTTCTCGTGTCGAGTGAACGAGAAGAAGCGCGACGCCGGGGCGCCGGAGGCCTTCGCGGCCAGACCGAGGCTCTCTGAGAGCAGGTAGTCGTGGCTCGAGACGAAGACCTGGATTCCATTTCCGGCGAGCTGAGTGAGGACATCCGCCACCACCACCGCGAGCTGGGGATTGAGGTTGGCCTCGGGCTCATCCCAGAAGAGCACGCCGCGCTCGCGCAGCTCGTTGTTCGTCAGCAGCCGCACGATGCTGGCGATCTTGCGCATCCCTTCCGAGACCAAGTGCGCCTCGAGCCCCCCTACCTGAAAGCGCTCGCCGCCCAGCACGACCTTGCCACCGAGGGACCGCTCGAGTCGGCGAAGGATGTCGCTGATGACCTCCGGCTTCGTCCCTTTGACGGCCTTCGCGGCCAGCGAAACCGCGAGATCGAAGTACGTCTCGTCGAACGATAGCTCGCGGTTTTGGTACGCGGAGATGAAACCCTCGTACATCGCGAGGACCTCGCGCGACGGCAGGAAGATCGAAGACGGCGGGTCCCTCATCGTGTTCTTCGTGACCTTGAGCGCGCTGGTCTTCGTGTAGAACGAGTACGCGATCTCCTTCTGCGCGGAGTCGATGACACGCACCTTCACGCTCTTGAGTCCCGGACGCCGGTGTCCGAGCCGGCCGATGACGAGGTCATCCGGGCGAAATACGCGCGCGAGCTTCTCCTTGAGTCGGACGTCGATGCCGGAGGGCGAGTGCTGGGGCTCGGCCGCCTTCAGCGTCGCGTAGAGCACCTTCATCAGGTGCGTCTTGCCGGTCGCGTTCGCGCCGAGAAACACGTTCACCCCGCTCGCGAACGAGACGTCCGCGCTGCGAAACGAAGTGAAATCCGTAAGGGTGAGACGCGCGATGGTCATGGGCGGACCGAGCCTAACATGTCAGGTGAGGCGCACGCGGCGGCCTTGCTTGATGTGATCTCTCAACACGTCGTCGATGCCGCGCAAGAGCTCGTCGAGCTGCGCTTCGGTCGTGAGCTCGCGCCCTTTGCGATCGATCGAGACGCGCACGAACTGCACGGCTTCGAGCTTCTCGAGCTCGGCCTCGAGGAGATCGTTCGCCTTCTCCGTCGCGTCCTCTAGCCGCCGTGGGAACGTATTGTCGAGGGTGGCGAGATCGGGCGCGATGGCGGCGTCCGACGTGTCGAAGGCGGCCTCGGCGATCGGCCGCAGCACCCGGTGCGCGCGGTCGGCGTCGAGCTTGGCGAAGCCATCGCGGGCCTTCACCTCGGAGCGCGCAGACTCGCACGCACGCTCTTGGGTGCCGAGGATCCCCCTGCGATGGGCAGCGTAGGCCTCGCGAACCCGGGCCACAGCGAGGGTGAGCTCATGTTGATCACGCCAGGGGCGATCACTCTTCAAGCGGCTGTCGATGACGGCCTTTGCTTCGGCGATGTCGGCGGCGGCCTCGATCCCGGTGAGCTGACTGAGCTCGTGATCACGCGCGCTCGCCGCATCGCGCAAGGCCTCGATCGACGCATCGGTTAGATCGGTCGAGAGCGCTGGCAGGCGCTCGAAGCCGTCGCGCAGGGTATCGAGGCTGCGTTTCACCGCCGAGACCGTCTTCTCCACGTGGCGCGATGATCGGCAGTCCTCGAGGGCCCTTCCCAGCTTGCGAAGCGGCTCGGGCAACTCAGGACGACCGGGCAGTCGCTCGAAGCGCATCTCCAGGTCACGGAGGCGCTCGCGCTCTCGGGGAAACCTGTCGAAGACGGCCTCGGCGATGTGGTCGTTGTCGCGCTCCACGTCGAGCTCGAGCTTCTCCGCGAAGAGCTTGCAGATCGCGGTCCGATCCCGCGCGGTGATGGCCTCCGCGTGGGGGAAGAGTTCCGCGCGCTTGAAGTCCCGATCACGCTTGAAGAGCTCGCGGACCCCGGGGTCCCGAACGGATGTCATCTCCTGTGCGGCCTCGGGCGCGACGCGGATCTTGCTCGCGCGAAGGAGACCCGCGACGCAGGCCTTCACCACGTCCGGCGCGTATCCATAGGGCGGCGCGAGGAAGAGCTTGAGCAGACGCTCACCGGATATCCCGTTCTCCTTCTGGACCTGCAGAAGGATCCGCTGGGGCACCGCGCCCTCGCACTTTGGCTCGAACTTGCCGGCGTCGAGCGAGATGATGCCGAGGCCCTTCTCCAAGAATTTCGGCGAGGGGCCGTGAAGGTCCTTCTCGAGCAACTGTGCGGTCTCCGTCTCGGTAATCGCGACATCGAGGAAGTAGGGATACATCGGCTGAAGCACACGAGTCGCGATGGTGTGGAGCGCCGTGGCGAATGAGCCTCCCGCCTCGCGCGGGGACATGGGCTGTCCCCGGAAGTAGATAGCGCCGTTGTGAAACGCATCCGCCAGCGCGTGGCGCACCTTGGACTCGTGCTCTTCGGCGAACGCCTGCTCCTCGATGAGCAGGCGCTGTTTTTCGGGCGAGAGCGACTCGCGCCGAGCACCGTAGCGGTTGATCATTCCCCGCGACTTCACCAGGGTCCGCGCGAGGTCTTCGGGCCGGCTCATGTCACCAGCGACCCAGACGATGCGATCCTTCAGCGCGTCCTGGCCACTCCGGCGCACCCAGCCCTCGGGCCGCCGGTCCTCGGCGTTGGCGACGTGCCGCAGATCCACGACGACCACCGCGTCGTCCTTGGTGCGCTTGCCGACCAGCTGCTCCTGCGCCAGTCGGTCCGAGTAGAGCGCGTAGTAGTCGAAGGCGCGGGTGCCTAGGCGGGGACGGTCCACGTCGGCCAGCGTCTCGGTGGCCGCTTGCTGCAGGACCTCCGAGAGCTTCTCGGAGCCAGCGCCGATGTCGCCGCGCTCCTTGGCCCAGTCCTGACCGGCCGAGCTCTGGACACGATAGCCCTGCTTCTCGGTGTAGCTGATGAGATTGGCGGACCGCAGGCGCTCGAGCGCATCGGTGAGCTCGCTGACCCGGCTCGCCTGTCCGATCTGCCGATAGAGACACTGCGACACCAGCTCGGCAGTCGTAGGCATCTTGTCCTGGACGAGCTCGAGCATCGCGACCGCGCGCGCGGCCTCTGCGGCGACTGCGTCCTTCTTCTCCAGGCAGTGCGCAAAGACATGGTCGAGGGTCGACTGCACGTCGGAGTCGAGCGCGGTGTGCAGGACCTCGTAGATGTCGTCGATGCTCAGCAGCGTGCCCACGGGCTGACTTGCCAACTGGCGCTGGCGGAAGACCTCGCCGAGGAGCTGCAGGAGGCCGCGAATGGCGTGCGTATCGCCCTGCATCCGAGTCGATCGGGCGCGGAGGTTGGTGGTTATCTGCAAGACCAGATCGATGTGCCCGGGGAGCATGGGATAGATCTCGACGAAGTCGCCCGGGGTGATCTCCTCGCACTTGTAGGCATAGAGCTTCAGATCGGCGCGGTGCTTCTCGAAGAGCTCCTCGAGCGCCCGCTCTCGCTCGGGCTTCTTCGCGAGCAGACGGCGATGGACGACATCGCGAATGTTCGTGGTCGAGAGATGCACCCGAAGGCGTGCCGGGAAGCGGTCCTTCAGCTTGCCGAGGTTGGTCGTCTCCGCGGCGTCATCGAGCTTCTGCTGGCCGGTGACGAGCAGCCACACCCGCCCTTTGAGCCGCTCGCCCAGCGCGGACACGAACGACTGAAGCTTGAGCATTCGATCGAGGCTGTCGTGAACGTACTGGCTGACTTCGTCGACCACGAGAAACAAGGTCTTGTCGTCCGCGCGGATCGAAAGCATGTCGTCGATCGCGCGGGTCGCCTCCTGAACCGAGAGGCCGTGGCCTTTGCGCTTGCCGGCGTGCGCGTCGTACCAGGTAGTGGGCTCCGGATAGCGTGAGGGCTGGAGCACCGAGAGCACGTGCGAGAAGTGATCGCCCGCCTGGGCCTTCGTCTTCATCGCGTCCCACGGCGCGCCGAGCGTCTTCTGGGCCTGCGCGAGGAACGCGTCGTACTCGCCATCACGTTCGAGGATGAGCTCGTACTCCGCGACGTCCTCGCTCTCCGGGCAGTACCCCAGGCGCTTCTGCAACTCCCGAACGACGACGGCGTGGATGTGCTCGCCATCACGGGCAGAGCTGCCGATGTCGAAGACGACCGAGATCGGCAGGATGTCTCGAACGAGCGTGTCCCACGCGGCGCGGAGCTGCGGGGCCAGCGGCGACTGATCGCGCTCGAGCAGGGCGTCCGCGAGGCGCTTGCCATCCGGCAGCGTGCGCCCATCCAGGGCGAGGCCAAGGAGCTTCGCGAAGCTCGACTTGCCCGAGCCGTAGAAGCCTGAGATCCACGACGCGGGCTCGGCGGGACCCCCTGGCTTGGTGCGCTCGCTGTGCAGCGCACCGAGCAGGCCGACGAACTGCTCGTGGATCCCTTCGCGCGTCCGTTGATGTCGTGGATCAGACGCCGCGTACCCACCGGTCACGATGTACTCGCCTACTTCGTCCGCGACCTTGTCGGGGCTCTGCTGAAAGAAGTAGACGACCGGCGGGATGTCGCGGGTGATGTCGGCGGCGAAGAGTTCGCGAATCTGCATCGGGTCTGTCACGCCTTTTGCCTCATGGATAAATGCGGGGCCGGTAGTCGCGGTCAGGCGACAGCTCGCCCATGAACGAGAGGGCGGACTGACCGCGGCGCTCCCCTGGATAGAGGAGGATCACCGGCACGTCGCCGGTGTGACCATCGATGTGGCGAAGCAACGCTGACGTGCGGAAGAAGGGATAGAGCGCGCCCGCGCGGCCCACGAACACCACGGCTGGGGCGTCGGGGCTCGGGAGCTGTGCCTTGAAGTCCGTGATCGCCTTGCCCACGTCGGCCGCGAGACCATCGGGGCCTTCGATGTGGTGCGACAGGAACTCGGTGAGGTACGTGAGCGCGCGCGGCGGGTCTTTGACGTGGAGCCGCGTCTCCCGTGCGATGACGGACTCCATGTGCGCGGGCTCGAGCCGCCGCAGACGATCGAGGAGCATGCGGTGCAGGGCGAGCGAGAGCACCGACCACCCCTCGGCACGTAGCTCCTCCGCCAACCGCGCCACGGAGCGGCGGAGCTTGATCTCGTCGGACGGATGGTAGGGGAGGATCGCGAAGTTGTACTTGCGCGTCGTGCTGATGCGCGGCCCATCGGGCCCGAGTAGATCCCCCTTCAGCGCGCGGATCGCCTCGGTGATGTCGGTGCGCTCGTAGAGGTCGGGCGTAGTCATCGAGGCGCCACCTCTTCAACGATGGAACGCCGGGTATTGGAGGGTCGGGCGTCGGAAGGACCGGTGTCGGGCTCCCACTCGAGTTCGATCACGTCGCCGACGCGACCATACACCAGACCAGGAATCGCCCGCAGGCGCTGCTCGAGGAACGGACCCGTGAGGCCCACCGACGCGAGGTAGGGGTTGGCCACGATCAAGCCATCGATCTCTACCGTGCGAAGGAATCGAAGCAGGTAGGCAAGCGCATCGTCGTCGACCCGCGGGAAGGTCAGCGGGCGCGGGTCACGTCGACCGCCAACCAGGCCCACTTCGAGGGCGGCAGAGAGCAGCTTTGTCCCGAACGCGTTGCGTGTGGCAGCGGCCCACCGGCCACCGTCCTGCTGCTCGACCCATCGGCTCACGACGTCGCGCTCGATCGACGGGCGCGCGGCCTCGCGTCGCTGAAGGAGGAGCTCACCTGTGAATCGCCGGTACAGCGGGTCGCTGAACTGGAGGTGCCAGTGGCAGATGACGCGTCGGGTGGCGGGAGACATCCCGTCCCACGAACGGAGGACTGCAATGCATGCGGGGTGGGCGTCGAACCGTGCGGAGAGATTGGCCAGGAGGACCTTCACCGCCGCTTGGCTCTTCACGCCGAACCACCGCGCTTCGAACGCGCGCAGATTGCGGCGCTCGGCGGGCTCGGCGAGATCGACGTGCTCCCAGTAGGCCGATGACTCGGTCGCCGCGAGCGTGCAGCGGAGGATGCGCGTGTGGAGGGCGGTCTCCTCGCGTGGACGCAGGGCGCTCATCCCTTGCGCTCGTCGGTGCCGGCAGAGGTACGGAAGTGAGGCATCGGGTATTCGGCGGGGAAGGGGACCAGCGCAGCGACCAGCTGTTGCACGCGCTCGAGCGGATCGGCAGGCGGCGCGCCGAGGAGAAGGCGACCCTCAGGCGCGTCCTCGACGTCGGGAAGGGACGCCGAACCGCGGGCGAAGGACTCGAACGCCGCGGAGTCGAACGTCGGGCCGACGATGAAGTTGGGGCCGAGGACATCCGATGGCGTCGAGCGATGTCGCCGGTGGTAGGCGACACGCTCGGCAAGTCGCTCGTCGAGGTCGAAGCCGAGCTGAAAGAGCGTGACCAGTCGGTCGGGGGTACCCGATCGCTTGCGTGCCCGCTCATCGACCCGCCGCGCCGCGTCTCGAACGGCCTCGAGCGAAGCCCACACATGGGTGCGAGGTAGAAGGCGCGCCAACAGATCGCCCCCGCCCTCCTGGTCGACGAGATCGGTCTGCCACCAGCCAAGGCGACGGGGATGCGAGCGCCCTTCACCAGCCCATGCCACCGAAAGCTGCAGGGCGAGGATCGCGTCCACCGATGCGTCGGGTGCCTCCATCGGGCGAGATGCTACACGATCGACCCGCAATCCCTGCATCGTTGTGCACGGACATGCGGGTCGGTCCGCCGAGACTGGAATGAACGGCCCGATACTCGGCGGGCCAGCTCGTCGGGAGCGCGTCCATCAGGTGGCCCAGCGCGATGTCCGGGCTCTCACCCGCTCGCTCCTCGATGCTCCTCGTCGGGGTCGGCGAGCTCGGTCCGGATGGCCGCGCGCACGGCCTCGCGATCGTAGGGGAAGACATCGATGTCGAGCGGCTCAGCGCGCTCGATGCTCGCTGCCCAGCTTCTTGGCGCGTGCGCGCAGGACGGTCAGCTCGCTCGGGGTCAGCGTACGTCCGCCGAAGCGACTCTCGAGGTACGCGTCCACCAGCGCACGAACCTCGCGCTCACCAGCAAAGCGCTGCTCGCTGAGGATGCGAGCGTGCTCCAGCGGCGTTCGTGACTCGGGACGAGCGCGGCCTCGGCGGGCCAGTGCGCGATCGAGCTCGGCGAGGAGCTTGCGCGGCGCGTCGAGCTCGGGCGCGCGCGCCCGAGCTCGCCACACCAGGAGCGCGACGAGCCCGGCGAGGAGCGCGAGTCCCGTCAATACCCAGGGATCGAACTGCCATGCTCGATCCGTCGTGGGCACGTCGTCGGGCACGTCGTCGAGCACCACCGGTTCGCTGGGCGAAGGCTCGCTGCGCATCCGCCGCATCCAACGGTAGAGACCGCGGAACATGCTCCGCTGACTCCCCAGATCCCAGGACACCACCCGCTCGTTCCATTCGGCGGCCAGGGCCTCGTACATCTCCGACAGACGGGTCAACAGGTTGTCGACGGCGCCGGGACCTGCGTTCGCGGGCGTGGGGTCCAGGGTCACCCAGCCTTCTCCCGGCAGGTACGCCTCCACCCAGGCGTGCGCGTCACTCGAGCGCACGGCGTAGTAGCCCCCAAAACTGTTCCACTGACCGCCGAGAAAGCCGGTGATCTCTCGCGACGGAATCCCCACCGCCCGCAGCATGATCGCCAGCGCGCTCGCGAAGTACTCGCAGTGTCCTGCGCGGTGCACGAACAGAAACGCAGACAGTGGCGTACGATCGCCGGGGTCGCGCATGGTGAGCGAGTAGTCGAGATCGCCCTCACGGAGGTTCGTCAGCAGGCGCTCGGCGCGCTCGCGATCGCTGCTCGCGCCCTCGGTCCAGCGGCGGGCCAGCGCAATCACGTCCTCGTGCCCCTCGGGCAGCGTGAGATAGCGATTCGCCTCATCACCCCTGAGGCCGCTCGCGGGCTCGCGCACCCGAGGGGGCGGCGTCCAGGCCACGTAGCGCAGACCCAGGCCGTCGCTCGCGTCGTAGCGCACGTCGAGCCCAGGCGAGACACCTAGATCCTCGCCATTCAGGGTGCTCCGCCCCGCGATGTCGAGCGTGAGGGCCACGGTGTTCCGGGGCAGGAAGATCACCGGGGGATCGAGGTGCGAGAGCACGATGCGGTAGCCGCGATCCGATCCTCGGTCGGGTGGTCGGGTGATCAGGTGATCGCCATCGAGCTGGCGCATCGCGCGCGGGGCGTCGCCCGGCGTGCGCGACCAAGCGCGCCCATCGTAGCGATCGAAGGAGCTGCCTCGCAGGTGCAGCGCAGCGTAGCGAGGCGGATTGGGATCGATCTCGAGCGGCACCACCCGCATCACCACCGTGCCATCACCGCGCAGCGTCCCCACCTCGCCGAGCACCACCTCGTCGTCGAACCCGACGAGCGGCGTCGCGCTGTCCCGCTGCGCCGCCAAAAAGTTCATCCCGACCCGCGGGAAGAGGACGAAGAAGAACACGGTGACGAGGAACATCGGGACTGCCAGCGCCGCCGTGCCCAAGAGAAAGCGACCGCTGATCAGGCGGCGAGAGCGGAGCACCCGGGCCAGGCCCGCGTCCGGATCGCCACTCGAGGCAGGCTCGAAGTGCGCTTCGATCTCGGTGCGCAGGTGCGAGAGCGCCAGCGCCCACGGCATCACCAGCACGAATCCCATGAAGGGAATGGCCCAGCTCAGCTCGCTGGTCATCACCGTCGCCGCGCCCAGATGCAGAAACGAGAGCAGCACGATCTGCTGGTACTCCGTCGCGCTGCGCCGGCTCATCAGGCGAGAGATCACCAACGCGCAGCTCAGCTCCAGCATCAGGAGCAGCGGGTTGGTGCCGAGCACGAGCCAACGTCCCAGCTGGAGCGCGGCCACCGCCGCGAGCACCCCGAGCCAGGACCACCCGTAAGCGGGCGCGAGCATCAGACGCGCAGAGATCCTAGGCGGCTCCACGAACCAAGAGAGAACCAAGCCGATCACGCACAGGGCGGGTGTGAGCGTCGAGAGCTCACCCCCCAAGCTCAGCGCGAGCAGGCCCAGCCCGGAGACCGCGTACACCACGAGCTTGTGCAGCTGAGCAAAGCTCATCGCGCAGCTTCGATGCTCGGCTTGTTCTTCTTGGACCTCCTCCCGGACCGCGTCGGCTGGGTGGGCTCGGACGCGGAGAGGTCCACCGAGACGATGGGCTCGAGCAGCGCCAAGAAGCGCAGCACCGGATCGAGGGATCCCTGGGCCGTCGCCCGGGTGCTGCGCCCGGTCCGGGTGTGGATCTCCACATCCGCGCCTCGAGCGTGGGCCTCGACGACCGTCCATGCGGCGCGACTGACGGCGTCCTCGAAGCGGGCCCGCCACGGCTCGCCAGGCACATCACTCTCGATCACGTCGGCCAGCGAGAGGCGCACCCGCGCGCTCCGTGCTGCAGCCGACTGCTTCACGACCAGGGTTCCCAGGCTGGCGCTACGGCGCGCATGCACGCTGCGCGCGGGCTCCCCTAGACGGTACTCGCGGACCCCGAGGGGCTCGAGGCCATGCCCCGCGACGGAGAGCGACTCGCCCTCGCTGCGTTGCTCGGCGCGCCGCAGTCCCACCCGATCGACGAGCAGCTCGGGATAGACCACGAGCTTGTCGGGACGCTCGTATGCCAGGGTCTTCTCGAACAGACCGAAGGGGTAGCTGGTGCGAAGGACGAGCTTGTCGAACACCAAGAGACCCCGCCCGGGGCTGGTGCGGCGATACACCGCCTTGCGCTCGCCAGCAGGCTCGATGCGCAGGAAATAGCAGCGCCTATCGGAGGGCGCGCCCTGGGCCACGTCCTCCACCTCGATGGAGAACGAGGGCAGAAATCGCTTCTCGTTCGTGAGGGTGATCTCGACGAGGAACGGGCTGTTCGCGTGGGCCCGCCCCGGCAAAGAGCGTGTCGGTCGTACCCAGAAGAGCACGAGATCGGACAGCACCCCCGAGACGATCACCAGACTCAACAAGAGACCGAGGACGAGATAGAGCAGGTTGTTGCCGGTGTTGAGCGCGGCCGCGCCGACACCGAGGGTCACCAGCACATAGAAGCGGCCCTGGCGGGTGAAGCGCAGGGTTCGCTTGGGACGCTGGACGCTCGCGGGACTCGCGCCGCTCGTGCTCACACCGGGACCGGGAGACGGTCGAGGATCTCCATCACCGCGCGGCTCGCCTCGAGACGTCCGCCCTCGCCCTGGGCCCGGACCCGGTGCGCGAGCGCCGCGACGGCGAGCTCCTTGGCGTCGTCGGGCAACGCGAACGTGCGGCCCTCGACCAACGCGCGGGCCCGCACGGCCCGCATCATCGCGAGCGCGGCGCGGGTCGATGCTCCCTGCGAGAGGAGCGTGCTCTGCCTCGTCGCGAGCACCAACTCGTGCACGTAGTCGACGACGGCCTCGTCGACCTCTACCCGATCGGCGGCGCGCTGGATGGCGCGCAGCTCGCCATCGACGAGCAGCGAGCGCAGCCCATGCACCGGATCTTCGTCGCGTCGATCCCGGAGCAGCGCACGCTCGGTCACGGCGTCGGGGTGGCCCAGCGAGATGCGCAGCAAGAACCTATCGAGCTGCGACTCGGGCAGTGGATAGGTGCCGTGCAGCTCCTCGGGGTTCTGGGTGGCCACCACGAAGAACGGATCGGGCAAGGGGCGGGTCTCGCCCTCGATCGAGACGTGGCGCTCTTCCATCGCCTCGAGCAGCGCCGACTGGGTGCGCGGCGTCGAGCGGTTCAGCTCGTCGGCCAAGAGCACGGAGGTGAAGATGGGACCGGGCCGAAACACCAGGGCACCGCCCACCCGACCGCCTTCGTAGATCGAGCCGCCCAGCACGTCGGCGGGCAACAGATCGGAGGTGAACTGCACCCGACGAAACGGCGCGCCGACGACCTTGGCCAGCGCTCTGGCCAGCGTGGTCTTGCCGACGCCGGGCACGTCCTCGATCAACAGGTGTCCCCTGGCGATCAAGGTGGTCACCGCGAGCGACACGAACGCGCGCTTACCCTCGAGCGCCTTGCCGATCTCGTCGAGCAGGTCCTGGGCCCGCGCCGACGCGGCCTCGGAAGTGAGGCTCACCTCGGCTGGAGAGCTCGCGTGACCGTCGTGCATCAGAGTTCGTGCGGCATGCGGTCGCGAGGACCGCGGAAGTAGTGACTGCCGGTGTAGTGCACCAAGTTGGAGACCCTGTCGGTGTAGAGACACGCGTACTGCTCGACCTGATCGCCGAAGCACGACACCTCGTGGCCCGCCTTGAGCAACGCACCCCACTCGGGATGAAACGCGCGATCGATCCGGTCTTCGAGCAGCTCACGCTCCTCGTCCAGGACTTTGGTCCGAGCCCGCACTCGACCGATGCGCTTGTGGTGGGTGGCGAGCGACTTCTCGGTGGCGGGCGTGGGCTTCTTGGCCTGCGCGGTCTCGAGCTTCTGCACCTGCCAGAGGTGCAGGCGCAGCTCGTCCGCGTGGGCCTCCGCGAGTCGATCGAGCTCGTCCAGCCGGGCCGTGTCTACGCGACCCTTGTCGTGGGCCGAGAGCTCCGCGGCCATCTCCTGGATCACCATCATGGTGCGCCAGGCGCTCTCTTTTTTGGCGCGCAGCACGTCGCCGTAGATGTGATCGCCCACGTACAAGATCTCGTCCCCGCCGAGCGCGAGCAGGCGCTCCATCTCGCTCAGGCAGCCCCCGGTGTAGAGTCGCCCTGGCTCGAAGCGATCGGTGGGCGCAGCGAGATCCGGCTCGGCCGGGCTCATGGTCAGATCGCACGCGGTGAAGAAGCGAGGCTTCTTGGCGGCACACACGATCGCGTCGAAGTAGTTGCGCCAGCGAGGCAGCGCCGGGATCGCGCCGTCGAGCAGGTACGAGAGGATAAGCTCGCTGTAGGCGGGCCCGGAGTTGGTGATCAAGAAGAGCCGTTTGCCGCCCTCGATGAGTTTGCTCAAGGCGTGCGGTAGCTGAGGATCGCGGGCGATGTAGCGCTCGGGATGCGCCGCGATCACATCGACGACGCTTCCGTCTTGGTGGGCCAGATCGATGCAGGCGCGGATGTCGTCGAAGAGCTCCGAATAGTCGAGCTCGGGGTCTTTCCCTTCGGCGAGGCGGAGGGCCTCGAGATGCTCCACCGCCGTCGCATACACATGCACTTCGGGCAGCGCATACAGCGTGTCGACCCAGTGGTAGCGCTTGGTCCCCGCCTGCACGGGCCGCGAGTGGTAGAGACGGCGCCGCTCCTGCCGCGAGAGCCGTGCGTGTCCGTGATAGGCCCGCTTCACGTAGCGGTAGCGGTCCATCTTGAGCACGTGTCCGAGCTGCTTGTCGACGTGCAGTCCGCGGATCGCGAAGTCGGAGCGCAGCGGCGCCGTCGCGAGCGACTCGGGGTAGCCCCGCTCGATCAGCTTCCGGAGGGTCACTTCGGTCTGCAGGCGATCCATCTCGTCCTGGCGGTAGATTGCCAGCGTGTAGTCCAGATCGAATCCCACCGCGCGGATGGCATCCATGCGCAGGTTGCGATTCACGAAGATGCGAGCGGCGGCGGGAATCGGCCCTGCGTCGGTCGAGCGTGGCGCGCTCTGCTGCGTCTCGAGGAACTCGAGCGAGGAGGGGGAGGCAAGCGGCAGGGGCAGCTGCGACACGAAAGCGGATGGTAGCCCAACCCGCGCTCCACCCTCGAACGATCGCGTGGCCGGCTCTGGGGCTTGGACGACTACCAGCCGCCGGCCAGGCTCAGGCCCACCGTGCTGGTGCTCAGGCTTCCGTCGGCGCCCGGCGAAAAGAGCGGCATCACGAGCATCCCGGGCGTGGCGGTCTCCCCCGGAGTCCGGTGCTCGGGGACCATGAAGACCGGGACGAGATAGCCCACCACCATGCCGATGGCGGCGCCCACCAGCACGTCGGTGAGGTAATGCCTATCGGCGGAGACCCGGAGGATCGCAACGGTCGAGGCCATCACCAGCGAGGTGGCGCACGAGGCGCCATCAGCCCCAGCATCGCCGTAGAGGTTCCGCTCGAGGTGCATCGAACAGGAGAAGCCCGCGTTGGTGAACGCGACCCCGCTGTGCAAGCTGTAGAAACTGGCGTACGAGTCCTCGTTGCCGCAGCCCGCTGCGTTGGGATTTTCCTCGCAGTAGCGCTCGTAGGGTCGGGCCCGCGAGACCCCCTCCTTCACCAGCTCGCCCAGCACCAGGGTCATGCCCAGCGCGAGCGAGTAGGCCACGCTCGCGTCCAACGCGAGCTGAGGATCGTCGTTCGCCAGCGGGATGGCGAACGCGTCGAGCATGAACGAGTTCACCACCGTCGCGGCCAAAATCATGTCGCTGATGCGGGCGGCCGTCTCGCGTCCGTCGTGGCTCCCGATGAGGAACGCGTCACGCATGGGCTCATCGAAGAGGATGCCGCCCCGCCATCGCGCGCCGGGGTGTACTCGCTCGACGCTCAGCGTGGCCTGCGGGACCAGCGTCGCGTCGGGGCCGTTCATGAAGAGGTTCAGGCCCGCGGCGAGCGAGAGGCCGCTACCGATCGCGAGATGGCCGCCAACGCCACCCGGAAGCGGAGTGAGCCCGGCCACCGCAGCGGGAGGCCCGACCGTGATGGTGCCCGGGCCCGCGGAGGCGAGCGCAGCCGGGCTGACGGGGATACCCACGGCGGGCGCGCCGGAGAACTGGGCGAACGCGCGCTGCGCGCAGGTGCTGCTCAGGAGGAACGCGACCAGGGCCGCGACGACCGGAGAGGAGAGGACCTTGGCGAGAGCGCGCAGGCGCGCCAGGCGGCGGCGCTGGATGTGGGCGCGAAGGCGGACGGCGATGGGACAATCGGCGTGCCGCACTCGGATCCATCGGCGCTGGGTCACCAGCTCACCACGATCTTCGCCTCGTTCACTTCGTTCATGTCGCCTCGCTCGAAGGTTGCTCGAAGGTTGCTCGAATGACTCATTCGAGTGTCGCGAATTGCTGAGGGCGCTGCATCACTGGTAGGTCATCGGTCGAACACCAAGACGACATGAGCTAGGACGCGGATTTCGGCTCGGGGAGGGCTTCGGCACGACGGTTGTGCTCTCGCCGTAAGAAGAACGCGACCGCCAGCCAAATCACCGTGATGGCCGCGCTCACGGCCACGAAGCTTACGGAGTCGAGCCCCAACGCGCTACCGCCGAGGACGACGCCACCCGCGATGACGTCCCCCATACGCACCACGACCGAGTCCAGGAGGACCTTCACCGAGTACTTCGCCTCGCGCGGTACCACGAGAAACAGGGCGTTTCGGGCGGTGCTGTTGAGCGAGTAGTCGACGGAATTCTCCGACACTTTCGCCACGGCCAAGACCATCAACGCCACACCCGAGAGGAGCACAGCGGTCTGTCCCAGCAGCGCTATCACCGGGAGCACCAAGATCGCGGCACCCGCGCCCCCCTTCTTCATCACTCGACCGGTGATGAAGAGCTGGATCAGGAATCCGAGGGTGTTGAAGGCGCCGTAGTACAGCGACTTGAATGCGCGCACCTGCTCCTGCACGGCGTCGGTGTCCGGAGCGGCGCCAAGGGTGTTCTCGATGTCCTCCAGGAGCACCCGGTCCAGCAGGTACTCGCCCAGGGTGTTCTCGCAGTTGAGCAGCACCAAGAGCGCAGCGATGAGCAGGTAGTAGCGATCGGAGATCAGGAGCGCGAACGCGTTCTTGGCGCCCTTACTCGGCGGCGGGGTGTCGTCTTCTTGGTGGCTGTGAGAGTGTCGATGCACCCAGCGCGCACCGATCAAGGTGCTGAGCAAGATCACCAGCGCGCACACGAAGATGCCGCCCGTGCCCACAGCGTCGCCGATCGGCTCGGCCGCATACGCGCCCGCGATGGCGCCCAGCGAGCTCCCGAGGCCGATCACGGCGAAGAGTCTTCGACCCTCCGCCTCGGTGTAGACGTCGTTGGCGAACGCCCAGAGCTGGGCGATCACGAAGACGTTGAACACGCCGACCCACACGTAGAAGGGCAACGCGATGTTCAGGCTTGCGGCGTAGGCCAGCGCGAAGAGCCCGAGGTTGGCGGCGAAGAAGACGGTGACCACTACGACGAGGCGGAAGCGACCGACGCGGCTGGAGAGCCAGCCGAATGCCCACACCGCGGGGATCAGCAAGAGGGCCTGCCCCGCGGCCACGTAGACCTTCACCTCGGCGTCGTAGTGCGAGAGCACCAGCGTCTCCCGGGCCACCTTCAGCAGGTAGTAGGCGAAGAGCAGGAGAAAGAGGGTGACCCCCAGCACCGCCGCGCGTGCGCCCTCCCCGGCCTGTACGTCGCCGACGATGCGCAGCCCGCGATCCAGCAAGCTGGGCTTGCCCTTCGGTGGGGCGGAAGGTTCGGGGGGTGGGTCAGCCGGCGGGTCAGCGGAAGCCATCCGCGCTCGTAGCACTGCTGGGCGGGCCGCGTCGCGAATCGCGCGGACCCAAACGCCCGCTCACACCATCTCGAGCATCAGGGTCTCGGGGCTCTCGAGGTACGCGATGATGTCGTACGCGAACGCGGCGCCCACGTGCCCATCGACGATCCGGTGATCGAACGAGAGCGAGAGCAGCATCACCTCGCCGATCACGATCTGATCATCCTTCACGACCGGCTTCTTCTTGATCTGGTGGACGCCAAGGATGCCCACCTCCGGGAAGTTGAGCACCGGCGTCGCGAAGAGCCCGCCCTGGGTGCCGAGCGACGTGATGGTGAAGCCCGAGCCGCTCAGATCGGCCGACGCGATGTTGCCTGCCCTGGCGGCGTTGCCCAAGTGATCGATCTCGGTCGCGATCTCGAGGAGCGTCTTCTGATCCGCGTCCTTCACCACCGGGACCATCAGGCCCTGATCGGTCGAGGCCGCGATGCCGATGTGGAAGTACTTCCGGTAGACGAGCTCGTTGGTGCTCTCGTCGAGCGCGCTGTTGAGCACCGGGTGCTTCTTCAGCGCGCCGACCACGGCCTTCACGATGAAGGGCAGGAAGCTGAGCTTCACGCCGGCCTTCTCTGCGGCGGGCTTCATGCGTGCTCGGAATTCCTTGAGGCGCGACACATCGCACTCTTCGACGAACGTGAAGTGGGCAGCGGTCTGCGTGCTGATCTGCATCCGCTCGGCGATCTTGCGGCGCACCCCGACGAAGGGCTTCCGCTCCTCTAGCTTTGCGCCGCGATCACGGGTGCCCGCGGGGATGCTGATCGAGACCGGGGCTCGACCTAGGCCCGCCTTGGCGACGGGTGCGCTCGCGCTCGGAGACGCGGTGGCGGCCGAGGCGAAGCGCTTCACGTCGTCGAGCGAGACTCGGTTACCGGCGCCCGTGGGCTTCACCTTGCGAAGATCGACGCTGAGGTCACGGGCCAGCTTGCGCACTGCGGGCGTCGCCATCGGGCGCTCGTCGAAGTGCCCTTCGTCGTGGGTGCCGTTCACCTTGCTGGGCTTGGCGAGCGCGGGGGCGCTCACGATGTCGGTCGCGGTCTTGGTGCCGAAGAACGACGCGCCAGGCAGGGTGTCCTTGATGTCGCCCACCGCGGTAGCCGCGGGGCCGTCGCTGCTCGAGGGCTTGAACGCGCTGGGCTTGGGGGACGCTGGAGCCGCGCTCGCGCTGGGCGGAGCCGCGCTCGCGCTGGGCGGAGCCGCGCTCGTCGGCGGCGCGGACGGCGCGGCGACCGCGTCCACGGTGTCGATCGCGACCAGCAGCGACCCCACCGGAACGATCTGACCGACGGTGGCGTGGGTGGTGAGGATGGTCCCCTTCTTGGGGACGCCGATGGTGACCGTCGCCTTGTCGGTCATCACCTCGACCATGGGCTGGTCTTCTTTGACGACGTCGCCGGCCACGATGTGCCAGGCGACGATCTCGCCCTCGGCCACGCCTTCACCGATATCCGGGAGCTTGAATTCGAATCGGGCCATCGCTCAGTACCTCGCGGTCTCGATGAGCTTCGGGAGGATGCGGTGGGCAAGCGGCAAGTACTCGTTCTCCAGCGTGTAGGGGAATGGCGTGTCGAAGCCGGTGACGCGCGCAGGCGGCGCGAGCAGGTGCACGAAGGAGCTCTCGCAGACGCTCTGCAGGATCTCGGCGCCCAGGCCGCACGCCTTGGGCGCCTCGTGCACCACGACGATGCGGCCCGTCTTCTCCACGGAGCGCGCGATGATCTCCATGTCCATCGGCCACAGGGTGCGCGGATCGATGACCTCGCACTGGATCCCCTGCTCGGCCGCTTGCTCGGCGGCGGTGAGCGCCTCGTAGAGCATGGCGCCCCAGGCGACGACGGTGACGTGCTCGCCTTCGCGCACGATCTTGCCCACCGACAGCGGCACGGTGAAGCGCTCGTCGGGCACGTCCATCTTCACCGCCCGGTAGACCCGCTTGGGCTCGAAAAAGAGCACGGGATCTTCGTCGGCGATGGAACTCGCGAGCAGACCCTTCGCGTCGTACGGGTTGCTGGGGCACACGACCTTGAGGCCCGCGACGTGGACGAAGAGCGCCTCAGGGGACTGCGAGTGGTACGCGCCGCCCTTGATGCCGCCGCCCACGGGCGTGCGGATCACCATCGGGCAGGTGTACTCACCACCGGACCGATAGCGGAACTTGGCCGCCTCACTGACGATCTGATCGAACGCGGGATAGATGAAGTCGGAGAACTGGATCTCCGCGATGGGCCGCATGCCGTAGGCCGCCATGCCGATCGCCGCGCCGACGATGCCGCCCTCGTTGAGCGGGGTGTCGATCACCCGGTCGTCACCGAACTCATCCCAGAGCCCTTGGGTCACTCGGAAGACGCCACCGACTTTGCCGACATCCTCACCGAGGATCAGCACCCGCTCGTCGGCCTGCATCTCCTGCCGGAGGCCCTCGTTCAGGGCTTGGACCATCGTCTTTTGGGTCATAGCGTTCTCTGCGTCTCTCTACTCGTGGCGCCGGTCTCGGGGCCGACGCGTCCAGGAAGTGCGTGAAAGGCGAGGCCCGCGATCAGTGGGCCCCTTCCGCGCTGGTGTGCGGAAGGAGATGCGAGGGGACCTCGCTGAAGACCTGCTCGAAGAGGCTGTCTCGACTGGGCAGCGGCGCGCTCCGGGCCTCGCGGTAGCCCTGCTCGAGCTCACCCATCACCTCGCGGCGGAAGCCGAAGTCGGTCTCTTCGTCGAGCACCCCCTCGGTGATCAGCTCGGCGCGGAGCTCGGCGAGCGGATCGGGTTCCAAGCGGATGCGTGCCTCGATGAGGGTGGGTCCCTCGCCTGCCTTGGCGCGCGCGAGCGCACCGACGACGGCCTTGTTCACAGCGCTCGCCGTGCCCGGCACACTCACACCAGCGACCCCGTAGGCGACGGCTTTGTCGACCACCTCGACGTCGGGCGCGGGCGCTTCGCTCCCATCGGTGCGGATCACGAAGACGATGGGCGCCTTGGTGACGCCCGCGAAATTCACGGCGCTGTGGAAGTCGCCCGCGTCGGCCGCGGTCTCTGGAAGGAACGTCAGGACCGCGCCCGGATCCTTCTTCAGCTTCATCGCCCACGCGAAGCCCGCGGCCTCGGTGAGGTGCTGGGCCAGGAGCGGCGAGGGGCAGCCGACGTGGTGGGTCCGCGAGGCGAAGACCCCAGGGCTCGCGTGACCCATCTGAGGATCGCTGGCCGAGCCCACCACATGATGGAGGTAGCGGACCAGCGGCACCCCGCGCACGAAGGCCGCAGCGTGATCGCGCGGGGTGGGGAAGACCCAGTCGCCCGGATCGAGCGCGAGCGCTGCCGCGCAGATCACGACCTCGGCGCGTTGGCCATCGGGGTGGTAGCCGATGCTGCCTGCGCGGCTCAGGACGGCGAGACGCTCGTCGAGGAGCCGGGAGCGCACCGCGTGACGGTAGACGTCGAGACCGAGGGACATGAGCGCGGCCGGTCTATCACGAGGCGTTGTCGATGCACACGCCTGCGTGCGCGCCGCGCCCTATCTCTGGGAGAACGCCAGCGGGTGCAGGCGAGCGCCCGCATCGTGGGCCGGGCGGCTGAAGCTCACTCCGGGACGTCGATGATGGTCACGTCCGGCGGCACCAGGAAGTAGACCGTCCGCCGATCGAGCGGCGAGCCATCGCCACGGACCGTGAGCTCGGCGCGAAACACCTGGGGCTCGCGAGTCGGCTCAACAAACGCGTTCCGCCGGACCAGGATGTCCCAGCACACGCGGTTGCCGGGCTGCACCGCGTCGAACGTGTCCGCGAAGCCGTCCCGCGGGTTCACGTCGCTCGTGTCTTCGACCAAGAGGCACCCAGGGCGGGTGATGTTGACCTCGAGGCGCTCGATGAACTGCAGCGCGTCGCCCGCGTCTCCGGGCACATCCGCCGGATCGATGGTGATCCGGAGCGGTCGGTTGCGGACGACCTCGTTCACGGCGGCGACGACCGAGTCGACCAGCCGGGTCGCGCCTTCCGGCGTTCCCGCGTCGCCGGCCAAGAACACGAGCGGCGAGCCGTCGGAGGCCCGTGACTCGGAGGCCTCGGCGAGGCTGGTGAGATCGGCCGTGGCGGGCGCGCTGGTCCCCGCGTTGATGCCGGCGAACGTCACCGCCGAGCCTCGAAGGATGGCGCCGACCTCCAGCGCGCTGGCCGGCGCGCACGAAGGCACGGTGTCGCACTGGTTGTCCTCGTCGGTGATGGTGACGAGCATGCGCACGGCCTCGTTGCGGTAGCTCGGGCAACCGACCCCGCCGACGCCACAGCCCACCGCAGCGCAAAGCGATGGATTCACCGTGCACGCCACGCTCTGAAAGAGCGACTCCGAGCCGCCCGAGCCGTTGGCTGTGGTTGGGATGCGATCCCGGGTCAGCATGGGAATGCTCTGGAGCGAGAGCAGGTTCGTGTAGCTGGACGCCTCGCCCTCGTAGGTCCCCACCCCGGTGAAGAGGCTCGCGACACAGAACGTGGTCTCCGGGTCTTCGATGCAGGTCCCCATGGGGCCACAGATCGAGCCCTCGACGAACTCGCAGTCACCCACGTCGCGGCAGCTCATCCCGCTGTCCTCGCAGGTCAGCTCATCGAGGATGTCGATGGTCGCGGTCCGCACCACGTTGATCTCGGCGCTCATCGAGCCGGTGAGATCGAAGAGGAAGTAGACGTCCGCGAGCTGAACGTTCGTGCGGAAGTTCAGCGTGTCCCGGCTGGGTGTCGGCGGGCGATCGAAGGGCACCACGAAAACGAAGTCGCCGCGCACCCGGGGGTTGTCGCTCGCATCGAGGGGGTCGGTCCCCGCGCCCACCTCGATGAGGTCACTCACCCCGTCGTCGTCGGTGTCGTCCGACACCCGGCTGCTGCCCGCCGCACGCTCGGAGATGTCGGAGAGGCCGTCGTTGTCGGAGTCCGGATCACGGAAGTCGGCGACGCCATCCCCGTCGGTGTCGACCGGCGCCGTCCGCAGATCACCATCGCCCGCCTCCTCGGCGTCGGGGTAGCCGTCATTGTCGCTGTCGATGTCCTCTGGATCGGGGAGGCCATCTCCGTCGGTGTCGGGGTGCCACTCGCTCCCATCGAGGATCGTGTCGTTGTCAGAATCGGGGTCACGGAAATCGGGGATCCCGTCGTCGTCGACGTCGCGTGGGAACTCGACGCGACCGGCGAGTTCGTCGCGGTCGAGCACGAGATCGTCGTCGTCATCCCGATCCGCGTAGTCGGGGATGCGATCCCCGTCGGCGTCGCCCGCGCCCTCGCGCACGTCTGGCATCCCATTGTCGTCGGAGTCCAGATCACGGAAGTCGGGCGTGCCGTCCCCGTCGCTGTCGACCGGCCGCGTCGCGAGAAGCGAGTCACCGGCCTCGACGCTATCCGGCAGCGTGTCGCCGTCGGCGTCGAGGTCGAGGTAGTCGGGGATTCCGTCGCCGTCGGTGTCGTCCCGGGTGAGGACTCCGTCGTAGCCCTCGTCGTAGTCGCCGATTCCGTCTCCGTCCGCGTCGTTCTGGAGCGGCGCGTCCGGACCCGCGGCATCCGTCGGGGTGGAGGGCGTCGAGCAGCCGGAAAGCGCAGCGACGAGGAGGAGTAACGCAATGGAGAGGCGGAATGAGGTCATGAGTCGATCACCAACGGAAGAGATGGGCAGAGCGCGGGGCGCGGAGGGTCAGGGGTCCGACGTGGTGAACCGCAGCCGCGTGGAGCCCGAGGCGGGCGGCGCCGCCTCGACGACGACGAAGTAGGTGCCCGCCGGCAGGATCTCCGCAATCTGCGGGGGTCCTCCAGTGACACAACGGGTCGCAGGCCCAAAGCAGGTGTCTGGCACCAGCGCGATCGAGGTCGCGCCCTCCGCGCGGAGGCTGACGAAGCGCGAGGTCGCGAGGGTGAACGTGAAGTACGCGTCCACGTCCTCCGCGGCGCTGCACGCGAAGACCTGGTCGTCCTCATACGCGACCAAGTCGAAGTCCGCAGGCACGCCATCCACCACGGAGAGCGCACCCGCGCACAGATCGTTGCCTGCGCGGGGAGTCGCGGGGAACGTCTGAACCCGTATCTGGAGATTCCCCGCATCAGCGAGCGTCGAGACGCTCACGAAGTGGGTGCCAGCGCCCACGCGGTAGAAGCGCTGCATCACCTCGCCCGACGACGAAGCCGCGCAATCAACGACGCGCGCTACGCTCCCGCAGGTGGAGGACAGCCCGAGCCAGTGGCGGGCGCTGGACGTCGTCGTGATCACCACGTCGCTCTCGGTCGCCACCTCGAACTGGAAGAACCCGTCGTGGTAGCCGGGGCGGTTGGCGCTGCAGAACGGGCCGGCGTCCGGCGCCACCGCGAGGGTCGAGAGGTCCAGATCCGCCGGGCTGTCGGGCGCCAGCACGACCGGCACCCCGATGTCGCAGGAGTCACCCGCCGCGCGCCCGGTGGACGGCGAGACCATCGCGGTGAGTTCGTAGGTCCCCGAGCCCGCGGTCGTGTAGAGCCCCTCGATCAGCACGTAGTAGACGCCAGCGCCCAGGCCGGGGAAGTCGAGGAAGGCCGGCGCCGTGCTCGTCCCCGAATCGCATCCGAGCATGCCGGGTGAGCTGCTGTCGCAATCGCTCGTGAGCTGGAGATAGCCCGTGCTGGTGGAGCCCGTCGGACTGCGCACCGTCGCGGTGAGGTGCACGTCGCGGAACTCGCCCGGCGGCACCACGAGCCGGAAGGCCGCGTCGTCGTACGTCGAGCTCGTCGTGCTGTGGCACGACAGGACGTAGTCGTCGTCGTCGATGCTGCCCGAGAAGACGCCGCCCGCGCTGATGTCCAGGACCTCCGGGATGCAGGTGTCGTTCGGGGTCGTGGCGGCCCCCAGCGTGACCGCGAGTGTGAATGGCCCGGCCGTGCGCGTCTTGACGAAGATCGCGTAGTCCCCCGGGGCCAGAGACCGGTAGTGGAGCATCGGCTCCACCGTCGAGTTCGACGTCACCTGACACTGCAGGTCGGGACCAGCGGCGCAGTCCGCGGCGGCGCGCAAGATCAAACCGGCGTTGTAGGCCAACCCCTCGACCGCCAGCGTAACGTCCCGGGCCTCGGCGAGCGTGAAACGGAACACCGCGTCGGGCGCATTGCGGCGGGTATCGGTGCTCGACGGAGTGCACGTCATCGTGGTGTCGCTGACGAATCCGAACGTGGAGCGGCGGTAGCGGCTCGTCGCCGCATCCGCGGGCACCAGCACCTCGGCGCTCGCGCAGGTGTCGTTGGTGGGCGCGCACTCGGGCGCGGCGACGTCCGTCACACCATCACAGTTGTCGTCGACGCCGTTGTCACAGACCTCCTCGACCCCGGGCGCGATCGCCGCGTTGCCGTCGTTGCAGTCCATGCCGCCGCAGGTACGGGAGGGCTCGCCATCACCGTCACCATCGAAGGGCTCGTACACGCAGCCCACGCCCACCATGCAGGAGTCGATGGTGCACACGTCTGCGTCGTTGCAGGTCGGGGGCGGGCCCGGCCGACATCCGGCCGCGACGTCACAGCGCTCGCTGCCGTTGCAGGGATCGCCGTCGTCGCACAGCCCGTCGTCGGGGGTCCCGGTGCAGCGGCCGCGCTCGGAGCAGGAGACCGCCGCGCACGCCGACACCGAGCACGGCTCCGAGCCCGCGACGCAGGTCCCGCTCGAGCACGTCTCGCGTCCATTACAGAAGCAGTGATCGTCGCAGTCGACGTCGGTGTCGCACGTCGCCCCCAGGTGGGCATCGAGCTCGCAGGCAGGGGGCGGGCCGGTGTCGTCGGATGCGGGGGGTACGTCCGGTCGTGGCGTATCGCGGAATACGATGGGCGCATCGAGCACGGGCGTGGATGTCACTGTACAGCCGCTCGCGGTGAGCAGGACGACGGCCATCGAGAGGGCGAGTCGGAGAGGGGGAGTCGTGGTGGAGCGGACCATGAAACGTGCCTCGAAGAAGGAAGGAGACGTGGATACGGGCCGAGAGCGACTACGGGTCATAACGCACCCAATTGCCGGTCGAGACGGTCTCGGTCTCGAAGAGATAGAGAGCCCCCGTGTCATGGGCGAGGGTCATGGCGAAATCGGAGCTGGTGCCCAGATCGATGACGGGGCCCAGATAGAACGGGGAAGCGCTCGCGGGGCTGATGATGACCTGCACGTCGCCGTTGTTGTCCCGCACGTAGAGGTTCGTCGGCGCGACCAGGGAGTCGACGGCCATCGCGGTGGCCTGGGTAGTGGAGGTGGGGAAGTCCGTGCTGATGACCAGCGTCGTGGGCGTCGCCGCGAGGTTGGAGCGCGGCAATCGGTAGATGCCTCGCAGGCCCCCAACGACCCCCTGGAGATAGACGAACTGGTCATCCATCGCCATCCCCCGAATCAAGGTGACGAGGCTGGTGACACCACGAATCGTCGAGGCGGACGGAGCGCTCGCAGAGAGCGAGTAGAACGTCGCGGCGCTGCTTCCGTCGGTCACGAACCACATCCCACCCGCGCCGTCGGCCGCGGCCCCCGCGATAGCCTGGGTCACGTACGTGGTGCCCGGATCCCAGGGGGTGGGGGCCCAGAACAGGCTGCTGCCGTCCCACAGACGATGGACCCGAGTGGTTGCGGCCGTGGTCGTGCTGCTGAAGGAGAACACCGCGTCTCCAACGGTCACCGCCGTTCGACCCAGGACGGAGCTTGTGATTCCGTCCTCCGTCCCGCGGCGGACCGGCCGCTCCATACCAGCGCGGCTGACGTCGAAGACGGCGCTGAAGGTGTGGCGCATCACCAGCGAGTCGGAGGTCGCGACCAGCCAGTAGTCGCTCGTGACGGTCTCTTCAGCGCTCGCGGTCGCGTTGAAGGGCCTCAGAATCCCTAGCTCCACTGGGGGCGTGCTCCCGAGTCCGTCGTAAGCCTGACCGGTCACGGTGATGTTGCCGATGCTCCGTCCCATCTCGACGGCGACACACAGGTCGGTCCCGACCGGAAGCAGGCGGGTCGCGGAGCGCGCGGCGCCGTTGGCGACACAGGTCAGCTCCTGCCGGCTGTCCGGCAGCATCATCGCGAGACCGCCGGCGGCGTCGGCAGCTACGAACGTCACCGGGTCGGTCGTGGTGATTCGATACCACTCGACGTTCGAGGAGGCGCCGAAGCAGCTCGGCCGCTCGAAGGCCTGATCCGAGGTGCCTGTCACGGCGTTCGCCCCAGCAGAGAGCGCGAAGGCACGCGAGCAGATCTCACCCGAAGTGACATCGGGGATCACGTCGATCTCGATCTCTGCAGCAGGGCTGGTGATCCACTCCGAGGTCGAGCTGACACGCGATACGGTGGTCAGTGTGTCACTCACCCAGAGATAGAGGGGACCTGCGGGAAGATCGACCACTAGGTCCCCGGTCCCCGTCGAGGTCACGGCCGTTCGACAGGCAAGCTCGCGGGTGCTCGGCGCGAGCGCGTCGCACGCGTCGTAAACACCGAAGTTGAGCGAGTCGCCACTGGTGCCCCCGCGCGCCGCGCGGATCCGGAGCACCGAGGTGTCGTCCGGCTTGTTGAACTCGACCACCGCGTCGATCCCTTGGCCGGCGGAGGTATCGCAGGAGAATGCGTTGGGCACCGCGTAGCTAGCCGGACCCATCATGTCCGCGCCACGCGTGCTCGAGACCGGGATCGAGAAGCGGTGAGTGGTGCTGCCGCCAACTGGAGCGGTGTACCCCGAACTCGCTGTGGTGAAGGGCGAGCTGCAGTCTTCCCCGTCGCGGTTGGGAGGGGTGATCTCGGTGACTTCGAGGGTCGCCGTGACGCCAGAAGTTGAGAGAGTCGTGCGCGACACCCAGATCCACACGGGCCCCGCCGCGAGGTCCAGGGTGAGCTCGTGAAAGCCAGCATTCGACCGACACACGACGGGGACCCGCGAGGCGGCGCACGCCAGCCCGTCGGCCACGGCGATATCGAAGGTGTTGCTGGAGGTCGTGCCACTCGGTGACTCCAGAACGACCCGCAATAGATCTCCCCCCTCCGCGACGGTGCCGCTGAGTTTGTCGAAACGAACGAGCGTGTCCGTCCCGTTGTTCGTCGAGCCGTTGGAATCACACACGGCCGTGCCCCCGTCACGGACCGAAGCACCGAGCGACGAGAGCGTCCAGCGCAGGACCGCACCCTCCATCGTCGCCTCGGCCGCCGTGAGGGGATCGAGGCAGCCCTCACCGACTGGGGCACCGGTCGTGAAGTCCAGCCGACCGTCGCCCAAGTAGCGATGGCCGGCGTTGATCGGGTTGCCCCCGCTGTCTTGCAGTCCGCGGACATCGATCCTGTGCTCGGAGCCAGGGCGCAGGATCCCGGTGAGATCGACGGTCGCCTCCGTCGGGCTCGAGAAGAGGATGGGCGCATCGATGGGTGCATCGGCCGCGACGCGCACCGGGACAGTCGCCGCGCTGGTGTCCATCGCCTCGCTGAACGAAAGCTCGACGCCTTCCAGACCGGCATACGCGACATCGAGTTCGCCCTCGGCCGGCGCGGAGCTACGCACGAATGGCGCGAAGTCGTCGTTGCCGACGGTGAAGTCCAGCCGTCCATCGCCGAGGTAGGTGCTCTCATCGATCAAATTGCCCGCGCGGTCTGACAGCCCCCGCAGATCGATGGCGTAGGCGTTGCCGAACGAGAGCCGCCCATCGACGTCGACGCGCAGCAGGAGCGGGCCTATCCAAGTTCCGGCGAGGGGGTCGTCGCTCGTTCCGTCCGAGAGGCGGACCGTGGTGATCGTCGTGTCCATCGGTTCATCGAACGTGATCAGGACCGCGGGCGTCTCCGACGGATTGACGTCCAGCTGACCTTCGGCCGGCTCGCCCCGCTCCACCCGGGGCGCGTCCACGTCGGTGCCCGTGGAGAAGTCGAGGATTCCGTCTTCGAGATACGGGACCTCGTCCAGGGGGTTTCCGCTCGCGTCGCGAAAGCCCCGGAGCAACGCCTGGTAGTCGCGCTCGTACTCGAGATCCGCCACCGTGAAGGAGGCGGTGGTGCCGTCGCTGGACCAGACCGCGTCGCTCAGCGTCGCCGCTCCCCCGACCAAATCGATGGTCCCGTCGGACGTGCGCATCGGCTCGTCGAACGTGAGGGTGATGGCGTCGAGACGAGCACCCACATCGATCGCGCCTTCTGCGGGCGTGCTCGAGCTCACCGAGGGCGCGACGTCGTCCGCCGTCGTGAAGGTGATGCGGGTCTCGAGGAGGCTGTTGCCCGAGCGATCCGTGAAGTCAGACCCGAGCGTGACCGTGACCTCACCCGATGGGAGGGGCAGCGGGAGCTCGACGGTGAGGGTGTTGCCCGCGTCGTTCCACCGGCCGCTCTCGTTCGCCCGGAGCCGCACGCCTCCGGGCGCGACGCTGACGGTGCCGACGTCGAGCGCCATGGGCTCGCTGAAACGGAAGTTGAGCTCGGTGTCGCGGGGGACGTTGCTCGCTCCATCCTCGGGCGACGTCTCCTCGACCGTGGGCGCAACGCGATCGCGCGGGCCGGCATCGGTGAGAGCCGCATCCGGTGTGGGCGGGGACTCGCAAGCCACGACGAGCGAGAGTGCGAGGAGGCCGGAGGCGAGGAGGAGCAATGTCTTGGGCATGGCGCTGCGTGAACAATACAGCCCAGTTCCCGCAGCGCCTCAACCGATCGTGAGAACGGATAAGCGCAGAGGAGATGTCCAATGACTACGAGGATCGGGCCCCGGTACGGAGACCAGTATTCGGGTACTCGTAGATCACGAGCGGAATCCGCCGGTCCACGCGAGACGGCTCACGGGCTCCTGGTGCGCGGTGCGCGCTCAGCTCGCCAGGAAGAAGTAGCCGGCGCCCGCGCCCATCAGCGCGAGGATCGTGAACACCGCGACGGCGATCCCGATGTAGAGCCAGGTGCGGTTCGGCGCGTCTGGCATCGTCGTCATGGGGACCAGGACGGCGGCGGGCGGCGCGGCGTCCGGCGGCGGGACCTGATGTCCGGCCGT
>Ga0105047_10003011_pt1 | contig 29859 bp, 30 predicted proteins | sample MAT04_FD_78384 | JGI IMG/M metagenome (GOLD analysis project Ga0105047, IMG submission 78384) | Freshwater microbial communities from Lake Fryxell liftoff mats and glacier meltwater in Antarctica - MAT-04 (megahit assembly) | ecosystem: Environmental > Aquatic > Freshwater > Ice > Liftoff... | reverse complement strand
TCCGACGGTCACGTGAAGCGCCTCGGGCCCCTCGTGGAGCGCTGACGTGGCGCTCGACGCCGCCAGCCCGGGTCGGGTGCGTGTCGTCGGGCCGGGTCGGGCCGGCGGTGCCCTGGCGGTCGCCTTGGCCGCCATTGGATGGTCGGTGGCCGAGCCGGTTCGGCGAGGCGGCGACGTGCGGCAGGTGGCGCTCGACGTCGACCTCGTGGTCATCGCCACTCCCGACGCCGCCATCGCCGACGTCGCTGTCGCCATGGAGCCGTGGCCGGACGTGGTCGTCGCCCACCTGGCCGGCTCGCTCGGCCTCGAGGTGCTCGCGCCGCACGCGCGGCGGGCCGCCCTGCATCCGCTGGCGTCGCTCCCGTCGGCCACGGTCGGCGCCGAGCGCCTGGCCAGCGGGGCCTGGTTCGCGGTGGCCGGCTCGGATGCCCATGCCCAGGCGCTGGTGGAGGGGATCGTCGCCGGGCTGGGCGGTACGTCGTTCATGGTGGCCGACGGCGATCGCGCCAGCTACCACGCCGCGGCCTGCATCGCCTCGAACCACCTCGTCGCCCTGCTCGGTCAGGTCGAGCGGGTGGCCGGCGCCGTGGGCGTCCCGCTGGCTGCGTACCTCGACCTCGTGCGCGGTTCGGTCGACAACGTGGATGCCCTCGGTCCCGTCGCCGCGCTCACCGGACCAGCTGCCCGTGGCGACGAGGCCACCCTCGACCGCCACCGAGCTGCCCTCGCCGCGCTCGATCCGTTCGAGATCGAGGCCTACGACGCCATGGTCGCCCAGATCTCCCGCCTTCTGGGCCGGTGATGGTGGTGGTGGCAGGGGCTTTCGGCCCGCTTTCGGGGTAGGTAGCGACCATGAGTGTGCGTTCCTTGGCGCTGGGAGCGCCCGACGAGGAGACCCCCACGATGCAGACCTTGTCCCGTCCCGAGCCCACCCCCGTGGCGGCCCGCAGCACGATGCGCCCCAGCCCCCGGGCGCCGAGGCCCCGACGCCGCATCGGCGCTGGCGTGGTGCTCGTGCTGTTCGCCGCGCTGTCCGTCGGTGCCGGAGCCGTGGTGGCCCTGCTCGCTGCCGTCGGCGGGATGAACCCCTTCGCCACCACCACCACCGAGCAGGACGACGCCGTCGTCCTGGCCGAGCTCCGCGACCTCGAGCGCTTCGAGGCGGCCACCGGTCGCTTCACCACCACCATCGACCAGGACGAGGACGCCGATCTGATGCCCGACGTGCTGCTGGGCGAGCGGGTCGTGTTCCAGGCCGAGGGCGACGTCGACGCCAGCATCGACCTCCGGGGGCTCGACGAGGGTGACATCGACGTGGCCGAGGACGGCACCGTGACCATCCATCTCCCGCCGCCGACCCTCGAAGCACCTCGCATCGACACCGCCACGTCGCGCGTCGTGTCCCGAGAGCGTGGCATCTTGAACCGCCTCGGCGACGCCGTCACCAACGGCGAGCCGACCGACGACCAGCCGCTCTACGACCGGGCGTCGGAGAAGCTGGCCGAGGCGGCGACGCGGAGCGATCTGGAGGAGCGGGCCGAGGGCAACGCCCGCACGTTCTTCACCGGACTCCTCGGCGAGGTCGGCCACCAGGACGTGATCGTCGTGTTCGACGCCCCGTCCGCGGCCGCTGCGGCCTGATCACCGATCACCGATCGATACCGACCAACGGTGCCGGGCAGCGCATCGGGACGATCCCGGTTGTGGCTGTCGCGTCGTAGCGTCCGAGGAGCGAGCCGTTGGCGTCGAGGCCGACGAGGGTCGGATCGACGAACGCCGGCACCGAAGCGGGTTCGAGCAGGAGTCGGAAGAACGAGGGCCGATCCTTGATGGTGGCGCTGGCGCCCGGCCACACGGCATCCACCGGTGCGACGGCCCGGAGCCGACCGTCGACCACGAGGCCCACGTAGGGCTGTGTCGCGTCGGGACCGCCGGCCAGGTTGCCCGAGATGGTGACGTCCCACCCGCACGCGCCGCGGCGGGCACCCACCAGCTCGGCGTACTGATCGATGGACGCGCCCCCGAGCGAGTGGAGCGGATCGAGGTCGACCGGCGATCCGAGGCGTCCCACGATCGGTGCGGGGAGCTCGGCGCGCGCGACGGCGTCGACGAGGCCGTCCCATCCGGGACCGTCGACGATCTCGCCCGTGGCGGGTGGTCGAGCTGACTCGTCCACCGGACCGAACGTGAGCGGCGCCCCTTCGACGTAGGGCCACACGTCGGTCACGATCACCCGCTGGTGCTCGCCGACGCCGGCGGTGCGGGGGACGTCGGCCACGTCGAGCACGAGGCCGGCCAGCTCGGTGGCAGTGTGTGGTGAATCGTCGACGCCGCCCGTCGTCTGTCTGGGCGCCTTCACGAACGTGGGCACCCAGACGGTGTCGCGCTGGTTGTCGGGGAGGATGTCGCGGGAGTTGTGCCCCGGGGCCAGGTCCTGGCCGTGGTCAGCGGTGACGACCACGAGCGACCGGTCCCAGTCGCCGCGGTCGCGGATGGCGTCGATGAGCCGGGCCAGCGCCAGGTCGGTGGCCCCGAGCTGCCACTGTGCTTCGACGCGGGCGGTGGCGGTGAGCCATGGGGTCGACGGCCATCGACTGCCGACGACCGACTCGGTGGCCGAGCCGGTGATGTTGCCGTCGGGCAGCTGTGTCCACGGCGGGTGGGGGAGCACGAGATGCAGCACGTGCAGGGTGGGTCTCTCGATCGGCCACGTGTTGGAGTCGGCGAGGCCGGCGGTGAACGCTTCGAGGACCTCACTGGGTTGGCGGGGCTCCGGCTCGGGATAGGGCCGAGAGCCGGGGCACCGGGTGGGTGAGCAAAGCCACGAGTTGTGCTCGAGGGCGTGGATGGCCCAACCGGCATCGCCCATGGTGTCGAACAGGTTGGTGGGGTACTCCTCGGGGGTGGCCAGTGTGTTGCGCGGCAGCACGCCGGAAAGGATCGACGGCACGGAGTGGATGGTGCGTCCCGAGTGGACGGTCCCGTTCGTGTACCAGGTCGACGTCTCGGCCAGGGCCGCGAAGTTCGGGAACCGGGTGCGGTTCAGCGCGCCATCGTGCAGCAGGTTCTCGAGTGGCAGCTCGTCGAGAACGATCACGTACACGGCACTCGGCGGCCTCGCCGGGGTCGTGGAGCTCGGCGTCACCGGCGCCGTGGTCAGAGCGGCGGCCTGCGGGTCATCGGTCGACGAGCAGGCGGCCGTCAGGAGCGCGATCGACACCACCAACGCGAGCACTCGTATCGGTGGGGGCACGCCAAGGTTCTACTCGGCACCGGGCGGGTCGGGCGGTCGGGACGCGCCGGTGGCTGCCCGTCGTCGACCCTCGTCTGGCGTGGCACGATGTCGGCGTGATCGAGGAGCCGACCATCGCCGGGGTGCGCTCCACGCTCGACCGGGCGCGCGCTGACGGGGCCACCGTCGGGTTCGTGCCCACCATGGGCTTCCTGCACGAGGGCCACGGCACCCTCATCCGCCAGGCCGCCGAGCAGTGCGACGTCGTCGTGGTCAGCATCTTCGTCAACCCGCTTCAGTTCGCGGCCGGCGAGGACCTGGCCGACTATCCGCGCGATCTCCTCGCCGATCTGGCCCTGTCCGAGCGCTGCGGGGCCGACCTCGTGTTCACGCCGTCGGTCGCCGAGATGTACCCGCACGGTGCCGTGCTCACCGGCGTGACGGTGCCCCAGCTGTCCACCACGTTCGAGGGCGCCGCTCGACCGACGCACTTCACGGGCGTGGCCACCGTGGTCACCAAGCTGTTCGCCATCGTCGGGCCGTGCCGGGCCTACTTCGGCGAGAAGGACTTCCAGCAGCTCGCCGTGGTGCGGCGCGTGGCGGCCGATCTCTCGCTGCCGGCGCAGGTCGTGGGCTGTCCGATCGTCCGCGAGTCCGATGGCCTGGCCATGTCGAGCCGCAACGTGTACCTGACCCCCGAGGAGCGGGCCGCCGCCCCCACCCTGCACCACGCCCTGCAGGCCGGCGCCGACCTGGCGGCGGCCGGCGAGCGCGACGGGGCGGCCGTCGAGGCCGCGGTCGCCGGGCGGATCGCCGCCGAGCCCCGCATCGACGCGCCCGACTACGTCGCCCTCGTCGATCCCGACACGCTCGAGCGGATCGCCACCCTCACCCCCGGCCAACGTGCCCGTCTGTTGGTGGCGGCCCGCCTGGGCAAGCCGCGCCTGCTCGACAACGTCGCCGTCGCCGCCGCCACCTGACCGTCGGGTGGGCGGCCTTGCTACGGTGAGCACAGGCACGGCGACCCACCCGGGCGTCAAGCACACAGGAGACGACACGTGCATCGACGGATGATGAAGTCGAAGATCCACCGCGCCACGGTCACCGACGCCAACCTGCACTACGTGGGTTCGGTCACCATCGACACGGCCCTGCTGGAGGCGTCCGACATCCGCGAGTGGGAGCAGGTGCACATCGTCGACATCGACAACGGCGCCCGCTTCGAGACCTACGCCATCCCGGGCGGACCGGGCGATCTCTGCCTCAACGGCGCCGCGGCTCGCCTCGTCCAACCCGGCGACCGCGTCATCGTCATCAGCTACGCCGACTACGACGAGGCCGAGCTCGCCACCTACGAGCCCCGCGTCGTGCACGTCGACTCCGAGAACCGCCAGATCGGCGAGGCCACGTCCGCAGCCCTGGCCGCGGCTACCTCGAACGTCCCGCCGCGCCGCTACGTCGACGTCCCCGCAGGTGCGCCCGCATGACCGAACCTGGCCCGCCGCTCGACCTGCTCGTGGTGGGCAGCGGCGTGGCCGGGTTGTCGGCGGCCGTGCGGGCCGCCGAGGTCCATGGCCTGCGCGTCGGCGTGCTCACCAAGGGCGAGCTGCACCAGGGAACGACCCGTTGGGCCCAGGGCGGCGTGGCCGCCGTGCTGGGCGAGGACCCCGACTCCACCGACCTCCACTTGGCCGACACGCTCGCCGCCGGGGCCGGGCTGTGCGACGTCGACGCCGTGCGCGTGCTGGTCGACGAGGGCCCCGGCCGCGTCAACGGGCTCATCGCCCTCGGCGCCATGTTCGACCGCGATCCCGACGGACGGTTGGCCCTGGCCCGCGAGGGCGGCCACTCGCTGCCCCGCATCGTGCACGCCGGCGGCGCGGCCACCGGCGTCGAGATCGAGCGAGCCCTGGTCGATGCCGTCCACCGCACGGCGGCAGTGGTCTACGAGCACCACTTCGCCCTCGACCTGCTGGTCGACGCCGGTCGCTGTCGCGGGGTGCGCGCCCTCGACGCAGCGGGTGCCGTCCATGAGGTGCGGGCCACGCACGTGCTGCTCGCCGCCGGCGGTGCCGGCCAGATGTTTGCCGTGACCACCAACCCGCTCGAGGCCACCGGCGACGGCGTGGCCATGGCCCTGCGGGCCGGGGCGGCGGTAGCCGACGTGGAGTTCGTGCAGTTCCATCCGACGGCGCTGCATCACCCCCGCATGCCCCGCCCCCTGCTCAGCGAAGCGCTTCGTGGCCACGGCGCGTTCCTGCGCGACACCGCCGGCGACCGCTTCGTCGACGAGCTCCTGCCCCGTGACGTGGTGAGCCGGGCCATGACGGCCCGGATGCTCGAGCAGGGCGTCGACCACCTGTGGCTCGATGCCACCGGGCTCGAGCAGTTCGGCATCCGGTTCCCCACCATCGACGATGCCTTGGCCTCGGCCGGTCTCGATCCGTCATCGGACTGGCTTCCCATCGCTCCCGCCGCCCACTACCTGTGCGGCGGCATCATCACCGACCTCGACGGCGCCGCGTCGCTCCCGGGTCTGTGGGCGGCGGGCGAGGTGGCGTGCTCCGGTGTGCACGGCGCCAACCGGCTGGCCTCGAACTCCCTGCTCGAAGGGATGGTGTTCGGGTTCCGAGTGGTCGAGTCCATCGAGTCGGGCCACGACGAGGCACAACCCACCGGGGCCATGCGCTGCGTGCTCACCCACGGCGACGACACCATCGGGGCGCAGCCGTTGGCATCCGGCGTGTTGCCGGTCGACTTCAGCGAGGGCCCGGGGTCATCGGCCCCCAACGCCGTGCGCGACGAGCTCCAGCGAGCGATGACCACGGGCGCCGGCGTCCTGCGCAGCGAGGCGTCCCTCGATGGGGTGTCGACCACGGTGGCCCGGCTGCTGGGCGCGCTCGGTGCCCCGTCCGATGCGGCTGGGCACGAGGTGCGCAACCTCCTCGACGTCAGCCGTGCCCTGGTCGTGGCCGCCACCGCTCGTACGGAGAGCCGAGGCGCCCACACCCGCAGCGACCACCCCGACACTGACCCCACCCAACGCCTCCGCCTCGTCCTCCGATAGGTGAGGCGAGCGGCTGCGGGCGCCGGAGCAGCGACTGGGTGTCACGACGGTGGCCGCGCTCGCTCGAGCCGTTGAAGCACCGACCGGCACTGATCTTGTCGAACGAGCGCTTCCTCGACGAGGTCAGCGCCGCGCAGTGCGAACTCGTCGGTGTGACGTCGCCGCATCGATGCACGCAGTCGAGGGAAACGTGCTGCGGCTGCTCCGATCCTGAGCATCATGATGTCTCAATCTGTGATGCTATGATGTCTGCATGCGCACGACGTTGACGCTCGACGACGATCTGGCCGTGAAGCTCCAGGCCCTGGCTCACGAACGGCACACGTCATTCAAGGAGGTCGTGAACGAAGCGATCCGCAGCGGCCTGGCCGCCGACCGAGCGTCGATGCCTCCGTACGAGGTGCCGTCGCGGCCGCTCGGTCTTCTCCCGGGGATCGATCTCGACAAGGCGCTGCAACTCGCCACCGACCTCGAAGACGACGAACTGATCCGGAAGCTCGAGCTCCGCAAGTGAAGCTCGTCGACATCAACGTCATCGTCTACGCGCTCGACGACAGCTCACCCCACCACGCGCGGGCGAAGGCGTGGTTGGCGGACACGCTCTCGGGTGTCGAGACGGTGGCGCTGCCCTGGGTGGTGCTCCTCGCCGTCATCCGCCTCGTGACGAATCCGCGCGTCTTCGCCACGCCCTTCACCCCCGAAGAGGCTTGCGACATCGTGGCGGGGATGCTCGAGCGGCCGTGCGTGACCGTGGTGCACCCGACCGACCGGCACCACCTCGTCCTCCGCGAGTTGCTGCTCTCGGCGGGCACTGCCGGAAATCTCACGATGGATGCGCACCTCGCCGCATTGGCCCTCGAGCACGGCGCGGTGCTCTGCTCGGCCGACGGCGACTTCCGACGCTTTTCCGGCCTTCGCACCGAGAACCCGCTGACGGTCGCGTAGCCCGACGGGCCATCCGTGCCGCGGGACTCGCTCGGGATCGTCGGGTCGGGCAGGCTGGAGCGGTGCGACCTGATCTCGAACCGCCTCGCCCGATCGTCGTCGACGCCGTCACCCGGGCCCTGCTCGAAGACCTCGTCCCCCTCGGCGACCTGACCTCGGCCCTGCTGCCGCCCGACCTTCGAGCCACGGCGTCGTTCCTGTCTCGGCAGCGTGGGGTGCTGGCCGGTGTGGCGTGCGCCGAGGAGGCGTTCCGGCAGGTCGATCCGGAGGTCGACCTCCACTGGGACCGGCGCGACGGCGACGACGTCGGCCCTGGCGACACGATCGGCACCGTCACCGGACTGCTGGGCTCGTTGCTGACCGGGGAGCGGACCGCCCTCAACTTCCTCGGTCACCTCTCGGGCATCGCCACCCACACCCGGGCGTTCGTCGACGCGGCAGCGACCGGCGGCCCCGTCCGCATCTGGGACACCCGCAAGACCACCCCCGGTCTGCGAACCCTCGAGAAGGCGGCGGTGCGCTGCGGCGGCGGCGCCAACCACCGCGGCAACTTGAGCGACTGGGTCCTGCTGAAGGACAACCACCTGACCCTCATGGGCATCGCCGGCGCTGTCGCCGCCGCCCACGCCCGCTGGCCGGGCCGCACCGCCCACGTCGAGTGCGACCGGATCGACCAACTGGCCGAGGCGCTCGACGCCGGTGCCGATGCCGTGCTGCTCGACAACATGACACCCGACGAGGTCCGTGCCTGCGTGGCCCTCGTCGACGAACGGTGCGGCGGCGGCCGGCTTCGCCCGCTGCTCGAGGTGTCGGGCGGGGTCACCCTCGACACCGTCGCCGCCTACGCGGCCACCGGGATCGATTGCATCTCGATCGGCGGCCTGACCAACGCCGCCCCGGTGCTCGACATCGGCCTCGACATCGCCTGACTGCGCTCGGTGCGACACGCATGATTCCTGGGGGCGGGGGCCGGCGTGGAAAGCTGACGACGTCGTCCGGAGCCTCGTGCCCGGAACCCCAGGCCCGGGAGGCTCCCTTGCTGCTCGCCATCGATGCCGGCAACACCCAGACCGTCATCGGCCTCTACGAGCTCGACGACGACCCCGCCCCTGACCGGCGGTGCGAGGACGGCCTGCTCGACCACTGGCGCCTCGCCACCCAGCACGACCGCACCTCCGATGAGGTGGCCGTGCTCATCCAGGGGCTGCTGTCGATCCAGGGCTACTCGCTCGACGACGTCGACGGCGTCACCATCTCCTCGGGCGTCCCCCGCGTGACCGCCAGCCTCCGCGACTTCGCTGACCGCTACCTCGACGACGACCCCGTCATCATCGCCCCGGGCGTGCGCACCGGCATCTCCATCCTCTACGAGAACCCCAAAGAGGTCGGTGCGGACCGCATCGCCAACGCCGTGGGCGCGTTCGACCTGGTGGGTGGGCCGACGATCGTCGTCGACTTCGGTACGGCCACCACCTGCGACGCGGTGTCGGCCAACGGCGAGTACCTCGGCGGCGCCATCGCCCCCGGCGTCGAGATCTCGATGGACGCGCTGGTCGGGCGCGCCGCCGCCCTGCGCGCTGTCGAGCTCAAGGAGCCTCGCAGCGTGCTGGGCAAGAGCACCGTCGAGTCGATCCAGGCCGGTGCCGTCTACGGCTTCGCCGCCCAGGTCGACGGCCTGTGCGACCGCATCGTGGCCGAGCTGGGCGAGTGCAACGTGGTGAGCACCGGCGGCCTGGCCGATCTCATCAGCCCGCTGTCGAGCCGCATCCAGCGCACCGAGCCCTGGCTCACCCTCCACGGCCTGCGCCTGGTCTACGAGAAGAACGCGTAGGAGCCTCGACGGAGAGGTCGACCGCGCGTCTCGCGTGCGAAGATGGCGGGCGACGGTCGTCGAGCCCTGGGAGGGTCCGCGTGCGGGTGCTGATCACGGGCATGGGCGGTGAGCTGGGCACACGTGTGGCCATGCTGCTCGAAGCCGATCCGACGATCGAGGCCATCTGCGGCATCGACGTCGACCCGCCGCGGCGCCGCCTGCACCGGGCCACCTTCCATCGTCTCGAGCCGGCCGATCGCCCGCGCACCGGCAGCGTCGTGCAGGCGTTCGAGCCCACCGCAGTGGTGCACCTCGGGATCTTCGAGCCCAATGCCCGAAGCGGCCCGTCGCGCGCCATCGGGCTGACGGCGATGGGCACGGTCGGGTTGTTCGCGGCGGTGACCGCCTGCCCGACGGTCGACCGCATCATCGTCCGCTCCGGCATCGAGGTCTACGGGCGTCGACGAGGCTCGACCGTGCGTCCCGACGAAGACGTCGCCCCCGACCCGACCTCGCCGTTCGGCCTCTCGCTGCGCCACGTGGAGCAGGTGGCCACCGACGCGGCATGCGACCTCGGGGTACCGGCAACCTCACTGCGCTTCGCCCCCATCGTCGGCCCGCACTTCCCCAGTCCGCTCGGACGTCTCTTGCGGCTGCCCGTCGTGCCCGTCTCGCTGCTCGGCGACCACCCGTTCTCGGTGCTCCACCAGGAAGACGCGGCCCGGAGCATCGTGGCCGCGCTCGCCGTCGGCCACGACGGCCCGCTCAACGTCGTTGCCCCCGGCGCCGTGTCGGTGGCCCAGGCGGCACGCCTCGGGGGCCGGATGGCGGTCCCCGTGGTCGGCCCCGGCTGGCGCGGCGTGCGCATCGGCAGCGAGCTGGCCGGCGCGCCCATGCCCGAGCACGTACGCGAGCTGCTCACCCGGGGTCGCACCGCCCAGGGCGGCCGTGCCGTCGAGGTGCTCGGCTGCGCACCCGAGCGCTCGACCGCAGACGTCGTGACCCATCTCTACGAATGGTCGGCGGTCACCTACCTCGACGTGGCCGGAGCCCCCGCATGACGCTCGACGCCCTTTCCGACATCGACCTGTTCGAGCGGGATCGGTCGCTGATGGCGGTGCTGGGTCGGCGGATCGCCGGCCAGCAGACGATCGACGAGTGGGGACTCGACGTCGACCTCGTCGGGGTGGCGGCCAGCCTGCTCCCGCTTCGCATAGCGGTCGCCGTCGACGGTGCGCACCTCGTGCCCGACGGTCCGGCCCTCATCGTGCACGACCGCACGCCCCTCGGCATCGAGCGCACCGTGGTGGCCGTCGGCCTCGGCACTGCGCTGCAGCGATCGGTCCGCTTCACCGGCTCGCCCGACCTGCCCGTGATCGGCCCCGTGCTGGCCCGGCTCGGTGGGGTCAGCGGGCACGGTGCCGACATCCGCGGCCTCCTGCACGACGGACACCTGGTGGCCGTCGGTCTCGACCGGACCCGCAGCAAGGACCGTCGCACGGGTGCGCTGCCGGCATCGGCCGCGCACGCCGCCGTCGCGGTCGGGGTCCCGATCCTGCCCGTGTGCGTCCGCCCGGCCGGACCGGGATCGCGTGCTCGCCTGCACATCGGCGAGCCGGTCCCGACCCGTCGGCGTCGTCGGGCCCGTCCCGACGACGAGCTGGACAACGCCGTCCGCACCGCCATCGCCGACCTGCGGGTCCTCGGCCGGCTCGACGGCTGACGCCGAACCGGCCGAGCACCGTCACGCTCGCTGGAGCCAGACCTCGTTCCACCACGGCTTGGGCAGGTAGTTGGCGAAGGGCTGGGTGCGGAACCGGTTCAGGCCCTTCACGTCGTCGTTGGCGATGAGGGCCACCGGCGAGTTGAACAGCCAGATGTCGATGGCGGCTTCGTTCCTGAGCTTGACGACCTCGGAGTACACCTTCTGCCGCGCCGGCACGTTGTCGGTGAGGCGGGCGGCGGTGAGGGCGTCGTCGATGAGCGGCGTCGACCAGCGGGAGAAGTTCAGGCTCAGCTGACCCATCGGTGCGATGTTGTCCGAGTGCCAGAAGGTGTTGTTGATGTCCGGATCGAGGTACGAGTAGCTGCGCCAGTAGGCGGCCTGGTAGCCGCCGGTGACCATCTGGGCCACGTACGCGGTCTGGTCGAAGCTCTCGATGTTGGCCTTGATGCCGACGTCGGCCCACTGCGACTGCAGGACGGTGAGCAACTCCTGCTCGTCGAGCGTGGCCACGCCGGCGAGCGAGAACTCGAGCGTCGACTCGCCTGTCTCGGCCAGGTAGGCGGCGACGTCGGCGCGAGCCGCTTCGGTGTCGAAGTCGACGTAGCCGGCCTCGTCGTCGGGCACCTCCCAGGTGGTGCCGCCGACGGTGGGGGAGTCGCTCAGGACGACATCGGGGCCGAGACGCTCGACGAGGGCCTCCCGGTTGGTGGCGTGAGCGAGCGCCTTGCGGGCGTTGGCGTTGTCGAACGGCGGCGTGCCGGCGTTGAGCATGACGTACGTCTTCTCCGAGTTGAAGTCCCGGATGACCTCGTAGTCCGCGCTGAGGCGATCGATGTCGTCGGCCTGGAAGGTCGTCATGGCGTCGAGCGTGCCTGTCTCGAGGAGCGAGTTGCGGGCGTTGGCGGCCTTCACGACCTGGAACTCGATGCCGTCGAGGTGAGCGGGCTCGCCCCAATAGTCGTCGTAGCGGACGACCTGGAGCTTCTCGTCCGGCGACCACGACTCGAACCGGAACGGTCCGGTGCCGATGGGCTCCTTGGCGCCCTTGTCGGCGCTGTCGAGCATGGCCGGCGCCATCATGTAGCCGGCCGGTGCGGCGAGCGACCCGGGGAACCCGGACCAGCCGATGGACGTGGTGACCTTCACCGTGAGGTCGTCCACGACCTCGACGCTCGAGATGTAGTCGCCGTTGGCCAGGCGGGTCAGCGAGGACGGATCGAGGTAGGTGAACTCGAGGCACTTGGCTGCGGCTTCGGCATCCAGCGGGGTGCCGTCGTGGAAGGTGATGCCCGGGCGGAGCTTGATGGTCCACACCGTGAACTCCGAGCCGGGTTCGGGAGTGACCGACTCGGCCAGGAACGGCTCGGTGGTGCCATCGGCCTTGAACGTCATCAACGGCTCGAGGAATGACGAGCCGACGAAGTTGCCGGCGTCGGCCCACTGGTTGATGGCCGGGTTCCAGCCCTGGCTCTCGGCCGTGATGCCGATGACGAGGTTGCCGCCGTCCTCGGCGACACCTTCGGGCTCGAGGGTCGATCCCGTGGCCGGAGCTTCGGTGCTGGAGGTCGTTGCCCCCTCGCCGTCGCTGCTGCTCCCGCAGGCGGTCAGGCCGAAGGCGGTCACTGCCACCAAGGCCACGGCCACCGCCGACGTTCGTCCGCCACGATGCGCTCGCCGTCGTGTCATGTGCTCTCCCCCGGTTCGGCCACCCATCGCCTGGCGTGGCTCTCCACTCCATCGGCCGACCGGCCGCGATTCTCAAGGTTTCATCAAGGAGCAGAAAGCCACCGATCTGGATCCCGGTTCCGGGGGACCGACCTCCCTATGCTCGATCGATGTCCTTCGTGGCCGCAGCCGACGGCACGCCCATCCACTACACCGTCTCGGGTCGCCCGGACGGCGAACCGCTGCTGTTGTTGCAGGGTCTGGGGGCCGACAGCCGGGGCTGGATCCGTCAGCGCCGCGCCGTCAGCGGCACCTACCGCTGCATCTATGTCGACAACCGGGGTGTGGGGAAGTCCGGCCAGCCGCCTGGCCCGTACGACCTCGAGGTCATGGCTGACGATGCCGTTCGCGTCCTCGACGACCTCGGTGTCGAGCGTGCCCACGTGATGGGCGCGTCGATGGGTGGTGTGCTCACCCAGATCATCGGTGTGCGCCAGCCCGATCGCGTCCGTTCGATGGTGCTGGCCTGCACGGCATGCCGGCACCACCCGTGGCGCTTGGAGCTGCTGGAGGAGTGGCGGGAGGTGGCGGCCAACGACGGGATGGCCGGCCTGTCGCAGGTGGCGGCCCGGTGGCTCGTCGGCCCGCGCATGTTGCGCCGGCTGCGCACGACGATCGACCTCGTCGCTCCCCTCGCCCTCAACGTGCCGGCCGAGTCGTTCGTGGCCCAGGTCGATGCCATCCTCGCCCTGTCCGATGACGTGCGCTTCGAGCTGGCCGAGGTGACGTGTCCGACGCTGGTCATCGTCGGATCCCAGGATGTGCTCACGCCGGTGGGGGACAGCGAGGAGCTCGCCGCCTTCGTGCCGGGCGCCGAGCTCGCCGTCGTGGGCGGCGGCGCCCACGGCTTCATGGTCGAGCAGGGCGCCGCCTTCAACCGCACGGTGGTCGACTTCCTGGGTCGGGCATCGGCGGCCTCGACGACGAGGGTCTGATCACCGGAGCCTGGTCCGCAGCTCGTTCACCAGGTGCGTCGAGGCGGCGACGGGGGTGGTGTCGTTGCGCTCGAGGGCGATGCCGGTGGCCACCAGCGCCGAGCCGCCCGCGGCGAGCCAGGCCCACGTGGGTACCCCGGCGGTGAACGAGAGCGTCTCGTGGACGGTCAACCCGGCCAAGGTGGCGGTGCCGAGCACGAGCGGCGCCGCCATCCTCCGCCAACCACCCAGGGCCACGGCGGCCACGCCGACGGCGCCCGCCGCCAGGCCGTGCACGGCCGTCCCGCCGGCCAAGCGCTCGGCCAGCGCCGTGCCGGCCACCAGGGCGATCGGGACCCCGAGCGTGACCCACGAGCTCACCCGATCGCCGAGCACGACCACCAGGTAGGCGCCCAACGACAAGGCCACGGGCGCCGCCCAGGCATCGGCGGCGGTGATCCCGGCGGCATCGAGCAGGAACCAGGTGCCGATCGTGCCGAGCGTCCCCGCCGCCGCTCCGAGCAGCGGGCTGCGGGCCACCACGGCCTCGATGAGCAGGGCGACGGCCACTGTCGACAGCACCACGCCGGTCGCCGCTTGGTCGGCCGAGGTCAGCGCCAGGCCCGCTGACGCGGCCAGGACGGCGATGGCGAGGGTGGGCGGCCACCAGCGATCGCCGAGCAGCAGGTGGGTACCGGCGGCCGCGAGGGCGAGCACTCCGAGCGCCATGCCGACCTCGGACGCCGGCGAGCCCGCCGTGAGGAGCACCCCGGCGAGCACGCCGGGCACGGGCACCGCCAGCAGGGTGGACTCGATCGGATCGTCGCGCCGCACGGTGGCCAGGGCGAGGACGAGCGCCGACGCGGCCGACGCGCTGAGCAGCACCGCGGCGGCCGATGCCGCGCTCGTCGGTGTCGTGGCCTCGGCGACGGCCACGACGGCGAGGAACACGACGCCGACCCCGAGCGCACGCCCGAGCACGCCGGCACCGCGGGTCGTGCCGGGCAGCGGGTGGCGGTCGGCCAGGAACGATGCGCCACCCCACACCGCGATCAGGCCGGCCACGAGCACCGTGGTGTCGAGGCGATCGGCGAGCCGGATGGCGGCGAGCAGACCCGGCGTCAGCACCACGAGCGCGAGCGAGAGCACCGTGGCCTCGTACCAGGCGGCCTCGCTCGGCTCGGCGCCCGACCTCGGGCGAACCAACGTGACCAGGGCGATGCCGATGGCCGCCGTGGCGACGAGACCCAGGCCGACCGTGGCGGCGATGTTGCTGGAGCCGGCCAGCGCGGCACCGGCCAGCGCGCAGGCCGAGACGCTCGTGGCTCGCAGCGGCCGGGACCTCGTGAGGGCGGCGATGGCCGAGGCGGTGGCCACGAGCACGACCGCCATCGTCTCGGGAGCTGCGGTGGCGGCCAAGGGCGCCACGAAGGCCGTGCTCGCGAGCATCGGGAGGGTGGGTCGGAGCGCTCGACCGTCGCGAAGCCAGGCGCGCACCGGCTGGTCGGGCTGACGGCGTCGGTCGGCGACCATCCAGCTCGACGCGGCCAGCATCCCGGCGAGCCACCAGGAGTCGCCGAGCGGCTCGACCGGACCAGCGTCGGTCGACAGGGAGAAGCTGATGGGGAGCACGAGGGCGACGAGGGCCGTGGCCGTGCCGGCAGCCACCTCGGCCACGCCGGCAAGGGCTGCGGTCCATCGCGCCCACAGCTCGTCGCCGCGGGCCCGCAGCGCCACCAGTTCGGCGCCGAGGAACAGGGTCGTGACACCGATGGCGTCGAGGGCTCCGCCGTGCATCGTGAGGTCGGTGCGCACCTCCAGCGCCACGAGGCCGGCGCTCCCGAGGGCGGCCAGGGCCAGCTCGGTGCGCCGCAACCGCTTGGCCAGGCTGACGAGCACGACTGCGGCACCGAGACCGGCCGCCATGGTGACGGCGAGCGGTTGGTCGAGGGCGAGGCGGGTGCCGGCGGCCAGTCGTTCGAGTCCGAGCACCTCGGCGACGGCCAACAGCAACGGCGCGAAGCCGGCTGCCAGGGACCAGGTCAGCGCCGCGCCGGTGCGTGCCCGGTTGGCTGGCAGCAGCGATGCCGCGGAGGCGCCCGCGACCAGCACGACGGCGGCGGGCAGACCCGTGGTGGCATCGAGGCACACGGCAGTGGGCACCGCCGCGGCGACGGCTCCGGCCACGAGGGCCGGGGCGGACTCGAGTCGGCCGAGCGCCCACCACGCCGCCATGGCGGTGGCGCCGGTCACCAGGCCCACGGCGGGCCAGGTCGGCGACAGGTCCGATCCGGCGGCGAGGTGCACGGCCACGGCGGCGACGTCGAGCGGGACGAGGGCGGCGCCCAGGTGGTGCAGCACCCGACCGGTCACCGGCAGGCGGGAGGTCGTCCGTCGGCCGACGGCCAAGCAGGCGGCGGTGACGACGGCCAGGACGCCGAGCTTGGCCACATCGGGGATCTGGTCCCACCGCACGGCCACGAACAGCGCGGCGGCGGCCAACAGCAGCACCGCTCCGGTGGCGGTGACCCACAGAGCGCTGGCCCGGCCCGAGGCGGGAGGTGGCGCCTGCCGGTCGGGCGGCGGTGGGGCGTGGGGTGGCGGTGGGAGGGTCGGGCCGGGTGTGGCGACGGTGGTGTGGTCCATGGCCCCACGCTCCACCCGGGGCCGGTCCGGGGGAATCCGGCGAATCCCCCAACGCCCTCTGGGGTGCCCCCACGGGCCGGCAATCAGATCACTCGATGCCGTGGTCGAGCGCGTAGCGGACGAGCTCGGCCCGGCGGCTCAGGTGGAGCTTGCCGAGGATGTTGCGCACGTGGTTCTCGACCGTCTTCTCGGCGATGAAGAGCTGCGCGCCGATCTCCTTGTAGGTGAGTCCCCGAGCCACCAGCGAGAGCACCTCGCGCTCGCGCTCGGACAGGGGCTGGACCGGTCCGGAGGCCTTGGCCATGCGGCGGAACTCGCCCAGGACGAGCGCAGCCAGGCTGGCCGAGAACACGGGCTCGCCCGCGGCCGCCCGTCGGAGACCGGCGCGCAGCTCGTCGGACGACGTCGACTTGGTGAGGTAGCCGACGGCGCCGGCAGCCACGGCGTCGAGCACGTCCCGCTCGGCTTCCGACACCGTCAACATCACGATGGGGACCTGCTCGTGGCAGGCTTTTACCACCTGGAGGCCACCGCCGGGCATGTGCAGGTCGCAAACCACCACGTCCGGGGCGCTGGACCGGATGACCTCGATGCCACTCGGAGCGTCACCGGCCTCGCCCACCACGTGGAACCCGGTACCGAGATCGTTCCGCAGCCCGCTTCGCCAGATCGGGTGGTCGTCGCAGACGGCGACTCGGAGCACCTTGAGGTTCGACATGGTCAGCGTCCTCCTGCGGTGGATGTCGGTTGCGGCGACTGGCACGGCACCTCGAGCTCGATGGTCGTGCCGTGTCCGAGGCGTGACCGGAGGTGGACCGTGCCCCCGATCTCCTCGATCCTGCCGCGCACCGACGAGCGCAGACCCGACCCCTCACCGGTGGTGGCGGGATCGAAGCCGGCGCCGTCGTCGGTCACCGAGCACACGAGGTGGTCGTCGTCGCTCGCCTGGTCCACGAAGACGGTGGCCCGCTGGGCGTGGCCGTGCTTGGCCGCGTTGGTCAGGAGCTCGGCCACCGCTCCGATCACGGCTGCGGCCACCACGGGCGCGACCGCGGGCACGTCGGGCGTCGATGCCACCTCGACGCGCACGCCGTGCCGGCGCTCGGCCAAGGCTGCGGCTTGGCGCACGCCGGTCAGCAGCTCTGGCGTCCCGCGGCCGTCGCCCGTCGGCGCGGTGCCGAAGAGGAAGGTCCGCAGCTCGAGCTCCTGGTCGCGGGCCAGCGCCACGAGCTCACCGTCGTCGCTGCGACGTTGGACCACGGCCAGCGTCTGGAGGACGCCGTCGTGCAGCGTCCGAGCCACGTCCTCTCGGGCTCGGGCCCAGGCCACGTGGCGCTCGGCCTGGCGCAACCGTCCGGCGGTGAGGCCAGCCGCACTCCCGGCCAAACCGAACAGCACGATGCTGCCGACCGCGGCCAAGGTGCGATCCCCGTTCCAGCGGCCGGGGACGAACACCAGGTCACCGGCCCAGGCGGCGACGCCCAGGGCTGCGCCGACGGCCAGGCCCGCCAGGCCGCCGCCGCGGATGCCGGCGGTGAGCACGCCGGCGAGGGGCCACACCGAGCCGAGCGACTGGCTGTGCGCCGAGTCGGGGCCGTACACCCAGTGGTCGGCGAACACGAGCGAGGCGCCGACCAGGAGCTCGACGGCGATGACGGTGGAGCGGAGCAGCCAGGCGGGGTCGAGCCGCACGGCCACGGTGTCGACCACGGTCACGGCCAGGGCGAGGCCGACGAGCGCGACCATGGCCGCCGGGTGGGCCACCGGCCCGTTGCGCAGGTCGATGGTGGCCACCACGGCCAGCCAGGCGAAGGCGGCCCATCGGAAGGCAGCGAGCGCGAACAGCAGGCTTCGCTCGAAGGCGAGCGAGATCTCGGCCGACGGCGCCGGTACCTCGAGTCGGGTCGCGGTCACCCCGCAACCCTACGACTCGGCCGCTCGGATCAGCCGGCGTCGAGCAGGTCGACGACGAACACCAGCGTCTCGCCACCCTTGATGACGCCACCGGCGCCACGGTCGCCGTAGCCGAGGTGGGCGGGGATGGTGAGGCGTCGTCGACCGCCCACCTTCATGCCGGCCACGCCGCGGTCCCATCCGGTGATGACCTCGCCGCCACCGAGGCGGAAGCTGAAGGGATCGCTGCGATCCCACGAGGCATCGAACTGCTTGCCGTCGGACCAGGCCACACCCACGTAGTGGACGGTCACGCGGTTGCCGTTGGTGGCCTCCGGTCCGTCGCCGACCTCGAGATCCTCGATGAGCAGGTCAGATGGTGCCTCGGCGGCGGGGATGGTGATCTCGGGCTTGGAGTCGTTGGCCATGGGGCCGGACCCTAGCGGTCGATCACGTCCATCGGGGCCGGTCCGGTTCGTCAGGACACCGTGCCGGCGGCGATCCCGCGCACGTCGACGAGCAGGTGCCGGGCCTGGCCGGCCATGGCGTCGGCCGCCTCGGACGGACCGAGCACCGACAGCGCGTCGACGCCGCGCTCGACCCAGCGCTCGGCTTCGGCGAGCGACGGCTCGAGCTGCCCGGAGGAGCGCACGATCGCTCGGGCTGCGTGCATCTCGTCGAGCGACAGCGGACGCCCCAGCCCGGCGCGGAGCGCATCGCCGTCCGCGCCGCCGTCGGCCATCGTGAGCAGGACGGGCAGCGTGTAGACGCCCTCGATCAGGTCGTGCCCGGCCGGCTTGCCGAGCTGCTCGTCGGTGGCGGTGACGTCGAGGACGTCGTCGACGATCTGGAAGGCCATGCCGAAGGCGAGTCCGAAGTCGGTGAGGGCCTCGACGTGCTCGCGGGGCAGGCCGGAGGTGATGGCGCCGATGCGGGCGGCGGTGGCGAACAGCGACGCCGTCTTGCCCTCGATGGAGGCGAGGTAGGACTCGATCGTGCGGTTGGCGTCGTAGGTGGTCTGCAACTCGCGGATCTGTCCCTCGCAGAGGCGACCGATGGTGCGGGCCAGCAGTCCGGCGACCTCGGTGCCGAGCGAGGCGGCGATCTCCGAGGCCCGAGCCAGGAGGTAGTCGCCGGCCAGGATGGCCTGGAGATTGCCCCAGCGGGCGTTCACGCTCTCGACGGTGCGGCGGGTGGTGGCATCGTCCATGACGTCGTCGTGGTAGAGCGAGCCGAGGTGCACGAGCTCGACCGACACGCCGCCATGGATGACGTCGTCGTGCACCGGGCCGAGCTCGGAAGCACCGGTGGCGGCGGCGGCGACGGCGAACAACGGCCGGCCGCGCTTGCCTCCGGCGGTGATGAGGTGGCTGGCAACCTCGGTGAGGAAGGGGTCGTCAGCGACGACTGACGCCCGCAGGGCATCTTCCACTCGCACCAAGTCGCCTTGGATCGCGGGGTGCTGCAACAAGGGGCCTGGGTTCGCCATCGGGGCGAAGCGTAGGGGAGGGCTCTGACCGGCACGAAACCGGCGGTCTGCCATCGCAGGAGGTCTCGTTTGTCACTCGCCGTGGATCGTCAGGGGGCACGGGTACACTCCTCCTACCGGCTTTTCACTGGAGGCCCCCTTGTTCGAACGCTTCACCGACCGAGCCCGCCGAGTCGTCGTCCTCGCCCAAGAGGAAGCTCGCCTGCTCAACCACAACTACATCGGCACTGAGCACATCCTGCTCGGCCTCATCCACGAGGGCGAGGGTGTGGCTGCCAAGGCCCTGGAGTCCCTCGGGATCTCGTTGGAGGCCGTCCGCAGCCAGGTCGAGGAGATCATCGGCCAGGGTGGCTCATCGCCCAGCGGCCACATCCCCTTCACCCCTCGGGCCAAGAAGGTCCTCGAGCTGTCGCTCCGCGAGGCGCTCCAGCTCGGCCACAACTACATCGGCACCGAGCACATCCTCCTCGGCCTCATCCGTGAGGGCGAGGGCGTCGCCGCCCAGGTGCTGGTGAAGCTCGGCGCCGACCTGTCCCGGGTCCGCCAGCAGGTCATCCAGCTGCTGTCGGGGTACTCGGGCCCGTCGCAGGAGAAGGCCGGCGCCACCGCCGGGGGCAGCTCGAGCGAGCAGACCCCGTCCGGATCCCTCGTGCTCGACCAGTTCGGACGCAACCTCACGCAGCTCGCACGCGAGAAGAAGCTCGACCCGGTGATCGGTCGCGCTCGCGAGACAGAGCGCGTCATGCAGGTGCTGAGCCGTCGCACGAAGAACAACCCGGTGCTCATCGGTGAGCCCGGCGTGGGCAAGACGGCCATCGTCGAAGGACTGGCCCAGGCCATCGCCAGCGGTAACGTCCCCGAGACCATCGAGGGCAAGCAGCTCTACACCCTCGACCTCGGCGCGCTCGTCGCCGGCTCCCGCTACCGCGGCGACTTCGAGGAGCGCCTCAAGAAGGTGCTCAAGGAGATCAAGACCCGCGGCGACATCATCCTCTTCATCGACGAGCTCCACACCCTCGTGGGTGCGGGCGCGGCCGAAGGCGCCATCGATGCCGCCAGCATCCTGAAGCCGATGTTGGCCCGTGGCGAGCTGCAGACCATCGGTGCCACCACGCTCGACGAGTACCGCAAGCACCTCGAGAAGGACGCCGCCCTCGAGCGCCGCTTCCAGCCGATCAAGGTGGAGGAGCCCTCGGTGGCGCACACCATCGAGATCCTGAAGGGCCTGCGCGACCGTTACGAGGCCCACCACCGGGTCACCATCACCGACCAGGCCCTCGTGGCCGCAGCCAACCTGGCCGACCGCTACATCGCCGACCGCCACCTCCCCGACAAGGCCATCGACCTCATCGACGAGGCCGGCAGCCGCCTGCGCATCAAGCGCATGGAGACCCCGCCTGACTACAAGGAGATCGAGAACAAGATCTCCCAGGTCCAGCAGGAGAAGAAGGAAGCGGTCGAGTCGCAGCAGTTCGAAGAGGCCGGCCGCCTGCGCGATCGCGAAAAAGAGCTCCTGGCCGAGAAGGAGGCGAAGGAGGTCGAGATCAAGGAGTCCGGTGTCGACCTGTTCGACGAGGTCGACGAAGAGGCCATCGCCGAGGTCCTCTCGATCTGGACGGGCATCCCCGTCTACAAGCTCACCGAGGAGGAGACGGCGAAGCTCCTCCACATGGAAGATGAGCTGCACCACCGGGTCATCGGCCAGGAGGGCGCCATCAGGTCGGTCAGCCAGGCCATCCGTCGCACCCGTGCCGGCTTGAAGGACCCGAAGCGTCCGTCCGGCTCGTTCATCTTCCTCGGCCCGTCCGGCGTCGGGAAGACCGAGCTGGCCAAGACTCTGGCCGAGTTCCTGTTCGGCGACGAGCAGTCGCTCATCGCCCTCGACATGTCCGAGTACATGGAGAAGCACACGGTCAGCCGTCTGGTCGGTTCGCCTCCGGGCTACGTCGGCTACGAAGAGGGTGGTCAGCTGACCGAGGCCGTGCGGCGCAAGCCCTTCTCCGTGGTGCTGTTCGACGAGATCGAGAAGGCCCACCCCGACGTGTTCAACACGCTGTTGCAGATCCTCGAGGAAGGTCGGCTCACCGACTCCCAGGGTCGCTCGGTCGACTTCCGCAACACCGTGCTGATCATGACGTCCAACCTGGGCACCGCCGATCTCCGCAAGGCCAACGTGGGCTTCGGCAAGGCCGACGAGGCCATCTCTTACGAGCGGATGAAGGAGAAGGTCAACGAAGCGCTCAAGCAGCACTTCCGGCCCGAGTTCCTCAACCGCATCGACGAGGTCATCGTCTTCCACGAACTGACGAAGCCCGAGGTCACCTTGATCGTCGACCTGATGATCAAGCGGGTCACGAACCAGCTCGAGGCGCAGGGCATCGGCCTCGAGCTCTCGCAAGACGCCAAGCTGCTGCTGGCTGATCGCGGCTACGACCCGCAGCTCGGCGCCCGCCCGCTGCGTCGGGCCATCCAGCGGCTCATCGAGGACCCGATGTCGGAGCGCCTCCTGTGGAAGGAGTTCCGCGCCGGTCAGACGATCATGGTGGATGTGGCCATCGACGGAGAGTCGGGGGAGAAGGAGATCTCCTTCACCGCCGTCGAGGGATTCACGCCGCCGCTCGAGCCCGCCGAGGCCGGCGCCAGCTGAGCGCACCGGCAACCGACCGCGATCGCGTGGCGGGCCTTCGGGCCCGCCACGATCGCGTACTACCGTTCCGCCCCGTGCCACACCGATCCGCGAGCCCCCTCGGCACGATCGTGCTGGTCTGCCTCCTGATGCTGGTCACAGGCTGCCAGGTCCGGTCGCAGGTCGCCATCGACGTCGAGACCGACGGCACGGGGACGGTGGCGGTGGCGGTGGCGCTCGATCCGGGTGCGGTCGACCGGCTCGGTGACCCGAACACGGCGCTGCGGCTGAGCGACCTCAGCCAAGCCGGCTGGACCGTGACCGGACCCGAGGAGCTCGATGATGGCTTCCGCCAGTGGACGGCCAGCAAGCCGTTCCTCTCGATCGACGATCTGAACCGAACGCTCGCCGAGGTGGCCGGCCCCGACGGACCCATCGGACCGATGGCTCTGACCGTCGCCGACGAGTCCTCGTCCACCTCGTATCGGCTGACGGGCGCGGTCGACCTGTCGGCCGGCATCGATGCCTTCGCCGACCCCGGCCTGGCCGACGCCCTGGACGGCGACCCCTTCGGTGGACAGGTTGCCGCCGTCGAGGCAGAGGAGGGACGCCCGGTGGCCGACATGTTCGAGATCGCGGTCACGGCCACCATCGGCGAGGAAGGACAGGTCCTACCTGTTCGCCTGGGCGACCCGCCGGCGACCATCGACGTGACCGACGAGGTGCCCAAGCCCACGAACAGGTTGTTGTGGTTGGGCATCGGCGTGCTCGTGGTCGGTGGCCTCGTCGTGGCCCTGGTGGCCGCCCGTCGCCGCTTCGTCGACCCCCACCTCTGACTGCGGATTGTCGTACCTCCTCTCTAGGGTGGGGGGATGGCCCGAGCTCGCACCGTCTTCCGTTGCCAGTCCTGTGGTGCGGCGTCGCTCAAGTGGACGGGCCGTTGCCCGACCTGCGAGGAGTGGAACACGCTCGAAGAGGAGATCGACGCGCCAGCTGGAGCGCGCGACAGCGCGCCGGTGTCGCTCAAAGAGCACGCCGTACCCATCGCCGATGTGGTCATGGTGGGGTTCGAGGCTACGGGAACGGGCGTCGGCGAGTTCGACCGCGTCCTCGGTGGCGGCCTGGTCCCCGGTTCGGTCACGCTCCTCGGTGGCGAGCCTGGCATCGGCAAGTCCACGCTGCTGCTTCAGGTGGCGGCCGCCGTGGCTGCTCGCGGGTCGACCGTGCTCTACGTGTCGGCCGAGGAGTCGGCCCAGCAGGTTCGACTGCGGGCCGAGCGGCTCGACGCGCTCGAACCGGGGCTGCTCGTCATCGCCGAATCATCGGTACCGGCCATCGCCGCCCACGTGGCCGAGGTGGCACCCGACCTCCTCATCGTCGACTCGATCCAGACGGTCCACGACCCGGACCTGGGCTCTGCGCCCGGGTCGGTCACCCAGGTGCGGGAGAGCGCGGCGCGGCTCGTCACCATCGCCAAGGCACGGGGTATGGCCTGTGTGCTCGTCGGGCACGTCACGAAGGACGGGGCGCTGGCTGGCCCCGCGTGCTCGAGCACCTGGTCGACACCGTGCTCGCCTTCGAGGGCGACCGCCATCACGGCCTTCGCCTGCTGCGGGCCGTGAAGCACCGCTTCGGCCCGACCGCCGAGCTCGGTGTTCTCGAGATGGGCTCGGCCGGTCTGCTGCCCGTGGCCGACCCGTCGGGTCTGTTGCTCGCCGATCGTCGACCGGGCGTCTCCGGTTCGGTCGTCGTGCCGTGCATCGAAGGACGCCGGCCCCTGCTCGTGGAGGTGCAAGCCCTCGTCAGTGCGTCGACGCTCCCCGCCCCGCGTCGCTCCGTGCAGGGTCTCGAAGGCGGCCGCGTGGCCATGATCCTGGCCGTGCTCACCCAACGCGCCGGCGTGGGCGTGGCCTCGTCCGACGTCTACGCGTTGGCGGTGGGTGGCGTGCGGGCCACCGAGCCAGCCGCAGATCTGGGCATCGCCTTCGCCGTGGTGTCCTCGGTCCTCGACGTACCGCTGCCCGATGACCTCGTCGTCATCGGCGAACTGGGCCTCACCGGTGAGCTCCGCCAAGTCGCGAGCGTCGACCAACGGCTCCGGGAGGCTCAGCGACTCGGCTTCACGCGGGCCATCGTGCCGTCGTCGTCGCCGACCCCGCCACCGGGCATCAGCATCGAGCGCGTCGGCACTCTCGTCGAGGCGGTGCGCATCCTGCGGGCCGGTCCTTCCCCGGCAACGCTCGCCTAGAGTGCGGCCCATGTCGAGCACCACTGAGGGCAGGGAGCGCAGAAGGTGACGAAGCCTCGCGGCGGGCGCTCCCGCGCGGGCCACGGCCAGCAGTGGCGTGCCCGAACCGCAGGCAGCGCGGGCGACAACCACAGCGCGTCCAACCCCAGCCGCCGCACCGATGCCCTGCTCAGCTCACTCGCCGCCGTGGCTCCGGGGAAGCCCTTGCGAGAGGGGCTCGATCGGATCTTGCAGGCGAACATGGGTGCCCTCATCGTGGTCGGCGATGGTCCCGAGGTCCTCAACATCTGCTCGGGTGGGTTCCTGCTCGACGCTGCCTTCTCGCCGCAACGACTGAGTGAGCTGGCGAAGATGGACGGAGCCATCATCCTCGCCGCCGACGCCAGCCGGATCGCCCGCGCCAACGTGCACTTGGTCCCGCATCCGAACGTCCCCACGTCCGAGACGGGCACCCGCCACCGCACGGCTGAGCGCGTCGCCCGGTCGATCAACGTGCCGGTGATGTCGGTGTCGGAGGACATGGCCATCATCGCCGTCTACGTGGGCGCCGAGAAGCATCCGCTCGAGCCGTTGCCGGGTCTCCTCAGTCGGGCCAACACCGCCCTGCAGACCCTCGAGCGCTACAAGAACCGCCTCGACGCCGTCTCGTTGGAGCTCTCGTCGGCCGAGATCGAGGATCTCGTCACCGTCCGCGACGTGGTCACCCTCTTGCAGATCACCGAGATGGTCATCCGCATCGCCGAGGAGATCGAGTTCGACCTGGTCGAGTTGGGCACCGACGGCCGCCTCGTCCGCCTCCAGCTCGACGAGATCATGGAGGGCGTGGGCGATGAGCGCCGCCTGGTCGTGCGTGACTACTTCCGTGAGGACGCGGCGTGGCACCTCGAGGAGGCGATGGACGGTCTGGCCGGCATCGACACCGAGGACCTGCTCGATCTGTCCACCGTGGCCGATGTGCTGCACCTGCCGGCCGAGGCCGACCTCGACGCTCCCCTGCAGCCGCGGGGCTATCGCCTGCTCGGCCGCATCCCCCGCCTCCCCGAGACGGTGATCGACCACATCGTCGAGCGCTTCGGGAACCTGAGCCGCATCATGCGGGCCACCATCGATGACCTCGACGACGTGGACGGTGTCGGCGAGACCCGTGCCCGAGCGGTCAAGGAGGGGCTCACGCGCCTGACCTCGGCCAACATCCTCGATCGCTACTCCTGAGGGCGGGTGGGGCGTCGTCGCTCACGTGGCGTCCGTCACGCCGAGGCGGGAGGGTGGCGCGCCGGGCCGTCGGGGCCGGGTAGAACCTCGGGATGCGCATCACCTTGCCCTCGGGCACACCTGCCGAACTCGTCCGGCCGGACAGCTCGACGCCCTCTCGCGGCCTCGTGGTCCTGCCCGACATCATGGGTCTGCGTCCGCTGTTCGATGAGCACGTGACCACCCTCGCGGCCGCCACCGGCTGGGCGGTGTGCGCGCCGGAGCCGTGGCCTGGTCGGGAGTCGCTGTCGCTGGAAGATCGACTCGCTGGCGTCGGCACCCTGCGCGACGTCGACGTGCTCGGCGACCTCGTGGCCGCGGCTGACGCCACCGGGCTCGAGACCGTGGGCATCCTCGGGTTCTGCATGGGCGGCATGTATGCCCTCAAGGCATCGGGCGCCGGACGCTTCCACCGAGCCGTCGCCTTCTACGGGATGATCCGGGTGCCCGTCGCCTGGCGAGGAGACGACCAGGGCGAGCCCCTCGACATGGTCACGGCGTCGGGTGCCTGCCCGGTGCTCGCCGTCGTGGGCACCGCCGATCCGTACACGCCTCCCGATGATGTGGAGTCCTTGGCTGCGACGGGCGCGGAGGTCGTTCGCTACGAGGGCGCCGAGCACGGCTTCGTGCACGATCCGTCTCGTCCCGCTCATCGGCCCGACGACGCCGCCGACGCCTGGCGGCGGGCGCTCGAGTTCCTGGCTGGCTGAGCGAGGCCCGCCAGGTGTCGCCGCCGGCGTCAGCGGGCGCGGAGCTCGAACTGGTGGCGGTTGGTGATGCGGTAGCGCCGGTCGGACTGCTCGATCCAGCCGAGGCGCACGAACGAGGCGATGGCCTTGTTGACGCGTTCGCGTGAGGCGCCGACCATGCCGGCCAGTTCCTCTTGGGTGACGGGAAGCGAGAACTCGTCGGCTCCGCCGGACAGCTCGAGCAGCCGCTTGGCCGTGCGGCCGGTGACGTCGAGGAACACCGAGTCGGCCAACGCCTCGTCGGTGGAGCGCAGTCGACCGGCGAGCAGGGCAACGACCTTCCACAGCAGGTCGGGTCGCTCGCGGTAGAGGCCCTGGAGCGGGTCGTAGGGGATCACGATGACGTCGGACTGCTCGAGGGCTCGTGCTTCCGCTGAGCGGGCCAGCCCATCGAACAGCGGCATCTCGCCGAAGAGATCGCCGCGCTCCATGAGCGCCATGACCGACTCGCGGCCGTCGATCGACTTGTTGGCGATGGCGATCCGCCCGGAGACGACGACGTACAGGTCGTGGGGCTCGTCGCCTTCGGAGAACAAGACGTCGCCTCGTTGGACGACGCGCTCCTCGGCGGCGTTGGAGATGCGGTCGAGTTCGGCGGGGGTCAGGTCACTGAAGAGCTCCACGCCGCGGAGCAGGTCGAGGTCGGGCACGGCGCCGAGCGTACTCGCCGGTCGTCAGCTGTGAGGCGCTGCGATGGTGTTCTGGCACACTGGAGGTCCTCCGAACGTGGAGTGCAGCCTTCCGTCGGACCAGTTGGTGGCCCGACCCTTCCCCAGGAGCCCGTGTGGCCTACGCCGTCGGTGACCAGGTCGTCTATCCGCACCACGGGGCCGCCACGATCGAGCGCAAGGAGATGGTGGTGGCCTTCGGCGAGGAGCGCGAGTACCTCGTGCTCCGCCTCGCTTTCGGCGATCTGACCGTCAAGGTGCCGGCCGACAACACCGACGAGGTCGGCATGCGCGACGTCATCGACGACGCCGAGGTCGAGGAGGTGTTCGACCTCCTCCGCAAGAAGGAGGCCCGTATGCCCACGAACTGGTCGCGCCGCTTCAAGAACCACGTCGAGAAGCTGAAGTCGGGCGACGTGTACCAGGTGGCCGAGGTGGTGCGGAACCTGTACCAACGCGACCAGGAGAAGCCCTTGTCTGCCGGCGAGAAGAAGATGCTGGCCGATGCCCGGCGCATCCTGGCCTCCGAGCTGTGCTTCGCCATCGGGATCGATCACGACGAGGCCCAGGCCAAGCTCGACGAGGCACTCCGTTGAGCCGAGCCGCCAGGCGAGGCGACCCAGGTGACGGCGCCCCGTCGAGCGAAGCGAGACACGAGTTCGAGCACGACGGGGCTCGGTCGCTCGCGAGCGTCTGCACCACGTGGACCATCGTCGTGGGCGCCGGGTCCGGTTCGCGTTACGGCGGTGACGTGCCCAAGCAGTACCTCGATCTGGCCGGCCATCGCGTGCTCGACTGGTCGTTGGCATCGGCGCGTGCGGTCAGCGACGGCGTGGTCCTGGTGGTCGGCGCAGCGATGGTCGACGTGCCGGAGCCGGGTGCGGACCGGGTCGTGGAGGGCGGCACCACCCGCTCCGCCTCAGTTCGGGCCGGCTTGGCGGTGGTGCCCGACGATGCCGACGTGATCGTGATCCACGATGCCGCTCGCCCGCTCGCCCTGCCCGGCCTGTACGACGACGTGATCGCCGCCGTGCGCGCCGGTGCTGACGGTGCCGTGCCCGGTCTGCCGGTGGCCGACACGATCAAGCGCGTGTCGGCCGGGGTGGTCGTCGAGACGCCCGACCGCTCGACGTTGGTGGCGGTGCAGACGCCCCAGGCGTTCGCGGCTGCGTCGCTGCGGGCCGCCCACTCGGCTGGGCTGGAAGGCACCGATGACGCCTCGGTGGTGGAGGCGTGGGGTGGACAGGTCGTGGTGGTGCTCGGCGATCCGGCCAACACGAAGCTGACCGCGGCCGGCGACCTCGAACGCCTCGAGCACCTGCTCGCCGCGCAGGCGGACGGTTAGCGTGCGGCCTGTGACGGTTCCCGTGCGTGTTGGTCAGGGCTTCGACGTCCACGCCTTCTCCGACGATCCAGCGCGCGTGCTGGTGCTCGGCGGCGTGACGTTCGAGGGCGAGCGCGGGCTCGTGGGCCACAGCGACGCCGATGTGGTTGCCCATGCCTGCGCCGATGCCCTGCTCGGCGCTGCCGGCCTCGGCGACATCGGTCAGCACTTCCCCGACACCGACGTCCGCTGGGCCGGTGCCGACTCGCTCGCCCTGTTGCGAGAGGTGGCGACCATGGTGCGCGCCGCGGGCTGGACCCCTGGCAACGTGGATTGCGCGGTGGTCTGCGAACGACCCAAGTTGGCGCCTCGGCGCGACGACATGCAACGACTGCTCACGGATGCCGTGGGCGCGGAGGTGACGGTGAAGGGCAATCGAGCGGAGCGCCTCGGCGCGATCGGACGCAACGAGGGCATCTGCTGCTTCGCCGTGGCGGTGGTGGGTCGATGAGCCCGGCCGGGAAAGGGCGTCCGCCGGCCGGTCGTTCCGCAGGAGGTCGGTCGAGCGCGGGTCGCGGCACTTCGGCCAAGCCCACGAGCGCTCAGGGCACGGGCAGCAAGGCGGCCAGCGGTCGCGGTGCGCCCGGGAGGTCGTCCGCGGGACGATCGTCCGGCAAGGCCACCGGCGGGAAGCCAGCCGGCCGTGGTGCTGGTGGGCGCACCGGCGCGGGTCGGTCCACGTCGACGGCCGCACCGAAGGGTGCCGGAGCCGTCTATCGAACGGGCCCGAAGGGGTTGGGCGGTGACCAGGTCGAAGGCCGACAGGCGGTGCGTGAACTGCTGCTGGCCGGTCGACGGAAGGTGCGCGAGGTGTTCCTGGCCACCGAGATGGAGAACGCCGAGGTGCTCGGCGACATCGAGGAGCTGTGCGCCGATCTGCGCGTGCTGGTGCGCAAGGTGTCCAAGGGCAAGTTGCACTCGATGGCCAAGACCGAGTCGCCGCAGGGCGTGGTGGCCTTCGCCGCGCCGCTGCCCGAGTACGAGCTCGAGGAGCTGACGGCCACGGTGCCCGGTCGCCCGGCGCCCTTCCTTCTTGCGCTCGACGGCGTCACCGATCCCGGCAACCTCGGCGCGCTCCTGCGTTCGGCCGAGTGTGCCGGCGTGAGCGGCATCGTGCTCCCGCGCCACCGCGCCGTGCACGTGAGCCCTACGGTGACCAAGGCGGCCGCCGGCGCCGTCGAGCACCTCCCCATGACGCTGGTCGGCGGGCTGCCCACCGCCATCCGCGACCTGCAGAAGGCGGGCGTGTGGGTGATCGGCCTCGACGCCGGCGGCGACGTGTCGCTGTTCGATCTCGCCCTCGCCCACGAGCCGGTCTGCCTGGTGCTCGGCGCCGAGGGCAAGGGCCTGAGCCGCCTGGTGGCGGAGCGGTGCGACACCGTGGCCGCCATCCCGCTCCTCGGTTCGCTCAGCTCGTTGAACGTCTCGGTGGCGGGGGCACTGGCCTGCTTCGAGGTCGTCCGGCGACGTCAGATGGTGTGAC
>Ga0105047_10003009_pt1 | contig 29864 bp, 22 predicted proteins | sample MAT04_FD_78384 | JGI IMG/M metagenome (GOLD analysis project Ga0105047, IMG submission 78384) | Freshwater microbial communities from Lake Fryxell liftoff mats and glacier meltwater in Antarctica - MAT-04 (megahit assembly) | ecosystem: Environmental > Aquatic > Freshwater > Ice > Liftoff... | reverse complement strand
GGGAGGTCCATTGGAACATGTCATAGCAGCAAAAGCTATTGCATTCAGAGAAGCTGCACATCCATCATTTAAAGAATATGGAAAACAGGTCATTGCCAATGCAGATGTTATGGCCAGAACATTTGTAGATAAAGGGTATCAGATCATATCAGGTGGCACAGATAATCACATGATGCTCATAGACCTGAGAGCTAAATCAGCAGATATATCCGGACGTGATGCAGAAAATGCGCTAGTAAAAGCTGACATCACCATCAATAAAAATATGGTTCCATTTGACAGCAGACCAGCACTACATACGTCAGGTATTCGGGTTGGGAGTGCTGCAGTCACCACCAGGGGATTTAAAGAACAACATTGTGAACAGATCGTGGAGTGGGTGGATGAAGCTATCATAAACAGAGAAAATGAATCCAGACTGAAGGAAATTAAGAACAAAGTCAATCATTTTATGTTAGATTTCCCTTTATATACTTAATAATATACGTATGAAGCTGGAATTTGTTCCTTTTGAGAATATTGATAAAAACAAATGGAACGGAACAGTGCATTATGCACCAAATGGTAATGTATACGGTTACTATTGGTATCTCCGAAGTGTCGTGAAAGAGTGGGACGCATTGATGGAAGGTGATTACCAATCTGTAATGCCAATCCCTCGTAAAAACTGGTCAAATTTTGAACTTGATCTTATTCCATCTTGTGGACCTTACTCAGTTAATGCAATGACAGATAGCCGAATCGGAACATTTTATTCAAAATGGAAAGCTTCTGCCGGACAATTTTCTTATCCATTCAATGAACGACTTACTGCACAATTGCAAAAGATTGATGGATGTAAGTTTAAATCAGCATCTTTATATCACATCAATTTGAACGATTCATATGACGAACTTGTAAAAAACTACAACACAGAAACAAGGTCAGAAATTGACCACTTAATTCCAGGTGACTTTTCTTTTGCAGCAATGGAAAAACCTGAAATATTTCTGGCAGATGAAAAACTAAATCATCAGGATAAAAATATTTTGTACAGATTATTCTATAATGCTATCCAACGCGGTATCGGCTCTTGCTTTAAAGTCAAAAACATGAAAAAAAATACCAGCGCCTTTGCTTTTTTTATTTCTGATTTCAATAAAACTTACACGATATATACAGGTGGCCAAAATGACGCAAAAGCTGAAATATTGCTTTTTGATGCTTTTTTAAAAAATAACTCTGGCAAACCATATGCTCTTCATTCTTCTGAATGTAACCAGAACATTATGACAAAATTTGGTGGCATCAAATCTGAGTTTTTGCAATATGAGAGGCCTCCATTAACACTTTTCCAAAAGTTTAAAGATATGATTTGACTTCACACTTCTCTGTTTACTAAATATTTTTTTGGCAAGTTTTATCCAATTTACCTTGTAATTTTAACCCTGACTGAAAAATATTCTGTTTAAAAGGCAAAAAAACCAGCTGATTTTGTACTTCAATTAACAAAATTCATTCATGTATTAACATATGTTTCATAATGTGTTAATTAACACTTAAAAAGACTATATCTTCATATTCATTTGATTATCAGTCATATATAACTATAATTTATACAAAAAAAAACTTTAAAAATGTGGATAAAATCTTTTTTCAAAAAGATACCACGGAACGAATAATATCTATATTTACACCGTCTTTTAATCCCTGACTCAGTAATTAACATATGGAAAACAAAATAAAACGAGATTCAGCCCTAATAAACCTCGTATCTGATTTTGAGAATAAATTTGATCTGGGGGAGGTAGGGTACTTGGATGAAAAGGTATATTTACAGTTATTAGAGTATTACGAAGATGAGTATTTATTCGAAAAAGCACTGGAGGTTGTAGACTTTGCTATCGAACAATATAAATACAGGTCAGAATTCTATATTATTAAATCCAGGATATTATTAAATAGCAATAAAATAAACGATTGTCTTGTTGCACTGGAAATAGCTGAAAGTATAGCCCCTTTCGAAAGAGAAATCAGCATCATTAAAGCGCGTGCACTGGCCATAAAAAAACAATTTGCAGAAGCTCATGAAATCCTGGAAGACCTCAGAATCGGGGCCACCAAAAGTGATGCCGTAGATATACTTATTGCCGAATCTTTCATATATGAACACATGAAAGATTATAGCGCCATGTATGAAGCATTGGCAAACGCAGTGACCATAGATAGCAAAAATGAAGAAGCTATGGAAAGAGTGTGGATCAGTGCAGAACTTTCCAGAAGATATGATGATAGTGTAGAACTACACAAATATATCATTGAAAAAGATCCGTACAATTATCAGGCATGGTACAATCTTGGTCATGGATATAATTGTATCTGGGAATATGAGAAAGCCATTGATGCGCTTGAGTATTCTTTTATAATAAACCCTGATTTCGAAAGCGGATATCTGGATTGTGCTGACACCTGTTTGCAAATCAAAGATTTTGAGAGAGCGCTGGAAATTTATATCGAAGCCAACAGCAGATTCGGGCCAAATAATGAGCTAATGGTCAATATTGCACATTGTTATATTTCTTTAAACAGGATTGGAATAGCTAAACAATGGCTACTGAAAGCGATAAAACTCGATGGTTACAATGATGAGGCTTTTTTCTTATTGGGAGAGTGTTATGCAAAAGATTTGGTTTGGTATAATGCCATCAATGCATACCATAAAGCCATAGATCTCGAAAATCGCCGTGAGGAATATTATCTTGGGCTGGCAAAAGCATATCTTGCGGTAGAAGATTACAATAAAGCTACCATAAATTTTCAGATGGCTACCCAGACAGGTCCAGAAGAAACTTTGTACTGGAGAGAATATATTTGTTTTCTTATTAAGTTGGGCTTATATGATGAAGCACTTCAGGTACTGGATGAAGCTGAAGATCATACCTATGGAGCAGACCTGATATATTGCAGAGCCATTACTGCATATCTTTTGAAAGACAAAGAAGAATGTATGGAGTTATTGGAAGAAGCCTTGTTAGAAAATTTTGATGAACATAAATTAATATTTGATATAGCACCGGAACTGAGATTAGATAAAGATATCAATTCCATGATAAAATATTTTGCAGACGCAGAGTAGTCTGTCGTAAGAATTTACTCTTTTAATAACCAAGACTGAAGAGCATTCCTTTGCAAAAAGGGTGCTCTTTTTTAATTTCCATTTCAGTTTATTCCAATAAAAAAACCGGCCTAAACTAAAAAAGCGCTTCAACCATTCCTGACCAAAGCGCTTAATAAATGTTAACTGATATTCTTTTACACTATCTCATCTATTTCTCTAGTTTTGTCCTTATCCTTTCCAGAGATATAACTGTGGTATAATATAAGTGACACTCCACCAAAAATAAGAATACAAACAAAAACACCGGCCGGTTCAGTATTCAGTATATTATCCACAGTAAGTCCAACCAATAACCCTAAGCCAATGGAAAGTAAAAATAACCCTAATTTCAATGCACTATTTGACTCACCATCATTTGCATCAAATATGCGAGCGGTTCTGCCGCTATTGATCAAAGCCATTCTTTCATTGTGTCTGGTTTTAAAATAGGTAACTACCAAAACAATCATTGTAATAAAAAACCCTGTAATTCCAATAATTTCGCTTGCCATTTTATTTATATTTTATTTGTTCATTTTCATTACGAAAGTAAATATGTTCAGGTTACAAAATTAAAATTAAATTCTTTTATCCTACTTATTTATTTCTGGTTGTAACCCATTTACAGTTCCATGCGTATATTGTGATATATATGTATATGCAGGATTTAACCATTGATACTACGTGGATCCGTCTCCTGCTCAAAGGAGACAGAAAAACTATTCATACTTTTATTGAAAGTTATGGACAGTTTATGTACAATGTTTGTTACAAAATTCTGCTCAATACCTCTGAAGCAGAAGAAGCTGCTCAGGATACCATCATGAAAGCTTTGAAAGCAATAGAGTCTTACGATACCAAGTCTTCTTTTAAAGCTTGGTGTTACACTATTGCATATAGAACGGCCATAGATTACAGAAGGAAAATAAAATATACCACTGATATAAGTGCCGGCATAGAAATAGCACATCCAGTTAGGTCAGATGACGAAGTGAACTCCAATGAAACCAAACAAAACATTCTATCTTTACTATCCCATCTGGATGAAGAATCAAGAATAATCATATCACTATTTTATCTGGAAGAAAAAAATATCAGAGAGTTAACGGAAATTACCGGACTGTCTGAAAGTAATATTAAAATAAAGCTGTTCAGGGCAAGGAAAGAATTGGCCCTGCATGCTCACAAATATTTTGAAAAAATATAAATGTATTGAATCATGGAAGAATTAATCTGGAAGTATATCGATAATACCTGCACCAAAGAAGAAAAAGAATCGGTGAATAAACTTTTAAAAACTGATGCTGAATTCAGAAGATCTTATGAATTGATTGTTGATGTGGAAGATCAACTTTTAAGCGTGGCAAAAATACCTATGAGCGCTGATTATAAAACTCAGTTGTTGCAGATAGTCACTAGTGAGTTGAAAGTAAAAAAGGTATATTTAAAAACAAATATTCTGTCATTGAAATGGATTGTCGGACTATCCATTGTGGCCGTTGCTGCAATAATTTATGCAGTAAGTATATCTAAAAGTGCTGAAGCAAGCTTAACCTTTATACCTCCATTGGACGAAAAGGTCATTTCTATGATAGGCTGGGTAACATCAGGTTTTATCATGCTGACTTTACTGGATGCAGGACTCAACAAAATACAGCAAATAAAAAGATTTACAGGCTTTTTTGCATAAAATAAAAAAGGGTCTATGCTTGCACATGTACCCTTTTTTAGACTTTTATTTTCTATTGTGATTTTAATTTTGTTTTAGTCTCTCCAGTATTCCTCCATTATCAATGACCACTTCTGCGGTTTTAAATCCTCTGTTTAAAGACTGTATCTGTACTTTTTTTGCTTCTTCAAGATCATTGAAACCAGCAAGAATAAAAATAGTCCATCCACCCTTTGTCCATTGTTCAATACGACCCAGATCTTTAACTTTATTCACGTCAAACCATATTGGGTCTTCGTAAGAAGCTAATCTGACTTTATATTTATTGCCCGTTTTGTAAGACTTTTCTACTTCCGGATTTTTAGTATTAAAATTTCCTTTATCAGAAAAACTTTCTTCATCCGTACCGGTAAGCACCAGTTCCATTTGTGCAGTATTCAGAATTTCGTATGCCAGGAATGCATCTTTATATCCATTAAGTCTTACTTTTGAAAGAATTTCTTCTGCTTCCCTTCTTTCTGTAAAATACCCAAGTCTAACTTTTATAGTTTTGTTATTGAGCATTTTGTAAATATTGCCGTATCTCAGCAGTGGCTTAAATTTATCAAAATTTGGCTTGCTGGATGATATAGACGCTAGTTGGATAAAAAATACTTCCGTATTGGGAATGATCTCATTCAAACCAATCCTTCGGGCACCTTCCAGAGAAAAATCCAAAGAAACATTTGTACCTACCTTTTTTGCATCAAATTCAGGCAAAGAAAATGCTACATTTTTTGCTTCTACCTCATTCAGCCCCACTTGAGTAGCTGATTCTGTGTTGACAGTATATTTTGTCGTTTCCTCCGCCAAAGTTTCCAAATTTACTGCAGGAGGAATATTTGCTAATTCTTCTTCAACGTCCAAGTCAGAATCCAGCTGCAATGTTTTATAAATATCGTTTTTTCCTCTTCCTCCCAATCTGTTTGAAGTGATGTATAATTCGCCAAGACTATTGAAAGCCGGAAAATAATCGTCCGCTGGAGAATTTACTCCATAACCCGGATTTTTGGGCAGCATCCAGTTTCCATTGACCACTTCACTAAAGACTATGTCATATCCCCCTAGACCTGGATGAAAATCAGATGCAAAATACAATAAATTTCCGTTCAAAAAAGGCGTTACTTCATTTCCTTCTGTGTTTATTGAACTTCCAAGATTTTGCGGCAACGACCATGTCTCATTGGTATGATAACTTACATAAATATCAAATCCACCATATCCACCGCTTCTGTCGGAAGAAAAATAAAGCGCTGTACCGTCAAATGCCAGATGTGCTGAATTAATGGTAGAACCTACTTCATTAAATGCAAATGGAACAGATGAAGTAATTTCTCCACGCTCATTTACCTCTGCAATGGATAAACTGGACATTTTACCATTTTGAAGAAAAGAATAATTTTCCTCTAATTTCGATTCTATAACAGCGCATTTTTTACCATTTGCAGCAAAACTAAGAGGGCCAATGTGGTTTAGTTTACCATTTATTCCTTTTATAAATCCAAGTCTGTTTTTATTTGGTGTATAAAGGAAAGACCTGTGCGCTGTTGTCCTTTCATTCATTTCTCTTTCAGTTTCCGTCATAAGGATGTCTTCTCTAAAAGAAGAAAACACAGGTAAATCTCTATAAAATGTCAAACCAAAATCTGATGCCGAGCTGCTCGCCGGTAATACGAAAGTCTCAAATGCCGGTTTATCGGACATGATCCTTACAGCATATTCGCAACTGCGAAGACAATGTTCTGCCAAATCCAGATTAAATGCCTTGAGCTTTTGATAGCTGGCAATGGCTTCATTATAATGGCCCATTTTTTTTAAAATATCTCCATGCTTTTTAAACGTGTAGGGATCTGTCATAGCTCCTGAAGGAATTCCTTTGTACCATAAATCAGCCTGACCTAAATCACCATCAAGTGCCAGAGATTCTGCCAACAGCGCCATAGAAGTATAATCCAGAGGTTGTGATTTGAGATGTGTTTTGTAACACTCGGCAGCTTTTGAGTACTCGCCGTTTTCAAACAGGATTTCTGCTTTTTTAAGCTGTTTTTGTCCATAAGTTGAAAAACTTAACAGCAGCAAAGCAGCAAATAAAGTGAGTTGAATCTTCTTAATCATGACCCGATAATTAATTAAAAACTTTTAAAAAATACAAATATAGTAATAAATTATAATATGTAACAAACAATATATTATTTTTTTTCTTAATCTGTATAAAATTAATGGCTCACCCCTTACAATTTTTAGTATTTTCACTAAATAGTCTTTAATCGTACAATTACATCACCTTTTTTTAATCATTTAATATTATTGTTTTAATTTTGACGAAAATTGAAAGCATGGTTCAGTGGCAATCCAGACTCTTAAATATTATATTCTTCCTTACTGGCTCATTTATTTTACTAAACGGTCAAAAACTTAATCATGTACAAGGTGAATTTATTGTTCAGGTAAGTCATGAACAAGATCTGAATAATTTCAGAAAACAACTTTCGACAAATAGAGCAAAAAGAGAATTTGATGGCTTTTCTGCCAGACAAATTATGATAGAACCATTAAATCTTTGGGTATTAAAAATAGATTTTACAAGTGTTAATGAATTGGAGTTTGAAAGGCAAATTCATGCTTTTGGTAAGTTTGAAAATGTACAAAAAAACAGACTAATTAAGCCTAGGTTAATACCCAATGACCCTGATTTCAGTAAGCAATGGCAATATCTCAATACTGGCTCTACGGGTGGTATTGCAGGGGCTGATATGGACATGGAACTGGCTTGGGATATCACTACCGGCGGACTTACTCCTTCGGGAGATACGATAGTTGTATGTGTAATCGACGATGGCATCAACGCCAATCACGAAGATATAAAAGACAATCTTTGGATCAATTACAATGAAATACCGGACAATGACATTGATGATGATAATAATGGTTACGTAGATGACTACAGGGGCTGGAATGTTGAGTTTGATGATGACAATGTATATGCAGGTGGAGGTCATGGCACACCTGTAGCAGGTATTATTGGGGCAAGAGGCAATAATGGCAAGGGTGTCAGTGGAGTAAACTGGAATATAAAACTAATGATTGTCGATTACAATAGAGAAACAGAAGCTAATGCACTTGCATCATATGGATACGCATACAAAATGAGAAAATTGTATAATGAAACAAATGGAAGTAAAGGAGCTTTTGTTGTAGCTACCAATGCGTCTTGGGGTATTGATTATACCCAAGCGAATGAGGCGCCGCTTTGGTGCGCAATGTACGATGCTTTGGGTCAGGTGGGTATATTGAATTGTGGAGCTACTACCAATAGCAATACAGATGTTGATGTACTGGGAGATTTACCTACTTCATGTGCCAGCGAATATTTAATATCAGTAACCAATCTCAACAAATCAGACCTAAAAGTAGCCAATGCCGGGTATGGAAGGAAAACCATAGATTTGGGCGCTTATGGCCACCAGTCATATACCGTCACCAGAACAGCCTACGGAGGATTTAGCGGTACTTCAGGCGCTACACCACATGTTACCGGTTTGATAGGATTGTTATATTCAGCACCTTGTAGCGTTTTTCAAAATCTTGTAATGTCTGATCCGGCCGCAGCTGCCCTTGTAGCAAAAGATATGATATATCATGGAACAGTAGCCAATGCTAGTCTGGAAGGAATAACTACTACAGGAGGAAAACTCAATGCATTCAGGGCCATTTCCAATCTTTTAAAACTTTGTGAAACATGCTCTCCGCCTGCCGGTATAACACTATTGGCTGCTGACCTAAACATGAAGATCTCATGGCTTTCTGATCAGGGCTCTTCTAAAGTCATTATGAGATACCGTCGTACTGACCAAAATTCATGGATTGAAGTAAAAAATGCAGAAAATAACAAAATTATTTCCGGATTGGATTATTGTTCAGAATACGAAGTACAACTGGGAAGTGATTGCGGCCTTTTGCCTGGCGAGTACAGCTATTCCAAATTCATCAAAACAGCCGGTTGTTGCAATATTCCGGAGATAGAAAATATTATTTCCGGCGATTCTACGATAAGTCTTGTCTGGAAAAAAACAGACGAAGCTTACTATTTTGTGGAATATAAAAATGGCCAGAACGAATGGAGAGACACCATCATAACGGAACCCATATTTACTTTAAATAATATTTCTGAATGTACCGGCTACACTTTCAGACTTAAAGCAACTTGTACAGCATATAACAATTCATCTGAATTCTCTTCGGAAATTAGTGCCAGTACCAATTGCGGGCAATGCACTGAAAATGAATACTGTACATTCGAAGACAAAGATGCATCCCAGGAATGGATTGAATCTTTTACACTTGACGGCGTTACAAATATATCAGGCCCTTCCGCAAAAGGATATAGAGATTTTGCAGGATTGGCAACTTTTAGATTACGGGCAGGACAAGCCTATCCATTTAAGATCCGCGCTATGTATGGAGGTTTATCATACCCTGATTTTTATAAAATATATATCGATTATAATCAGGATGGAGTATGGGCTGAAAATGAAAAGGCATTTAAAACTCCATTCGAAATAAAAGACAGTATTTCAGATGTGATAAATATTCCTTTGGACGCAGCTCACGGCTTCACCAGACTAAGGCTTATCATGTCATACGAAGATTTTGTCGGTGCATGCGATGATACCGAATTTGAATACGGAGAAGTAGAAGATTATTGTATATTTATAAAAAATGATGAATGTCGGAACAATGCTATTTTGAAAATTGCTGCAGTTGAAAAATCAAAAGTTGTGTTTCATACTTTAAATTCAACCAATATAAGTATATCCATAAAAGAAAAAGGTACTGAATTGTGGTCAGAAATAAGTGGTAATGATACCATAAACGTTAATGGTCTTAAAGAGTGTACAGTGTACGAATACACTTATAGAGTTAAATGTGCAGATATGTATTCGGAGCCGTCAATAATCGACACGGTCAAAACCGCTTGCCAAAACAATGTCGCTGAAATAGAGTCGCAGGTAAAAATTGTTCCCAATCCTACATCAGATTTTATAAGTATTTATATTAATTCAAGTGGTATTTCCTTCAACGAATACAGGTTAACCAATATTTCCGGTATTGTTTTAATCAGGAATGCGTCAAAGTTAACCTCAGAAAATACAAAAATTGATACCCGAGAATTACCTTCCGGAATTTATCTGCTTGAGCTCATCAGCACCAATGGGATAAGAATAGTGAAAAAGATAGTTAAGATTTAGTCTACTATACTTAAAAATAATATTGGTAAATTATTTGCGTATAAATGAAAGAAAATTTTCCTTTTCAACGCGGTAAACCAAAGCTCCCAATATCACTAATGTCAGACAACTGATCATTAGATTACCTCTGAAATAAATAAAGCTCAAAGCACTCAAAATAATTGTACTGGAAATGAAAAAAAAGATTTTCTTGAGTTCATATGGCACAGGATAATATTTATGACCAAGGTACCAGGAGATCATAGCCATGCTACTATAGGTAAATAAGGTAGCTACAGCGCCTCCCATAATACCCAAAAAAGGTACAAATAATAATAGACAGACAATGGTCAAAACCGCACCCAAAATACTGATATACATGCCAAATTTGGTTCTGTCTGTAAGCTTATACCATATCGCCAGATTATTGTAAATTCCTGAAAAAAGATTTGCCAATAATATGACCGGAACAATAAAAAGTCCTTCCAGATATATTGTATTTCTGATGATCAAACCTGCAAGAAAATCTATAAACACAGTTACAAAAAGCATCGAAAAACATCCGAATATTACAAACCATGTCATTATAATGCTATATTTTGTTGTAGCATCCTCGGTATGTGCATGATTAAAAAAGAAAGGTTCAGCTCCCATACGGAAAGCAGTAATATACAAGGTCATGAATACACCTAGCTTGTAACAGGCTGCATAAACCCCATTAGATTCCTTATCTATAAGATGCTGAATCAATAACTTATCCATATTTTCATTGATGGCATAAGCAATTCCTCCCACCATGATAGGCCAGCCATAACGTATAAGTTTTTTTATCAACAACCGATCAATGCCCCACTTGATCTTTATCATCTCAGGTATTAGGCATAATAATGTGAAAACGCTGGATACAAGATTTGCGGCAATAATATGTATGACTCCTGGCTTGTAGTCACTATAGATTCCAAATATACTAAAAACTCGGTTATATTCAGGTGCCAGATCGGGCAATATTAAAAGTAAAAAATAAGTAATGATAAATAAAACAATAACATTTGTCAGTTTGATCACCATAAATCTGATGGGCCTACCAGAAACCCTCAAGTATGCAAAAGGAATTACAGCAAGTGTATCTAATACGGTAATCCAAACTAAAATTTTTACAAAAAGTGAATCTTTAAACCCAAGGGATTCAGTGGCATATCCTGCGATTAGCCATCCAAATATTAAAAAAAGTAAACTTGTAGTTAGCAAAATCGCGAATGCTGAGGAGATCACTTTGCCTTTATCGCGCTCAGAAGCATAATATCGAAAAAAAGCAGTCTCTATGCCCATGGTTAAAATAACATTTATAAAAGCAGCATAAACATACCATGTAGTCTGATCAGAAAAGTCCGCTTTACCAAGTACAGTTGTAAAGACGGCTATCAAAGCTAGATTAATAAATCTAGGTAAGACGGCTGCAACACCATATAAAACAGTATCTTTAAAAAAGGATTTCAGCACACTCAAAAGACAGGATTATTTTAAAGTAAATTTTAAAATCAGGATGCAAAGGGCAAATTTAAGCTTTGCTATTTATATAAATTGGACATGCTGCAATAAAATTCAGAAATATTATTGGGATAAAATAAAATAAGCCTGATAATTTGAACTTATATGAAAGAAAATACCTTAATTTTACGACATTTATTATTCATATAAATTAAGCATACAATGGGGTTTTTAAGTTCTCTGAAAAGATTATTTTTTACTACGGAATCAATTGCAAAATCTGCAGTCGACAATGCCGTAGATTATTCTAAGGAAAAAGCCAGTGATCTGGCAGATGCAGCGAAAGAAACAATATCTGATTTTTCAGAAAAAACGGCAGGATTAAGAGAGTCGGTCATCGAAAAAGCGAATGTTGCCTACGACAAAGTAGAAGCTGTTGCTGAAACCGCGTGGGATAAAACCAAAGAAGTAGCATCTGAAGTAAAAGAAGCAGCAATTGTAGCCATGGATAAGGCTGGAGAAGTGGCAGATGAAGCTTCAGAAAAAATAAAAGATGTGGCACATAAAGTAGAAGTTGCAGCAGAATCAGCTTGGGACAAAGCCAAAGAAAAAACAACTGGTGCTGAAGAAGCTACTGATTCAGTAAATCACTCAGATTCATCAGGAATAAATGATTCATCTGCAAGCAGTAGTGAGTTTGTAGAGCCAACCTATGTAAAAGCAGAAAACATAGTAGAGACCGAAACGGAAAGCTTTCTGGATAAAACTAAGCATATGGCTGAAAATGTGGTGGACAAAATATCAGAAAACGAATTGGTACAAAAAGCAGGGCTTGTAGCAGAAAACATAGGGAGTAAAGTGATGGCTACCGGTGCCGTCGTTGTAGAAAAAGCGGGTGAAATTTCTGAAAATGTCGGTGCCAAAGTACTTGTTGCATCTGATAAAACCTGGGACAAAATCAGTGAAGCGAAAGATGTACTATCTGAGAAAGCTAAAGAAGTGGCTGATAATATCAGTAAAAAATTTGATGAGACCGTAGATAAAGCGGAAAAGTTTTTGGCTGAAGAAGATGCAAAACCTAAAAAAGAATTTGCAGATGAGACATTAACCACAGGTGGTTCATTGATGGAAGGGAAGGATGATTTTTTTGCCAAAGCATCGCAATATGCGGATGGTGATTATGATGCCTTCAGTGAAGGCAAGATCACGGTCACTCATCCGACTCCCTCAGAATTTAAAAACCCTGCTAAGTCTGCTGGACAGGAAGACCATGATGGGGATGGAAATGAGCAAATAGATGATGCAATAATTGTAGATTAATAGTAGTTTTAAATAAGTCAGAATATTAATTTCCTATTTTTTAAGAAACCAATATTTACTGGATTACAAATTAAAAAATCTTTATGTCACCATTACTTGTCAATGGACGTACTGAAAAAGAACTCATCAAAGCTTGTTTGTTGCAGGACAGACTGGCTCAAAGAGATATTTTCAATATGTACGCCGGCAAAATGATGGCAGTATGTTTGCGATATTCGCGGCACAGGTTGGAAGCAGAAGATATACTTCAGGATGCTTTTGTTAAGGTATTTACTCATCTATCTGAATTTGAATATACAGGATCTTTTGAAGGATGGATCAGACGTATCATCATCAATACAGCCATAAAAAACAATCAGAAGAAATCCGTAAGCCATGAAGAAATAGGACTTGAAAACATCAAAGAAGACAGTGCAGGACCTGAAGTGTTTTCGGCTTTGTCTGAAGAAGAAATAATTAAACTCATCTCTTCATTGCCTGATGGATACAGGATGGTTTTTAATCTGTACGCGGTAGAAGGATTTTCCCACAAGGAAATCGCCGAATTATTAAATATTGAAGAATCAACATCAAGATCACAATTGGTCAAAGCAAGAAGAGTTCTTCAGGAAAAAGTACATGAATTGTACAGAGTTGCCATATGAATAATATCGACAAAATGTTCAGGAATAAACTGGAACATCTAAGCGTGGATGTCCCGAATGGGGCGTGGGAAAATATTTCAAACAGATTGCCTCAGCAAAAGCAACCTTACAGATTTTGGTGGACCATTGTTTCAGCATTTTTGTTGTTTTTGGTATCTTACCTTGGTTACTTCATTTTGAATGATAATATTAATAAGATTCATGAGACTAATATACGGGTTGATTTACCAATTGTTTCTGATACCAAAGCTGGCATAATAAAAATCAATGAACTTACTGCTATTTCTTCAATTTCATCTGAGGCTATTGTCCCTTCAAATACTAAAAATGTAAGACAACCCCTTTCAGAAATAGAAAATTTAAAAAGTAATGACGATATCAATATTGTATATCAAGATGATGTCAAAAATATGTCAGGCTCCGGAAATAGTTCCATGGCAGAAATAGATAAAACAGAAGAACTTATTTTTAATAGGGAAACATCTGAAACCACACTTATCTCAAATGAACTAAATAACAAAAAACTAAAATATTCAAGGGTTATTACATTTGAAATGCCTTATGCAAAAGAAAAACCGGCTAAAGCATGTCCTTTTGTTACCGCTCATCAGGATAAAAGTGTAGATGTATACTTTTCTCATGATTTCCCAATGAAGAGTTTAACATCAGTTTCCAGTGATTATGATGGATATAAGAATATGCGTCAACAAACTGAAAAAACAATGTATTCATTTTCGGCAGGTGCAAGATTTGGATATAATCTTAGTTATAAATGGAATCTTCACACCGGATTTAACTATAGCCAGATCAACGAAAAATTTGAATATATAGACCCTGAGTCCAATCAGACAAGGATTATCACTATCAAGGACTATGTATACACAAACGGAAAAATTACAGATAGCATCATTTCGGAAGAGAAAGTCATCATACCCGGAACAACCAAACTAAAGGTATACAATACATTCAGATCATTTGATATACCAGTGATCGGAAGATATACCTTACTCGCCAACAAAAAACTTAGCTTATCAGCTATGGCTGGTGTATATTTCAATCTTTCTCTTGTAGAAAAGGGTATGATCCTGGATTCAGATAATTCTACTCCGATTTCAATTACCGGCAATCAAAATTCAGAAAGCGACATTTTTAAATCTCAACTTGGTCTTAGTGGTTATGGCGCAATAAGCATGGCATATCATCTCACATCTTCTCTTGATTTTTTACTCGAACCAAATGCCAGATTTCAAACGGAAAGTATGACTACGGGTGATTATCCTTTACGGCAAAATTTCAATACTTTTGGCATATCCACCGGGGTAAGATTTAAATTTTAATCTTTTGTAAGCAGCGTTTATCAAGTTCATGTCATCTAATAATCGAACCCATTTATTTTCAGGCATCAACATCTTATTGTGAGAAGTTTAATTTCCCTTTTGTTTATTACTTTACTGATTCTTTCCTGCCATAAAGATGAAATCGTATTTATTCCCGATCAAACCTACAGCATCAATAGTGATGAATTGTTGTCCAAACTGGTAGAGGCACCTGATTCCTACCACATCCTTCTTAAGGATTCAAGAAATATTTTCATTGCTCCGAATCATATTATCATTGACATACCGGACCAGAGTCTAAAAGATGAATTAGGACACGTAGTTTCTGGTGAAATAAAAATGCAGTTCAAAGAATTCAGCAATAAAAAAAGTAATCTGTTGAATAGTCCATCTACAATATTTGAAAATAAAGTATTGGACTGTTCCAAAATATTTTACATAAAATTTAGTCAAAACGGCAAAACACTACAAATTATAAAACCCATCGACATATACTTGCCATCGCAAGATAATAAAATAAACTATCAGATTTATAGTACTATAAAATTGGACGAAAGTTTTGTTTGGAGTAAAGTGTTGGGTGAATCTGAAAATGTACCTAACCAAACTTGGAACTTAAGTTATGAGGATGCACAATTGACGGTGAAAGGCTTTAAAGTATCGATACACGGAACATCCAATTGGCACTGTATAGCCAGCCAGCCTGAACCGCTATCTAAGGTAGTAAATGTCTGCCTGAATACTTCCTTACCTTTTAATAAAAACAATAGTTTGGTTTATTTAGTTTTTAATGACAGCAACAGTGCTATAAAACTGGGGGCAGATGGGGATTCATCTTATTTCTGTTTACAAAATATCTATACAAATCAGAAATTGGATGCTAAAATAATAGTCATTTCGCATCTGGGCAATGAAAATTACTATTTTGGCATGACAAATGCAGTACTAGATATTAACGTTGATGTCACTATCAAACCAGAGAAAAAAAATATTAAAGATATAAAAGAAGCGTTAAACTCGCTTTAAAGAAAGATACGGTACGCCGTATTTTTATTCGTAAATGGGAACCGCCTGTCTGAAGTAAAAGAATTTCAGGCAGGCTTTTTTTTGTGCTTAATTCAGTTTATATGCCAATCCCAACACTTCCAGCTCATTGATAAACTGATAGTCAGCCGTGACTCTGTATGCAGTAACTACCAAATCCACACCAAACTCATCGCCAGCATCCACCACTTTAAGTTTGAGGGTATGGGGTCCTACCCTTTCAAGACATAAATGTTCGATCTCGTGTACCAGTTTTTCATCTATGGTCTCTAGGGGCATCTTGATGGTAATCGACTTGGTTAGATTTTTACCGATGGTGTCGAGCATGCGGATATCTTTGACATTAAAAAATGTACGGTCATTATTGTAGCCTTTTTCGTTGCTGCCCTCCACGTAAAGCACTTGTCCTTTAGTAATCAGATGTTTGTAGGATTCAAATTTTTCGTTGTAAAGATTGATCTGAAAACTACCCGTAAAATCCTGCATTGTAAAGCGGGCATATCCTGTTCCTTTTTGTGTCGTGCCAAAAGTGGCTTCAGACACTATACCCCCCAGTTTCAACAGCTTACCTTGCACCTGTTCGGCTTTCTCGAGCGGACAATTGATAAAATGCTGAAACTCCAGATGATAATCGTCTAGCGGATGACCACTGATATAAATTCCAGTGACTTCCTTTTCCTTTTCAAGCTTATCTATTTGATTCCATTCAGGTACAGATGGGGGTTTAGGAGAATCAATATAACTGGTCATAGCATCACCGAACAAGGACATTTGATTGCTATCTTTTTGAGCCTGATAGTTGGAGCCGTACTTAAGCAGCGATTCAATAAAAGTCTCTGTCCTCTCCCCTGATATATCAAAATACTGTGCCCTGTTTATACTTCCGAACGAATCCAGTGCGCCACCAAGTACCAGACTGTCTATACATTTTTTATTGACCGAACGAAGATTGAGTCGACGCATCATTTCAAATACATCTTCAAAATGACCGTTTTCCTTTCTCTCTCTGACTATTTCTTCTACAGGCCCTTCCCCTACTCCTTTTAGTGCTGAAAGTCCAAAACGCACCTGTCCTTTTGCATTTACAGCAAATTTTATATTACTTTCATTAATATCCGGACCAAGCACATCAATCTTCATACGTTTGGTTTCCTGAAGAAAAAAGTTGATCTTCGAAATATCACTCTTGTTATGATTAAGTACAGATGCCATAAAAGCTGCTGGGTAGTGCGCTTTAAGATAAGCTGTCTGAAAGGCTATGTAAGCATAACAGGTGGAATGTGATTTATTAAATGCATAAGAAGCAAATGCTTCCCAATCTGTCCATATCTTTTTGACGGCTTCTTCAGGGTGACCATTGGCCTTACAACCATCCACAAATTTTGGAAACATTTTATCCAATACTGCTTTTTGCTTTTTCCCCATAGCTTTTCGCAACATATCCGCATCTCCTTTACTGAACCCAGCCAGTTTTTGTGAAAGAAGCATGACCTGTTCCTGATATACAGTAATACCATAGGTCTCTGAAAGGATTTCTTCCATATCAGGTAAGTCAAATTTGATCTCTTGCTTACCATTTTTTCGCGCGATGAAGTCGGGTATATACTGCAATGGACCAGGACGATACAGAGCATTCATAGCTATAAGATCCTGAAAACGAGTGGGTACCAGATCTCTCAGGTGTTTTTGCATTCCCGGTGATTCATACTGAAAAATTCCTACCATGTCACCACGCTGGAAAAGTTCAAAGGTCAACTCATCCTCCAAAGAAATGGCATCAATATCGATATCCGCCCCATATCGTTCTTTAATAATCTCCAGGGCATCTTTGATAATGGTCAGAGTTTTAAGGCCCAAGAAGTCCATTTTGAGCAAACCCGCTTCTTCGGCTACACTGTTGTCATATTGAGAAACCAGTAATTCCGAATCCTTTGCCACTGATACAGGCACAAAATTGGTAATATCATCGGGCGTAATGATAACACCACAGGCATGTATACCAGTGTTACGTACAGAACCTTCCAGCTTTTTTGCTGTCCGAATCATTTCTCCGATGTCAGATTTTTCTTCCGACATCTTACGAAATTCGTAGGCCTTTTCTTTATCTTCTGTGGTGAATACTTCTTTTTGTTTACTATCAATATCTTTATCAGCCAATACGCCTGCTAGTGTTGCTGTCAGGTGGGACGGAAATATTTTAGCCACTCGATCTACCTCATTGAGCGGTATGTTCATCACACGCCCTACGTCTCTTAGGGATGATCGTGCGGCCATTGTACCATAGGTTACAATCTGCGCAACCTGATTTTTTCCATACTTATTGATCACATAATCTATAACCTTGTCCCTACCTTCATCATCAAAGTCTATATCGATATCGGGCATGGATACACGCTCAGGATTAAGGAACCGTTCAAAAAGCAGATCGTATTTGATAGGGTCTATATTGGTGATTCCTAAACTATATGCTACGCATGATCCGGCTGCTGAACCACGACCTGGCCCTACAGAAACACTCATCTGCCTAGCAACTGTTGTGAAATCCTGGACTATCAGAAAATATCCTGAATAACCTGATTTGGTGATGACATCAAGCTCAAAGTTAAGGCGATCCTCAACAATTTGAGTGATTGTGCCGTATTTACGATGTGCTCCTTCAAAAGCAAGATGTCTCAGAAATAATTCTTGGGTATCGAAACCCGCAGGTAATGGGAAGGCCGGCAATAATATATCTCGTGCCAACTCAATATTATCGATCTTGGAAGCAATTTCCATGGTATTTTCTACCGCTTCTTTGACATCACCAAATAGCGTATTCATCTCCGCTTTGGTTTTGAAATAGAAGTCAGAACTCGGAAATTTAAATCGCTCTTTATCCTCCAAAAGTGAGCCAGTATTAACGCACAACAAAACATCATGCGGCGCATAATCATCTTGTTCTACATAGTGTGAATCATTGGTAACTATGGTTTTAATATCATATTTTTTTGCAAAACCAAGCAGAATCTGATTGACATCTTCCTGACTCATGCCCGTATCATCAATCTTTTCAAGACCTTTATGACGCTGTAATTCAATATAATAATCTTCACCAAACAAATCCAGCCACCATTTCAATCTTTCTTCTGCGAGAGCTACATTGCCGGTAAGAATAGTTTGGGGAATTTCGGCACCCAAACAGCAGGAAGTTGCTATGATGCCCTCGTGATATTTAAGAATGAGTTCTTTATCTATCCGCGGGTATTTGCCATATAGGCCTTCTGTATATCCTAAGGAGCAGAGTTTAGTGATGTTTTCATATCCCTTCACATTTTTTGCCAGCATGAGCTGATGATAACGTATATCCTTTTGTCCCCTTGCTTTTTCAAAATGTTTGATATGGCGGTCTTCAGACACATAAAATTCGCAACCAATGATAGGTTTAATACCCTGAGCTTTGGCTTCCTTTACAAATTTAAATACACCAAACATATTTCCATGATCCGTTATAGCCACAGCCGACTGACCATCAGCTTTGGCTTTTTTCATCAGTGTTTTTATGTCTGATGCGCCATCCAGCAGTGAATATTGGGTATGTGAGTGTAAATGACAAAAATCTATCATAAGGTTCTTAAATGATCAAAAAAGATTGAAATGCAAAGATAAGGTTTTAATAGTTTTGTTGCCTTCAAAAACTAAGAATTGGTGTAATAATCACATTCAAATTTAGATTAACCAAATAAAGAATGCACATCTCAAGAAAAATTATGGAACCCATCTATTTTTCCATTTGTAGAAAATAATATTATTTCAAATAAAAAATATTTTAAAAATATATTCCAAACTATCGGAATTTTCCACTAATTCAGTATTTTTGTACATTAATAGCCATTACATATTTTAAATTATATTTAAAAAATGATTAAATCATTAAGATATGAATAGTAATATTGTAAAATGGACATCCTATAAAAATCTTGCTGTCCCTGCAGTACTGTCTTTGATAGTTTTATTTATGTTTGATTCCTGTACTAAAGACATCTCAATTCAATCAAGTAAAACGACAGAAGAATATTCTGCTGATTTTATTTTGTCCTATTATGACCAGATTTGTAAAACAGTTAAAACAACTCCTGGATTTTTCCCACCTCAAGCGGCCAGAGCTTATGGATATATCGGTATTGCTCAATATGAAGCTGTTGTAAATGGTATCGAAAATGGGAAAAGTCTGCAAAATCAATTGAATGGATTTGCTTCGTTTCAATTGCCTCAGCCATTGCAAGGAGAATTATACAACTGGGCCATTGCATCCAATGCTACCACAGCAAGAATGATGAGGCTTATGTTTGATAAAAATCTTACCCCTGCCAACAGACTAAAAATCGACAGTCTGGAGTCATTATATCATACACAGTTATCCACAGGAGAAGAAACCAGTATTATCTCAAGGTCACAAAGTTATGGTCAGAATATTGCTGATGTAGTTTACAATTATTCGAAATCAGACGGCGGTCATGAATCATATCTGGATCCTTTTCAATTACCATATTCAGTACCACCTGATCCATTTTGCTGGGTACCAACGGGAGCCATCACAACACCTTTGAGTCCAAGATGGGGAAACAACAGACCTTTCCTTACTTCAAATATACAAAAAGTTCAACCTCCACAACATATGGCTTTTTCAGTAGCTACAAATTCTGAATTTTATAAAGAGGCCATGATTGTGTACAATACAGTCACAAATAATACCAGCGAACAAATCGAAATTGCAAAATATTGGGCAGATGATCCATTTGCTACTTGTACACCTGCCGGTCATACATTCAATATACTGGCTCAGATTTTAAAAGAAGAAAGGGCTACCTTGGCTAAATCTAGTATGGCGTTTGCGAAAATGTCAATTGCTGAGAATGATGCATTTATTTCGTGCTGGAAAGGAAAATACGATTATATTTTAATAAGACCCGTGTCATATATTCAAAAATATATTGATGCCAATTTTAAAACCGTCATTGGCACACCTCCTTTTCCTGCTTATACTTCAGGGCATTCTTGCGAAATGGGAGCAGGATCCCGAATTTTGAGTTCGCTGTTTACCAATGGAAGTGGTAATTATCAATTTACAGACTACAGTCAGCTACAATATGGATTTTTTGCCAGAAGTTATTCAAATTTTGAAGAAATGGCTCAGGAATGTGCCAATAGCAGATTGTATGGTGGCATTCATTACCCTATTGACAACTCGAAAGGTCTGCAGGTGGGAAAAGCCATAGGCGATAATGTAAATAAGGAGATTATCTGGCCGCTTTTAGTACGATGATAAAATATTTTCTTTTTACAATATTGCTCTTCTATTCTTGCACACAAAAAGTTGATGTGGTAAAGCTGGCTGAACAATTTTCAGCACTTGAATGCAAAGCTGTAATTCTCAAAGATAAAAGATATGCGCTTGCTGACAGATTGAGAGAAATAGAAATGGATACAATTGCCAATAGAAAAGAGCTGGATTCATTAGATAAAGTAATCAACCTTACAAAACAGGAAAGTCTTATCTTGGCTGATTCCATAAAAAATCAGCTCGATAATCTTTTTGCTCATTATCTCAAAGATCCGTCAGAGAGAAAAGCATTTAACGATACCCTCAGGAAAATCATTGAAACCAAAGGATGCATCCATCACTAATTTTAAGTCTGCCCATAAAAGTAATTTAACTTTAAATTTAGAAAATAATTATTTCTACTGCTCTGATAATCAACGGCTTACTTTATTGGAAAGGGGTAAAAAACTATTGATTATTAAAAAATGGCATTTTCTGAGATGACTCAAGTTTCAAATTTACGTTTTAATGAACCAATATATCTGAAAAAAACCAAGCCAAAAAGCACTATACAAATGGAGATAATAGATTTTTCTACATTCGGTCTGATCACAAACATGGCACCTAAATATTGAACCAGAAAAATAAAATATAAAAAATTCGTAAACGTAATTCGGGAGATTTTATTTACCACATAAGCACCCAATGGTGCAAAAAAGATCACAATAGGAATACAACTCAACCACATATCATAAGACTCCTGTGAAATATCTTTTATGACCAAAGCATGCAAAGCAAATCCTGCAATGGTTTCTATGGTCATAATGACAATAGAAGATGGTGTTGCTACTTTTTCATTTACTTTGTAATAAATTACCAAAAAACAAAAGGTAAAAATATTTATTCCTGTTCCGAATAAGGAGGAGATACCTCCGCCAATAAAGCCGAATAAAATAAGATTTATCCTATCTGATTGGCTGAACCAGATAATTCTATCATAAATTATTCTGGTCTCCTTTCTGTTTTCCAAATATAAGACGATTCCAAAAGCAAGCCACAGTGATACAAATATTAACTTAGCAAGAATCGGTTGAATATAAGGTACAAAATAATAGGTGCCAAAGAGTAAACCAAACAAACCACCGACAGAAACGTAGATAATGTAGTTCCAGTCCAACGTTATTTTTTTATTCAGTATATATATTGTAGCTGCTGTCATCCCAATACTTTGGATCGCAAATGCAAAATTTCTGGCAACATCTGGCGCAATACCCAAATAAAGTGTAAATACTGGAAAAGCTATGGAAGCACTTCCCTCAGGGCTTGAACCTGCCACAAAAGATCCGAATATCATAGTAATCATAACGGCCAAGTTTTCGCTTAGAATGGCAAACAAATTGTTATCATTCATATACCAAAACCACACTGTCAATACCAGAATTAGATAAAGCAAGTAGATAACCGGATATTTTTTGTTCTTCAAAGTGTATATTTGACCCAATAAAAATGATTAGTTTTACTTCCCTATTCAGGAACACAAAATATTGGCACAAGATAAATGAAACAAACCGATCAAATATTAGAAAAAATGCAGTCAGAGCAGGAATATCTAAAAAATACCCAGCTTAGTCTTTTCGAAAATTTAGGTATTCTACTGGAAAATCAAAAAAACAAGGTAGAAAACCAAGATTTGGTGATTCAAAATCAAAGTCTTATCATCAGAAATCAAGATGTAATTGTAAATAATCAGATCAACATCATCAAAAACCAAAAACAAATCGTCGAAAATCAGGTGACCCTTTCTGCCATTCTAAAAACTCAGGCAAAAATTTTATTTCTAATCGAAAATATGGCTGGAAACAACAAAACTGAAACCGATGTCAATTCGGAAGTGCAGGAGATATTTATGCAGTGCAAACAACTATTTGAAGGTGGTATCTTGAATGTGTATGATATCAATACAAAATAACTTTCCTTTATTTAGAGAAGTTCTATAAACTCTATTTCTATTACAAAAAACTCCTAGTGCCAATAACCACGTTGAAAGTTAAAAAATGTTTTCGATGTAACTTAGGATTCTCCTGCGATACTTTTTAACTTTCGCCTTGTTCTTGTACTCTTTTGTATTTTTTCACCACGAAAATGAATATTTAGAACTTCCCTTTAGTTAAAATTACGCAACTGTTCTTCGAGTAGCTTAATATTGATTTTAAGGGTTTTGTTTTCTGCTTCCCTACTCTCAAGTAGTTGCTTCAGCATTTGAATTTGCAGTTGAGTACTTTCCAGTTTTTGTGTAATCAACTTAATATTGAATATGTATTTTTCATTTTCAAACGCAATTTCATTTTTACCCGATATACCGGAAGGTTTGTTTTTAAAAAAATTGAGCCCTCCTTTTTTATATAATTCCGGAATATCGGAATTATATAAATCATCTATGGGTGTTTCAAAGTAATGACTAAATTTTTGAACAACGTCCAGACCAGGCAATGTTTTACTTGTTTCATAGTCAGATATGGCACTTTTACTGATTTTAAGCAACTCACTCAAACCCAGCAGGGTCATTTTTTTATACTTTCTGAGAAATCTTAAATTTTTTCCAAAAAAATATTCCGATTTATTGGAATTTACTATCATTTCAGTATTTTTGTCTCGATATGTTAATTCAGCATTGCAAAAATACGCTTAATAATTTTTCTGCGCTATACAATATCCGACAAATTTTATTATTGATTCCAAAATCGAATGCATTAATTTCAATATTTTTAACAGGAAATAAGCTCATTAAAATCAAATCAGTGAGAAACAAAATACTTATATTTTTAACCTTTCTAACTTTATTAAAAACTACAGCATCCATGGCCCAAACACCATCAGATGCATTAATGATGGATAATAATGAACTCTGTATCGCCATGATATATCAAAACGACACATGGGACGAATACTGGGAGGGAGCTTTACTGCGAGACAATCAGAATATTGGCATATTGACCAGAAATACAATAATGCCCATAATGGCTTATGGAATCAGCAGTAAATTTAATGTAATAATTGCATTGCCTTATGTCACCACTGAGGCTTCTAGAGGTCAAATGGCAGGAACTTCAGGTCTTCAGGACTTTGGCATTTTTGCAAAATTTTCGCCTTATGAATTAAAGAAAGAATCTTGTTCAATATCGACATTTGTTACGGGTGGATTTAGTGTTCCTGCTTCATCTTATCTATCGGATTACATGCCATTCAATTTGGGCTTAGGAACTCAGGAGTTTTCTTTGAGAGGTGTACTTAAATACGAACATAAATCAGGCGTTTACCTACGTGGAAGCTATGCCTACCTACATCGCACTACTACGGAGGCAGAAAGAGATTATTACTATGCTGATGGATCATATTACACTACTACCATGGATGTACCCAGCGCTTCTAATGCTGAAGTAGCATTAGGAGGCTGGTTATTCAATAAAGCTATCCAATTAGAAGCAGGTTATGTGACACAAACTTCTTTTACTGGCGACGATATCAGGAGACAAAATGCCGGTCAACCTACCAATAAAATGGACATGGCATCTATCAATGGTAGATTAAGATATTTCCCATCAATATTAAAGGGTCTAAGCATTATGGCTGGTTACTCTGATGTATTATCAGGTAGGAATGTAGGTAAATCTACTATCATTTCAGGGGGAATTACCTATCAGTTTATGTTGAAAAAAGCTCAATCATAAAAGTATCATCATCACAAACCAATAGAACAAATGCCATGACTTCAAATAAATATATACACAAATTATCACTTTTTCTGATTCTTACTTCAAGTTTTTTCCTCACTCAAGGTTGCGAAAAAGATCTTCCCAGGTTTGTAGAATTTGAACCATACTCATTTACAAATATCGATAAAGACGGTGGTATGTGGAAACAAGTTCATATGACTGGTGTGGAGCAGATCATTATTGATGCCCCAGCAGCCCCAACTTCTGACGCTTACAAAATTGAAGTCGCAGCAGCAAAAACAGCTATTGCTGCTATGACAGCTGATGATGAGGAAGCCTTAAAATATTGGGGAAATAATCCGATAGTAAGATGGAATGAAATTGCCAGAGAATTGGCAGCAAAGTATAATCTCATACCACCACCAAACGCAGATGGAACTTACACATTGCCGGACCCTGCAAACCCAAGTAAGTTTCCTTATTTTCCATTTGCTCATCCACCGTATTCTTCTCGAGCCTATGCATATATGAGTGTTGCTCAGTTTGATGCATTGATAGCTGCTTGGCATTATAAATATAAATTTGGACGACCAGCCTTACATAAAAATGATAGTTCAGTAAAACAATTATTGCCTACGACCGACCTTCCGTCTTATCCATCTGATGGAGCAGTGATAGCTGCTGTATCCAGAGAAATATTGTCTGCTATGTTTCCATTAGAAAAAGATTATCTCAAATCAAAAGCTGATGAATCAAAAAAAGCTCTTATACTTTCAGGTCTACATGTCCAAAGTGATGTTTCCGCAGGTGATTCATTAGGTAGAGGTATTGCCAAGGTAGTGCTACAAAGAGCAGCAGGTGATGGTATGAGATTTGCGCAAACGCCAAAGTCGATTTCTGATTCTATCAAAAATGCTGCTTTTGCAAGATTTGGATGGAAATGGACAAATCAGGAAACACCAGAAAGACCCGTAGGTTTGACGCCATTTTTTGGTAAAGTGGAAACCTGGAGTATACCCGATTTAGTAGCAGTCCGTCCACCTGTTCCACCTGCTATCGGTTCAGCAGAGTTTAACAAAGCTGCTGATGAATTGAAAAATATAGCAAACAATATCACCACAGAACAAAGAAAGATAGCAAACTGGTGGTCTGACGGATTCAGTACTACGACACCTCCGGGACACTGGAATAGATTTGCCTCAGATTACATCGTAAAATACAAGTACAGTCCTCTTAGATCTGCAAGAACATATGCGTATATGAATATGGCAGTACAGGATGCAGGTATTTGTTGCTGGGATGCAAAATATTACTACCATTATCCAAGACCAATTGAAGCAATCCCAGGATTCAAAAGTATATTAGGTTCACCAAATTTCCCAAGTTATACGTCAGGTCACAGCACTTTTTCAGCAGCGGCAGCGGCTGTGCTAGCAAATATTTTTCCATCTGAAAAAAAGCAAGTGGACGATTGGGCAAATGAAGCGGCTGAATCCAGAATTTATGGCGGCATACATTATAGATTTGATTCTGAAGCAGGATTAGAGCAAGGTCGTAAAGTCGCTGCATTTACGATCACAAAAGCCATGGCTGATGGTGCCAATTAATACAATTAAATATTGGTGATAGATTAAAATACTTTTCATATTTGACAAAAGGGCATGGAATGTATTCTTTGTCCTTTTTTATTTCTCACCATATGTCGAATAAAAATGGCGTTGGTCTGATTTTTTTGGTCTGTTGCAACTTTTAGATGACTTTTGTGTCTTTACACGCAACAAGATCAACAAAACATCAATGAATTCATTTAAATGCATCCTTTCAGGATTTTTTCTCACTATGATTACTACAATTTCATATGGTCAACAATCACTTTCCATCAGTGGCGCTATAAATGACGAAAAAGGAATAGGTATTCCCTTTGCTACCATCGTACTCAAATCTGCTATGGACAGCAGTATGGTAAAAGCAGATATAACAAGTGATGCCGGAGCTTTCAACTTTGAACGGCTAAAACCAGGAAGATATTTTGCTGAAGCCAGTTACATCGGCATGACAAACTTTACGACTGAAGTTTTTGAAATAAATGACAAACCGATAATACTTATCCCCATCATACTCTCAGAAAATGCAAAACAGCTGGAAGAAGTAGTGGTAACAGCGACTAGGGCATTGGTAGAAGTAAAAGCAGACAGAACCATATTTAATGTCCAGGGCACCATCAATTCTGCAGGTGAAAATGGACTGAACCTTTTGCGAAAAGCGCCGGGTGTGCTGGTTGATAATAATGACAACATATCTGTATTGGGAAGGGCTGGAGTACTTATATATGTGGATGGCAAAAGAATACCATTGACAGGGGATGACCTTACCAACTACTTACAAAATCTGTCATCAGAGCAAATAGATAAAATTGACATTATTACCAATCCCGGCTCCAAATATGAAGCACAGGGAAATGCCGGCATCATAGACATTCGACTTAAAAAAGATAAAAATTTGGGTGGAAATGGGTCAATAAGCGGAACATATGGTCATGGCAAATATGGACAGGGCAATGTCAATGCCAATGGAAATTACAGAAATAAAAACCTGAATACTTTCGGAGGAATCGGCTACAATAAAGGAACAAGATGGAACAATATGCTTTTTGATACCTATCAGAATGGTCTCAGACTGGATGAGTCCAATATTTCTACCAGTGATTATAATGGTGTGAATGGACGTTGGGGAACTGATTTTTTTATCAGCAAAAAAAGTACCATAGGCTTTCTGGTAGGTGGGCAGACCAATACTTCCAAAAGCATAAGCAATAATATTACCAACATATCGAAGCAGGCAAGACCGAACCAGATAGACAGTATTCTTACCGCACCTAATTCATCTGATGCAGTAAGAAATCAAGCTACTTTTAATGTTAACTATGCTTTTGAATCCGGTAAAAACAGACTAAATATAGATGTGGATTACGGCTCATTCAGAAATGAAGCAAATCATATTCAACCCAACATATATTCTGATGCTACTGGCGCAAACATCATTAGTCAAAATAAAAATACCTACAATACTCCGGTAAAAATTGATATTGCTACAGCGAAAGCAGATTATGAAACAGAAGTATTGGGTGGAAATATAGGTATTGGCACAAAATTCAGCAATGTGGCCACAGACAATACTTTTTTATTTTACAACGTCATTCAGGGAATTGAAAAACAAAATGACAAAAGATCCAACCAGTTCAAATACAATGAAAATGTTTTGGCAGGCTATCTCAATTATTCCAGAAGAATTAATGCTAAATGGAATGCGTCGGCAGGATTAAGGGTGGAAAATACCGATGCTACCGGTGACCTGATCGCTTTTTTGCCCGAGCTAGAAGAGGCTCCCGTTGATTTGAATTATACCAGTTTTTTTCCATCAGCTGGTTTAACTTATCAGCATTCTCCTGAACATGTTTATTCACTTAACTATGGCCGAAGAATCAACCGACCCGACTACAATGTATTAAACCCATTCAGAGAACAATTGAGTGAGCTTTCATACAGCAAAGGAAATAAGTTCCTTCAGCCTGAAATAGTAAACAACATCGAACTGGGGTATACCTTAAAATACAGATACACCTTCAAACTTGCTTACAGCAACACATCCAATCAAATTACCAGACTAATTGGCCCTGATGAATTGGACCCAAGGGCAGGTTTTATAAGCTGGGATAATCTGGCCACACAAAAATTGTATAACTTTAATGTATCATTACCTTTTGACGTCAATAAATGGTGGAATGTTTATATGAACCTTAGTGCTTCATACATCGATAATCAAGCGGACTATGGAGATAATGGTGTCGTAGATGTACAAGCAGGAACTTATAATGTTTACCAGCAACACACATTCAGTCTCGGAAATAAATGGAAGGCTGAGTTATCCGGTTGGTATGGAGGTCCGGGTGTTTGGGGCGGAGTTTTTCTGTACGACCCAAGTTACAGTTTGAATTTGGGCGTTCAGCGTAAATTCCTGAATGACAAAATGAACGTCAGACTGAGTGCCAATGATATAACTTTCCAATCAGGATGGAGTGGAGTTGCCGAATTTAATGGTCAAAAAAGCTTCGGGCAGGGAAATTGGGATAGCCGTAGAGCATCGATAAGTATAAGTTACGATCTTGGCAACAGCAATGTAAAATCAAGAAAACGGAGTACTGGTATCGAAAATGAAAGTAAGCGGGTAGGCGGTTGATGTTATTTATATCTCAACCCATGACCAAACTTATACGGCGGATTTTTACTGTCATAGGGATCATCTTCCTTTTGATTTTTAACCGCTTCCATAGAAGATGGCAATTCAAATGGCAACTTACCTTCAGGTTTGGCCTTAACAAATATTACATCCAAAACAGCAGCATCAGAAGCGCCGTAATCAGCAATAGTAGAAATGGCAACTTTATCAATGTCCGTTATGACTGCAGGACAATCAATATATGTTTAAAATGATTGGCAGTGCAAGGCAGATACTTAAAATTTCTTCTTTTTCTTTCCCTTTAAAGTCGAGGTCCCCGTGGTGAAAACTTCTGGCAATTGGATTATCTGTTTCCACCGGTACCCATGGTATATTGGTGCGAATGATTGCAAAATCTGCTTTTTTCGGATCATCGACAACAGTCGCATATTTCGAAGCAACGGCTTTATCGATATTTTTAATAAAAATTTTGTACTTTGAAGCTTGTAATGATAAAGTATTTTTTTTATTTTTAAGCAAAGTCAGTGATCTCCTTTGAGTAGCTTCCCCAAGGTCTATCCATTCCTTTTTGCCTACAGTCTTGATAGCCTTTTCAACATCAACATAAGGATTTTCAAAAAGACCTAATAAAAATTTCTGTCTCAAAATACGTTGAACAGATTGGTCAATTCTTTTCTCCTGTACTTTCCCCACATTTAATAACGCTACGAT
>Ga0105047_10003008_pt1 | contig 29869 bp, 24 predicted proteins | sample MAT04_FD_78384 | JGI IMG/M metagenome (GOLD analysis project Ga0105047, IMG submission 78384) | Freshwater microbial communities from Lake Fryxell liftoff mats and glacier meltwater in Antarctica - MAT-04 (megahit assembly) | ecosystem: Environmental > Aquatic > Freshwater > Ice > Liftoff... | reverse complement strand
TGATCGTATAGTGCGTTTGCGTCAATTGTGAGGCGATGCAGAGCAATGTATGCTGGTGGAAGTTTAATCCTCGAATTTGCCGTAGGTAGACTCAGGTGAACCCTCCTCCCCATGAAAAAAAAACTATACCTGGCTCTAGGTTTTGGCCTTCTGCTCTCAACCGCCCACTCTGAACAAGTGATCTTTACCGAGATCATGTATAATCCGGCGGGAACCAGGCCGGAATATATCGAGATCAAAAACATCTCGTGGACCCCTCGGGATATTTGCAAATGGCGGTTTAGCGACGGTATTACCTATGAGTTTCCAGACTTCAACACGGGGAATGCCCAGGCAGCTTTTATCCAGCCATTGGAGCGGATCATTATCAGCTCGGCAGATGCATCAACCACACGCGCAGCATATGGTATCCCCGTGCAAACTCGAATTTTAGGCCCCTGGACAGGCAGCCTGGACAACGACGGCGAACGTCTCACACTCAAAGACAAGAACGACGTCCGGGTGGGAACGGTGAATTACAAAAACGGGGGGAACTGGTCAAAAGCAGCGGATGGCTCGGGGCATTCATTGATGATTCGTAATGAGAACAATGATCCCGATGACTGGCGGAATTGGATGGCGAGCGCATCAGTCAGGGGCTCAGGCGGAGCGACGACAACAGTGATCAACTACGGGGATACCTGGAGCTGGAACATCCCCACCAGTGACCCTGGGAGTTCATGGAGGACAGCGACATCAGGATGGGCGTCCGGGAGTTCTGGGTCTGGAGCAGGTTTTTTTGGGTTTGAGACTGCATTGCTACAATCGCCCGGCATACAGACTCCGGTTGGTTCTCAGGGGAACCAGATCGTCTATCTTTTCCGTAAATCATTTACGTTTAATGGCAATGTGACGGGAGCGACGTTCGAAATCGACGGAGTCGTGGATGATGGAGTGACGTATTATTTGAATGGCAACCCGATAGGTTCATGGAATTTCACACCGGGAAGTCCGTGGGATAAGAATGCAGATTTGGGGATAGGAGACGCCGTTGAAACGTTGGCTTCAGTCAGTGGAACCGCGACGGGATTGATCAATGGCTCCAATGTGCTTGCGGCGGAGGTACATCAAGGTGGAACTAACAGCTCTGATTTGGTTTTTGGCGCGCGGCTGAAAATCACCGAAGGTGGAACCTCCAGTGCCGCCAAGCTTCGACTCAGCGAGGTGCACTTCGATACGAACGGAAACGCAGACTGGATCGAACTTCAAAACTACAGCAGCAGCGCGCATTCAGCGGTAGGGCTTTTTCTTACCAGCAAATCCAATTTTAGTAACAAGGTGGCATTAACCGGCACCGTAAACGCCAATGGCTATCTGAGTTTCGCTATTCCCAACGGAGGCTTTGCCACGGACAGCAAAGGCCAGCTCAATCTGTTTCTGGTGGATGGCGGGAATAATGTCATAAGCGTGGCGGAACTCACCCATATCGCAGGTCGTGATTCATTGCAGGCCATGTGGCCCGTGAGTCCCGCAGCAAAACCTTCGTGGGAATTACTACATGAGGGCGCGGAGTGGTATTCTTTCACCTCGCACACGCAAAACGCGGCAAACATTTCGGCTCCAGTCAGTAGCATTGTTATCAATGAAATCATGTGCAACCCGATGTCGGAACAGAACAACGCCCAATACATCGAACTCTATAACAAAAGTGGCGTGGCGGTGAGTCTTACCGGATGGAAGCTGCGCGGGGAGGTGGACTTTGATTTCGCTGCTGGAACAAGCATTCCGGGAACTGGCTATCTTGTGATCGCCGCAAACAAGGCCTGGCTACAGCCTGTTTATAACGGGGCAACTATGGTCGGCGACTGGACGGGGAATTTGAGTAAAAAGGGTGACCTTATTCAGCTAGAAGATCAGTTTGGTAATCTGGCCGACGAGGTGGACTACAAATCTGGGGGAGACTGGCCGGATCTTGGCTCAAATAGGGGGAGCAGCCTGGAGTTGATCAATCCCAATATGGACAACAATCGCGCCTCGGCCTGGCGGGCAAGCGACGAAAGCGCGAAAGCCACTTTTAGCACGTATTCAGTGAGTGGCAGCTTTCAGGAGATTTTCGATCCAACTCCGGTTTATACCCTGAACGGCTTTATGGGTCAGGATGAGTATAAGGAGTGGTATTTTCGGCTGCCAAAGGACGGGCACATTGAGCTGCGCAACATCACACTTCAACAAAACGGCACCAGCGGAAATCTGCTTCAGAATGTGAATACGATTGCAACCAATGGCTCCAGCGGGAGCGGCTGGCTTTGTCAGGGCACTCATGCACAGACCACCATAGACGGCAGCAATGTCATGCATCTCATCAGCGATGGACACGGGGATAATAAAGAGAACCGTATTGAGATTGATTGCACGAGCATCAATGCCGGGAGTAACTACACCCTGTCTTTTGAAGCTCGCTGGGTATCGGGAATCCCCCGGCTGGTCGGCGAATTTTGTCTGCAAAGTATGGGCAAGGCCTGGCAGATTGACGTGCCGAATAATCTCGGTACACCCGGCACGATAAACACCCGCAATAGCGGCAACACCCCTCCCCAGGTGGATTCCGTGCTGCATTCACCCGCAGTCCCAAAATCGAATCAATCGGTCAAAGTCACGGCACGGGTTTATTCCAGCGCAGGAACCAGCTCGGTGCAGGTGTTTTATCGCCAGGATGACATCAATAACGCCAACAGCTATGTGTCGCAGACCATGGTGGATGACGGCAGCAATGGGGATGCGGTGGCAGGCGACGGTGTTTACACGGCGACAGTGACTGCACACCAAGTGAACAACCGGATCGTGCAGTTTTACGTCAAAGCCACAGCCACCAACGGACAACAGGTAAACTGCCCAATTCAGGGCGGAAGCCGTCCAGCCATGTGGATTGTGGATGACCGCATCATCAACAACGATCTTCGTAGGCAGCGCTTCATTCTTTCGATGTATGATCGCGATGCGCTGGATACGCTGGATAATCCTTGGGGCGCACCGACCGCCAAATACGGATACAAATATCCGCGACTGCAGGGGCATTACTTCAACATGACGTTCATCAACAATGAAGCTGACGTCTATTATCTAGGGGAAATTCGCAACGGTGGGAGCCGCTGGAACCGGAGTGTCGATGCGGAATTGAAACGCGGAAAATGGAAGCTGCCGTCTGACCGCACATTCAGAAATCGAGAAAAAAACAATTTTGACGACAAAGGTCTGAACAATCGCACGCAGCTTTATCTTGCTTACCTGTTAGGATTTGGACCCGGTAATCTAGAGGAGTATGCACGCACGATGGTCAATTCGGATGGTGACCAAATACGGCTCGACAAGGAATTAACGGATAGCGACCTGCTGAACCGCGCGCTTCCCGGTGAGGATGACGGCACTCTTTATGAAATTGTGGAGCACTATTGGACGAAGGATAACTACGGCGACACCTTCCGCAAAGCAGACTGGAATTACAAAGGCACGGATGACTTGATTCGCTACCACACGAACTACCCCGTGCGCACCCGCGAATCACAGTATGACTACAGTGGGCTCACCGAAATGTTTAAACTGCTGAGCAATTCAGGCACTACGCGCGAGCAGCTCGACCGGGTCCTTGATCCTGAATACGCGATGATGCTGTCTGCGGTAAGGAACTACACAGGAGATTGGGATGGATTTCCGCTCAACGGGAAAAATGGCAATATCTATCAAAATCCAAAGGACGGACGGTTTCAGGTGCTGCTTTGGGATGGGGATCAGGCATTCGCTGGAGCACCTTATTTTACGTATCGCGCCGGGTGGAGCGAATATCAGGACAAACCGTGGAATCGCCGCCTGCTGAATTATTACTTCACCGAGATTCTGGATCGTTGGACGGATAACTCACCACGCATGAGTGCCTGGCTGGACGCCCAAGAGAACTCTTCAAACGCCTGGAGCATATCCAGTGTTAACGCGTCAAACCCCGGTAGATCTTACTACACCGATTACTTTAGTGGCCGCAAACAGTCGCTTATTGACGCCATCAATCAAAACGTCGGTTCGGGCGGCGCTGGCGGTGCGCACTCAGTAGGTTTCACGATCAACTCCCCTGGCAATGGCAGCTCAACCTCTGCTTCTACCGTCAACTTTACCGGCATCGCGCCCTCCGGTGCCTTCACGGTTGCATTGGATAATCATCCCGAAGCAGTGTTCCAGTGGATCAATCAGACCAACTGGACACTAAATGGCGTGTTGCTGAAAACCAGCAGCAACCCCTTAGTTTTCAGAATGCTGGATCAAAAAGGTGCGCAAACTGGCAGCAGTCTTAACTGGTCGGTGACAAAAACTGGGAATGCCCCGCCCGTGATCAAGCTTAACGTGGATCCCAGTTCGTATAATGTGACTTTTGGCGAGACGCTCACGCTCGATGCAGGCGCGAGTTATGATCCTGACAATAGCGCACTTACTTTTAACTGGAGCACAACGCCCTCGTCCGGACTTACCTTCACCGCACCGTCAGCGGTTCCTGTGAATTCGGTACGCAATGCTGTCTTCACCACTGCGGGAATTTATACGATTGGAATAACAGCCACAGACTCCTCCTCCGGCAGCACCGTGCTGAATCGGGAGTTTGTCGTGTCAAAAATCGCGGATTTTGATTCATTTGGTTCTTCCTCATTGGGCAGCCGCTGGATCGTCGCGAATATGGAAAACCGGGATAGTTTTTCGCCAAGCCGCTGGTATTCGCTTTCCGACAAGCCGGGTCAACTGGTCGTGCAAGTGCTCGATATCTCCGCAAAGCCGCTCAGTTACTCGAATACGCATCCTTATCTCGTATGGAACATGCCAGCTTCCTCCGATTGCGCGATCCTCACCGATGTCACACTCGAAACCCGAAAGACAGGCTCCTTTTTCACCGGCCTAAGCCTGGAAACCGTGGAGGGAGGCGTCACCACGCGCTATGCGTTTGGGCTGGATAGCGGCACGCTCATCAGCGCCCGGCGCTCCGCCGGGGGTGCATTTTCCGACATCACCACCCCGGTGGCATCCACTGGCGATAACGCCAAACTGCGTATTCGGCGCGTGGGCAATCAGCTTCGTTTCGAGCGACGGAACGATGCCACCTGGGGCACGCTCTTCACCTTCAACATGACCGGGGGGAGCACGTTGAGTAATGGGGGTGTTTTCCTTTCCACTGCATCAGCGGAAAGTGCGCGCGTGGCTTTTGATTATTTCATGCTGGTGGATCCCACCCCCTCAACAGACCCAAACAGTATTTCAAACAGTCTGCGGATTACAGAACTGATGTACAATCCACGGGGCGCTTCGGAGCCAGAATACATCGAAGTGAAAAATACGGGAGCGGCTAACATCAATCTCAACGGCGTGAAAATTGACAGCGGCGTAACGCTTAACATTACCACTAGCATCACACTGACCTCAGGGCAGTTTGCGATATTCACTGAAAATGCCGCTGCATTTAACGCACTTTACCCCGGCTTTCAGCCCTCCCATGTCATCCAATGGACAGCTGGTAGCCTGAGTAACGGCGGCGAGCGAATTAACCTGTATTGCCTGGAGAACGCAGAACTCAAACTCATTCATAATTTTGAATACAGCGACACCAGCCCGTGGCCCACCTATGCCGATGGAGAAGGCGGTGCATTAGAGGTGGTAAACACCTCTGGAGATTACAGCGATCCTTCAAACTGGCGTGCCACCGGGTCCATGCCTGGAGGAGGCGTTGATGCAGACGGCGACGGAGTTCCCGATGTCTGGGAGGCAAAGTTTGGAACGAGTGCGAGTAACGCGCTTTCCAAACCAAGAGCGACAACTTCCGTAAATGGAAGCAACCAGACTCAGATCAGTTGGGGAGCAGTAAGCGGACAGAATTATCGCGTGCAGTATTGCGATAATCTGGGGGATACCTGGCAGACAGTATCCGGCGGAAGTAATGTATCTGGAGTCAACGGCACGGTAAGCTTTACGGATCCTCAACTGCCACGTCCGACAAAACGCTTTTACCGGATCATGGCGCTTTAGTTAGCAGCCCGTTACAAAACGCAGCGGTGCATTTCCCTGGGATGATATTCTACTCTTAATTCCAACCGGAATTTTCAGAGTAAGAGCAAGACATCGTTGTTGTGTTGATAGAAGCGACAGGCGTTGTGCAAACACTGGCTACGCTTACTGCACACTCAAAACCCGGCCACTCCTATTGCCTTCTGCAAACCCACGGCGTTATAAACGGTTTTTTCACCCGAGTTTTCCAATGATCAAATATCTTCTACTACTGGCGGCGCTCACCGGCATGACCTTCGCCGAAGTTGCCAAAATCGAATTCAAAGAAGGCGACCGCATTGTGTTTGTCGGCAACACCTTCGCAGAGCGCATGGTGCGTTACGGATACTTCGAGTCGGTGATGTATCGGCTGTTTCCAACTCATAAACTGACCTTCCGCAATCTCGGCTGGAGCGGGGACGAAATCTGGGCGGGAAATGGCACGGCAGACGGCAACGCCTGGAGCAACGATCCGCTGACCACCCAAATCCGTCCGCTGCACTTCGGCACGCAAAAGGAACATCTCACCGAGCAGAAAGCCGACGTCATCTTTGCCTGCTACGGAATGAACGAATCGTTCGCAGGAACCGAAATGCTGGGGAAATTTGAACATGATCTCAGCGCATGGGTGGATGCGCAGTTGAAGGAAAACTACAGCGGCAAAGGCGCGCCGCGTATCGTGCTGGTTTCACCGATCTGCCATGAAAAGTTGAAAGGCCAGCCCGATCCCACAGAACACAACAAGAGCTTGGAGGCTTATACAGCGACGATGAAAAATGTCGCCGAAGCGAAAGGCGTCGCCTTTGCTGATGTATTCAACCTGACCCAAGCCTTCTATATACGTTCTGATTCTGGAGGGCGCTTTACCATCAATGGAATCCATCTGACGGACTTCGGTTACAAGACTGTGGGAGCTAAACTCGCCATAGCATTGTCCGGCATAAAGCCGCCGGAAGGAGTTCCGGAGGACCGGATTGGGGAAATTGAGAACACGATCGAGAAGCTTTCATCTCCCCATCGAGAGCTCGACAAGCTCGACAAAGCCGTCAACGAAAAGAACCTTTGGTTTTTCCACCGTTACCACGCGCTCAACGGCGAATACATCTACGGGCGTCGCAAGGAACCCTTCGGTGTCGTGAGCTTCCCGCCCGAGATGAACAAGCTCGATCAGATCATCGAAGCCGCCGACCAAAAGATCTGGGATGCCGCCAAACCCGAATCCAAGCCAAAGCCTTAATCCGCAGACGCGCCCGGACTTCATCCTTTCGCCTTCTTCCTTTTTCCTTTCCCCACCATGCGTCTCCTTCCCCTTTTTCTTCTTAGCCTCCTCGTTCCCCTCTCCGCAGAGACTCCCGAACGCAAGGAACCCAACAAAGGCGGCCCGATTGATCTCACATCCGCCGACACCAAAGTCGCGCTCGAACGCTTTAAACTGAAAGACGGCTACGAGATCAACCTCTACGCCTCCGAGATCGAATTCCCCGACATGGGCAAACCCATCGGCATGGCGTGGGATGATCTCGGCCGTCTCTGGCTCTCAACGATGCCGTCGTATCCGCATCTCATACCGGGCGAAAAGCCAGACGACAAAATCGTCATCCTCGAAGACGCGAACCACGATGGGAAAGCCGACTCGTGCAAAGTGTTTGCTGACGGACTTTATCTCCCGACTGGATTCGAACTCGCTGACGGCGGTGCCTATGTCGGCCTTCAGCCCAATATCGAGTTTCTCAAAGACACGGACGGCGACGACAAATATGACCAGCGCGAAATTATCCTGCACGGGTTCGGCACGGAAGATTCCCATCACGCAGTGCACGCGTTCAACTGGGGACCCGACGGCGGCTTGTATTTCGGCGAAGGCGTCTTTCTGAACAGCCAGGTGGAGACGCCCAAGGGTGTCGTGCGGCTCAAAGACGGCGGCTGGTTTCGCTACGAGCCGACGACGAAAAACTTCGATGTCTTCGTGAGCTACACGTTCGCCAATCCGTGGGGACAGGCGTGGGATCAATGGGGCACGAACTTCATCGCCGATGCCTCCGGTGGCGCAAACTACTTCGGCTCGGCGATCACCGGACGGATGAATTTCCCGGAAAAGCACACGGACTTGAAAGTGTTCACGACGATTGTGCGTCCGACTTGCGGCTGCGAGCTGGTCGCCAGCCGCCATTTTCCCGACGACGCGCAGGGGATGTTTCTGCTGAATAACACCATCGGCTTCCAAGGCATCAAACAACACCGCCCACTCGAAGACGGTTCCGGCTACACTTCCAAGGAGGAGGAGCCGCTGCTGGTGAGCGACGATCCGAATTTCCGTCCCGTCGCCATTCGTTTCGGACCCGACGGCGCCCTGTATATCGTGGATTGGTGGAATCCGCTCATCGGCCACATGCAATACTCCATGCGCGACGAGCGCCGGGACATCAAGCGCGGGCGCGTCTGGCGCATCACGGCAAAGGGACGACCGCTCGTGCAAATCCCCAAAATCGCCGGAGCCTCCATCGCGGAGAAGCTCGACCTCCTCAAACTCTCCGAAGACCGCACCCGCTACCGCGCACGCATCAGCCTGCGTGAGCATCCGCAAGCCGATGTCACCGCCGCGCTCACCAAATGGATCGCTGCATTGGACAAAAACAGCCCCGATTACGAGCGCATGCTTCTTGAGGCGCTTTGGGTTTCCCAGACGATCGGCAAGCCCAACATCCCCCTGCTCCACCAGTTGCTCGACGCCAAGAACGCAAACGTCCGCAGTGGAGCCACCCGAGCACTTCGCTTCTATATTAATAATGGTGTCTCCAATGAAGACGCTCTGAAGCTCCTTCAAACCAGAATTGCCGACGCAGCGCCGCGCGCCCGTCTCGAGGCGATTTTGACACTCAGCTTCATCCCCCAGACTGCCGCCGCCGAGGTTGCGCTCGATGCACTCAAGCAGCCGACCGATTACTATATTGATTACGTCTTGAAAGACGCCATCGCCGCTCTGGCACCACAGTGGAAGGCCGAATTGCTCGCGGGGCAAGCTGTCGCGAAAGACAACCCAGCCGGTCTGCATTACCTCCTCCAAAAACTTTCCGCCGACGAAATCGCAAAGCTCTCTTCGACCCACGGCAGCAAAGCAGTCTGGAACGAGCTCCTAAAGCGCGGGAATGGAATCAGCGCCGATGATCGCCGTGCCGCACTAACGGGTCTGGCAAAATACAACAAAACGACCTCCATCACCGAACTCGCCTCTGCGCTTTCCACTGCCCAAGGTGACGCCCAGCGCGAACTCGCCCAGCTTCTCGCTAACTGGGACGCCAAAGAAATCGCCGCGATTCGCGCCGATGTCGAAAAGCTCACCAAGAACGAAGACAGCACCATCCGCAAAGCATCGCTTGTCGCACTCGTCCGAGCAGACGGCAAATTCGAGCCTGTCTGGAACGACGTCTCCAAAGACAAGCTGCTGCAAGCCGAGTTTCTCGACGCGCTCGCCTTGCTGGAAGACAAGACGCTTTTAGAAGAACTCTTCAGCCCCGTCGCAGCAATGGCGAAGGAAGCAGTAACGGCCGGACAAAAACCGTCCCCTGCTCCGCAAGGCCGATACGTCCGTCTCGAAGTTGTCGGCACGACCAAATCACTTTCGCTCGCCGAGATGCAGGCCTTTTCGTCTGGAGAGAACATCGCGCTCAAAGGACGCGCCTCGCAAAAGAACACCGATTACGATTCCCCGGCTTCGCTGGCGATTGACGGCAAAACCGATGGTGCTTTCGCGGCGAAAACCACGGCGCACACCATAGAGAACGGACCTTACCCGTGGTTTGAAGTTGATCTCGGAAGCACCTACCCGCTCGAGCAGATCGTTCTTTGGAACCGGACTGATGGCGATTTCTGGAAACGCATCCAAAACTACAAGCTGACCGTGCTCGACGGAAACCGACAGACCGTTTGGGAGAAAGAATTACAACCCGCATTTGAAAAGAGCTTCACCCACACGCTCGCTCCCACCGACCCTGAAGCCACGATTCGCCGCGCACTCATAGGTGCATTAGTTCGCTTCCCCGGCAATGACGGTGACGCCTCCGTGATTCTCACCGGCTTTGCGCAAAAGGACGTCCATACCAACCAAGCCCTTATCGCTCTTGCCTCGCTTCCTCCAAGCGCCCATTCCGACGAAACCAAAAAGCTCCTCGCCGACAAAGTCATTGCCTGGCTTGCCGCACAGCCATCCGATCAGCGCGACAGCAAAGACTTTCTCGCCATTCAGGAGCTGGCCAAAAACTTCGCCAACTCGCAGCCCAACGCAAAGGAGCTGCTCGCCAAGATCGATTCCACCGCCGTCCTGATCATCCCGATGAAAACGATCGTCGCGCAGATGAAGTTTGATGTGACCAAGTTTACCGTAGGGGCGGGGCAGGCAGTGAAGATCGATTTTGAAAACCCGGATCACATGCAGCACAACCTCGTCTTCGTGCAACCCGGCGCGCGCGAGGAAGTCGGCAAAGCCGCCGACGCCATGGGGGCGGATGGATTTAAAAAGGATTTCATCCCCGACAGCATGAAGGAAAAAATCTTCGCCCACACCAAACTCGTGGACCCGAAAACGAAGGTCAGCTTGCAATTCATCGCGCCTGAAAAGCCGGGCGAATATCCTTACGTCTGCACCTTCATCGGTCACTGGCCCATCATGCACGGCATGATGGTGGTCGTCCTTCCCGGCGATCCATCAATCGGCAAAATTGAGCGCTAGCAGACTGTTGAAAACCGATAGATAGCAACTCTTCTTCAGTGCGAATTACCATTTTACTGACAGCCTACTCCTGAACTACTGTCCGCGCATGTTCCAACGCAATGCGTCCTCGCCTATCTCTGTTGTCACCGGTGCAGCCGGTTTTCTCGGGTCTCACCTTACAGACCGTCTCCTTTCGGAAGGCCACCGGGTCATCGGGATCGACGACTTCATCACCGGAAATGTCGCCAATCTCGAACACCTCGCCGGGAATCAAAACTTCCGCTTTATTCGTCACGACGTCTCCAATTACATCTTCCTGCCGGACGACGTGGATTACGTCTTCCATTTCGCCTCTCCCGCATCGCCCATCGATTACCTCGAGTATCCAATCCAGACGCTCAAAGTCGGTTCGCTCGGAACACATAATACGCTGGGGCTCGCGAAGGATAAAAAGGCGGGCTATCTCATCGCCAGCACGAGCGAGTGCTATGGCGATCCGCTGGAACATCCCCAAAAGGAAACGTATTGGGGAAATGTAAATCCCGTCGGGCCGCGCGGCTGTTACGATGAAGCCAAGCGTTTCGCCGAGGCAATGACCATGGCCTATCACCGCGCCCATGGTGTCAACACCAAGATCGTCCGCATCTTCAATACCTACGGGCCACGCATGCGGCTACGCGACGGACGCGTCGTTCCCGCATTCGTAGGCCAAGCGCTCACCAACAAGCCGCTTACTATTTTTGGCGATGGATCGCAGACACGCTCATTTTGCTACTGCACCGATTTGATCGACGGAATCTTCCGCCTTTCGCAATCCGACTATCACGAGCCGGTCAACATCGGTAACCCGCGCGAAATGACGATCAAGGAGTTCGGCGAACAGATCATCCAATTTACCGGAAGTAGCTCCAAGCTAGAGTTTCGTCCACTCCCGCAGGATGACCCCAAAGTCCGTCGACCCGACATCACACTCGCGAAGAAGCTTCTCGGCTGGGAACCCAAGGTGACCTTTGAAGATGGGATCGAAAAGACCATCGAGTTTTTCCGCAGTCGTGTAGCTGCGGGTGACGTGATTGCGTAGGTGCCGCACAAAGCTACGGCTTGCGTCACTAGTAAAGCCGGGCTATTCAAAATCATGATCTCCCGTCGGAATTTTTTTACGCGTGGTGGCCTCCTAGCCGCAGGTATCGCCACCGCACCGCATGTCTCTCAATCCGAAGAGAAGCTTAGCGCACGCCCAGGCCAGAAGCCCAAACGCATCATTCATATTGTGAGCGACGGGATGAGCTTCAGCACGCTCGGTTTGTCAGATCTCTTCTCGCGCGCAACCCGACAGCGTCCGTTGTCGTGGATGACTCTCATGCGCACCGAAGGAACTGCAAACGGCTTCATGAGCATGCGCTCGCTCAATTCGCTCGTCACCGATTCCTCGGCCGCATCCTCCAGTTGGGGAAGCGGATCGCTCGTCGTCAATGGCGCGCTCAACTTTTTGCCCGATGGCCGTTCGCTTAAGCCACTCTACTCCCTTTTCGCCGACAAAGGCTGGGCGCGAGGGCTGGTGACCACCGCCGAGATCACCCACGCGACTCCTGCCGGTTTTGCCGCCAGCACCGAGTGGAGAAGCAGCGCCGACATTATCGCGCAACAGTATCTCGAAAATAAAATCGATGTTCTCCTCGGGGGCGGACGCCAGTTTTTCATCCACCAGCATCGGAAGGATAAACACGATCTGGAAGCGGATTACGTAAAAGCTGGATACGAGGTAGTCCACGATATCGCCACCCTGAACATGGCTTCGCTCGACAAGCCAATCCTTGGCACTTTCGACATCGGGCATCTGCCTTTTACGATCGATCAAAAGGACGACGCAAAACTAATGGCGATCATTCCCACGATCGCGCAGATGATTGAGGCGGCGCTCGCACGTCTGGAAAAGAAAGGTAATTTCATCCTTCAAATCGAGGCGGCACGCGTTGACCACGCCGCTCATAATTCCGACGCCGCAGGTGCCATCCATGATCAGCTCGCGCTCGATGAGGCGATCGATCTCTGCATGGAGTTCCAGAAGCGCAATCCCGACACGCTCGTTGTGATCACTTCCGATCACGGCAACTCCAACCCAGGACTCAACGGCATGGGCCATTCCTACACGGAAAGCTCGCAGCGTTTTGCCGCCCTCGCGAATGTGAAGGTGTCTTTGCAAACGGTGTTGCAACGTCTACGGAAGGGCGGCAAGGAACTCCAAATTCCCATGTTTGAACTAGATCATGAGGACCTACTCGGTGATGCGGCTGCGGCTGCCAACAAAAAGGCTATGACCGGAGTGAAGATCAAGGATCCCAAGCTGACCAAGGCAGCAGAGCTTACCCATGCGCTAAAAATCGAACCGCGCACAGTGAGGGACATCATCGAGGAAGCCACCGGCTATCGCATGTCCATCCGCCGCGCCACAATGCTCTCGCGCTCACTCAAAGGTGAAAATTTTTCAACCTACGACCAGATGGCACCTTCCATCACCCAGATTGGCCTCGCACTCGCAAACTACATCGGTATCGGCTGGACGGGTAACACGCACACTGCCGACTACGTGCCCATACTGGCCATCGGTCCCGGTTCCGAACGCTTCAGCGGCTTTCTGCAAAACACGGAAATATTCAAACATTACACTCAGCTTGCCGGGATTGATTTTGAAAATCCAACCGTGCCCTTGATCGCCGACGCGACTCCTTATACCTCTGACATAGAAGACATCACCCGTTACGCATACCCGGAGCCGAGCTACTACGCTTGATCCATTATTTACCAACCCACGCCCAATACCTTACGACCATGAATATCCAAAAAATGATGAAGCAAGCGCAGCAGATGCAGGAAAAGATGCAGCGCACCCAGGAAGAACTCGCAGAGAAAACCGTGGAGGCAACGGCAGGTGGCGGGAAAATTACGGTTATTGCAAACGGTGCCGGGGATGTCCTCTCTATTAAAATCAGCAAGGATGTCGTGGATCCAAATGATGTTGAAATTCTTGAAGATCTCGTGCTCTCTGGCGTGCAAAAAGCAATCGAGGAAGGCCGCGCCCTCATGCAGGCAGAAATGGGCAAAATCACCGGCGGGATGGGAATGCCCCCGGGATTGGGCTTCTAAGAGACAATATAGTTTTACTGCTTGGACGGTAGGATAAACTACAAGAGCACACGCAATGCATGTGTTTTGACAGCATGGAAACGCCGAAGGTTTTGGAGTGCAGTGCTTCGCTGCGATCCACACCGCACTCCACGAACCTCACGGTTTCCACAGACCGCTTCTCCCTTTCCTAAGATCACTGTCACTTAAAACTTATACCAATTCTGAATTGAGAATGGAACGTCGCTACTACGATGCTTCGTTCTCAATCACGAATTGGTATTACAGATTACGACATCATCAAACCGGATGGGTGTTCCACTAAACGGGCTGCCCCACAAACTGGCGCGTCCAGACGGAGGCGTAACAGTTTCTTCGTAAGTGACATTCCATCCCGCTGGTTCCTTGTCGGCAGCCAGCCACGCCTTGCCTTCCACCCACCATTTGTCTGCAACCTTCCGGATTTGCAGCTTCAGCATTACCCACTCACCGCTCTTCCATTCAAAAGGCACGCTGGCTCTGGATAAATCGCCCCGGATAATTTCCAACGTCGTTTTTGCCGGACTCATTTGAAGCCGGAATCCACCACCTCCGTTCAGGCCCAGCGCAAATGTCGGAAATTTGCGTCCGGTTTTCGTTCCGAAACATTTTGCACTGACTACAACACCCTCCGCCTGCGCGGTACCAAACAGCACGCTGAACGAATCCAGCGGCGCTCCTGGAAGTTCCAAAAACCGGTGTCCCTCCTTCTCCTGCACTTTGAAATTTCCGGCAATGACCTGAAACCCTTCCGGCAGCTTGCCGACTTCCGTAGCCTGGAAATCGTTTTGATATGATAGCGCAAACTCCGCATTCACAGCGGCGCAGGGCAAAAACAGAAAGAGAAAGAGAGTGCGAAACATGGAACAGTTTAAAGTTGCGAGTGTTAAGTTTCAAGCAGCCACAGACGCAGATGCACAGTCTGCTGGCAGGTTACAAACGTCGAGAGCGCTCTGCATTTACTAAAAACTTAAAACTCGGCTACTTATTATCACCAGTCTGCCAGGAGATTTGCAGGCAATGATCAGGTCTCTGTAACCGCTGGACTGGGGCTTCAGGTGAGACGCTCCACTCTCAATTGCCTGACATTGCCTATCCTGCTGTCCGTGCTTAGATGCGACGATGTCTGCTTTTCAACTTTCTTCCAATTACGAGCCGTGCGGGGATCAGGCGCAGGCGATTGGTAAACTGACCAAAAGTCTGGTTGCTGAAAACCGGCATCAGACGCTGCTCGGCGTGACGGGGAGCGGCAAGACGTTCACGGCTGCAAACGTGATGCGTGAGCTTAATCGCCCCACTCTCGTCATCTCGCACAACAAGACTCTGGCGGCTCAGCTTTACTCTGAGTTCAAGTCATTCTTCCCAAAAAACGCGGTCGAATATTTTGTCAGCTACTTCGATTACTACCAGCCCGAGGCTTACATCCCGAGGAGCGACACTTATATCGAAAAGGATTCCTCCATCAACGAGGAGATCGAGCGGTTGCGACTTTCCACTACGTCGTCCCTTCTCACCCGCAGCGACGTCATCGTCATTGCTAGTGTCTCGTGCATCTACGGACTGGCATCACCTGTGGATTTCCTGGAAATGCTGCTCACGCTGAAAGCCGGGCAGCAGATCACCCGCGAAGCAGTTCTCAGCAAGCTGGTGGATATGCTCTATGAACGCAACGACATCGGCTTCGAACGTGGACGTTTCCGTGTGCGCGGCGACGTCGTGGAAGTGCATCCCGCCAGTATGGATGAGAGCGCGATCCGAATTGAGTTTTTCGGCGACGAGATTGAGCGGCTCAGTCAGTTCAACCCGCTTACAGGCGAGGTTGAGGAGCATCTTACGGTCTTCACCTTTTTTCCCGCTAAGCAGTTCGTGACACCCGCCGCACGGCTTCGAGTCGCACAGAACACGATTCGCGAGGAGTTGGAAGAGCGCGTCATCTATTTTGAAAAGCACGGCAAACTGTTGGAGGCACAGCGCATCAAAATGCGGACAGAATATGATCTGGAGATGATGCAGGAAATGGGGTTCTGCAACGGGATCGAAAACTACTCCCGACATTTGAGCGGACGTCCGGCGGGATCGCGTCCGTACACCCTGCTCGACTTTTTCCCGAAGGACTTCCTGCTTGTGATCGATGAAAGCCACGCAACAATTCCGCAAATCGGCGGCATGTATGAAGGCGATCGCGTGCGAAAGACGACTCTGGTGGATTACGGCTTCCGGCTACCGAGCGCACTCGACAACCGCCCGCTAAAGTTCCCTGAGTTTATGGAAATGGTCGGACAGACGATTTACGTCAGCGCAACGCCCGGGGAGTTTGAAATCCGCAACTCGGTCGTCGGCAATACGGGCTATCATCCCCTGACTAAAGTGCAGGGTGTGCAAAGCGAAAACATCGCCGCCAATATCGCCAAGACGGTCGTGATCCCCCACTCCTCTTCCGCATCTGTAGACAGCTTCGAGGTACACAAGCCGGGCAGCCAACTTATCGTGGAGCAAATCATCCGCCCCACCGGACTCCTCGATCCACAGATCACCATCCGTCCGTTGAAAGGTCAGATAGATGAAACCATGGAGCTTTGCCGTCAGCGCGCGGAAATAAACGAACGCGTTCTGATCACGACACTGACCAAACGCACTGCGGAGGATTTGAGCGATTACCTGCGCGATGTCGGCCTTCGGGTGCGCTATCTGCACAGTGACATTGATACCATTGAGCGTGTGGAAATCCTGCGTGCGTTGCGCGCCGGGGAGTTCGATATTTTAGTCGGGATCAATCTTCTCCGGGAAGGGCTCGATCTCCCGGAGGTCTCGCTCGTGTGTATTCTCGACGCAGACAAAGAAGGCTACCTGCGCTCGCAGACATCGCTCATCCAGACGGCGGGACGCGCAGCGCGACACGTGAACGGACACGTCTTTCTTTTCGCAGACGTCATGACGCGAAGCATGCAAGCGCTGATTACGATCACCGATTACCGGCGTGGGCGTCAGATGGAATACAACGAAAAGCACGACATCACCCCGCAAAGCGTCCGGCGTGGCGTGCAGGAAAGTCTGCACACGATTTTGCGGAGCCCAGAATCCGGCACCATGATCGCGGAAGGGCGGACGGACATTTCGCTCGTCGAGACAATCCAGGAGCTAGAAGCCGAGATGATGGAAGCCTCCGGGAATCTTGAATACGAAAAGGCGGCCCTACTGCGCGACCAGATCGCCGAGCTAAAATCCGTGACGGGCGTCAGTAAAATCGAGCCGAAGCGCAAGCCGGTTAATTACCGGACTCCGAAAAAATCGGGAAAGCGGTAACTATTCAATCGATTCGGGCCAGCATTTCATACAGACGCCTTGGGTCTAGCGCGCTCGGCGAAAGTCGATGAGTCAGACCGCACTACGCCAATAAACGGCTTGTGGAAAACTTCACAGCCGGTAAAAACCGCCCCTCTTCCTGCCTATGAGTGCCCCTACCCTGACTCCCCAACAAATCGCCAAGCTAAAGAGCAAAGTCTCCTGGCGTATCATTCCTTACGTTTTTGTCCTGTATATTATCGCGTTTCTGGATCGGGCAAATGTCGGTTTTGCCAAGCTGGCGATACAGGCGGATTTAAAGTTTTCAGAGGAAGTTTTTGCTACGGGAGCGGCTATATTTTTCATCGGCTATCTGCTTTTGGAAATTCCCGGAGCAATGATTGTTGATAAGGGGAGCGCAAGAAAGTGGTTTGCCCGCATATTAATAAGCTGGGGGATATGCACCGCATTAGTAGGGCTTGTAAAAACCGCCGATCAATTTTATTGGGCACGCTTTTTTCTTGGAGTGGCTGAAGCGGGATTTTATCCGGGGTTAATCGTTTATTTTTCTCATTGGTTTCCCACGCATGATAGAGGCCGGGCTCTCGCGTGGCTGATTACCGCAATCCCAATTGCCAATTTGATCGGCGCACCCCTTTCAGGATGGATTATCGAATCTGTTCACTGGATGAATTTAGCAAGCTGGCGCTGGGTGTTCATTCTCGAAGGGATCCCGGCCGTCGTTTTTGGTTTTATTACTTTGTGGTATTTTACCGACAGACCCCGTGATGCAAAATGGCTGACCAAGGACGAACGTGACTGGCTCACGAATGAAATCGAGGAAGATAAGATTCGCAATTCCAGCTCCGTAAAAATCCCGATCTGGAAGGTGTTTTATCAGCCGAATGTCCTCATCCTTGCCTTTGCTTTGTTTGCCGCAAATGCGGGAAGTTATGTATTTGGCTTCTGGCTCCCAGATACGATAAAGGGCAACACAGGCATGTCACCTGCCGACGCCAACTACTGGACTGCTCTGCCTTATGTCGGGAGTCTTATTGTTGTATTACTTGCAGGCTATTTTTCTGACCGCAGCGGCAAGCGTAAGATTTGGACGATCATCTGGATGTGTTGCAGCGGATTATTTCTCGCATTGAGCACCATACCCGATCAGGCATTTGGCATGAAGATGCTCTGGCTGTGTCTTGCAGCAGCTTCAATCTACGCATGGCCCCCATCATTCTGGGTTCTCCCGAGCCTTGCCATGAGCACGGCAGCCGCAGCAGTTGCCGTCGGATTTATTAATTCTCTAGGAAATCTGGGAGGTTATGTTGGACCCAAAATCATGGGCAAACTGGAAGCTTGGGATTTGAGCAAAGCCAATGGCCTGCAAATTATGGCCAGCCTCTATATCTTCGCGGCAATCCTCATTACCTTTTTGAAGATCCGGAATACCAACAAGTCACCGGACGATTCAGAAACACCGTAAACTTCACTATCCTCAACCCATGAAAGTTAACCTCGAAGGAAAAATTGCACTCGTCACCGGGGCGGCACAGGGAATCGGACAGGCCATCGCCTCCTCTTACTGCGAAAACGGCGCAACAGTAGTTTTTGCGGACATTGATCTGGAAACCGCCAAACGCTCGGCAGCCGCCGTAAAAAACGGACATGCAATCCGGATGGATGTCGGCAGCCCGGAAGAGGTGGAAAAGGCAATCTCGGATACCGTCAACCAATTTGGCAGGCTCGACATTCTGGTGAATAACGCGGGCATTAATACACTGCGAGATCGCGTGAAGATCGATGAATTTCCCCTCGCCGAGTGGGATCGCATCTTGCGCGTAGATTTGACAGGTCTTTTCATGGTGAGCCGTCTCGTCGCCAAGCAGATGATCGGGCAAAAATCCGGGCGCATCATCAATATCGCCTCGGTCACTGGCATCGTACCGCTCCGCCTGCAAAGCCCTTACGTGGCAGCAAAGGCGGGAGTGATCAATCTCACTAAATCCATGGCGCTGGAACTCGGACCGCACGGCATTCTTGTAAACGGCATCGCTCCCGGCTCCACAGTTACTGCCGCAACCCGTGAGCTATTCTACGGAGAAGACGGCGAATTTAAGGAAAACGCCCAGACGCTGATTGCACACATCCCGCTGGGTCGCCCCGGCACCGCCGAGGAAATCGCGCATGCCGCCCTCTTTCTTGCCGCTCCCGAAAGCTCCTACATTCACGGACACATCCTTACTGTGGACGGCGGCTGGACCGCAGGTTACACGCGGGAGTTTTAAAGCTAAAATCCGTGACTCACGGAAGCGGTCATATGCCTCTGTATCTGATAGCCCTGAAACCGGGAAGCTGTAGAGGCTACCTTCAGGCCTGTGACGAACCCGCACTCATCTTCCGACGCGCCCAAACTATGACAGGAGTCACTATTCCAAACAATGCGAGAGTGGTTCCGCCATCTGGAACTTGAGGTGGCGGCGGCTGAATCGAGGAGTCTTGATTGAGCGAGATCGCATCGAATCCAGTTTGGAACTGATACCAATTCGTGATTGAGAACGAAGCATCGTAGTAGCGACGTTTTCATGCTCTGCGTTGAGCCCCAACGGGCCCAACGGAGTTGATGCGCTGCATTTCTTTTACCCAGAGTAGTTCTGCTGCGGAACAACCCTGGGCTGGAGGACGGAGCCCCCTTGGGGCTTAGAGCGACGTTCCATTCTCAATTGAGAATTGGTATGATTGCTCGAAAAGCGAATTTCGAGATTTTGTCCTGCATCATTATTTTCAGAACTAGTCGTATAATCGAGGTTGAAACCCATGAACGATCCTTCTGGATCTGCTCCACTCATTAAGGCCCAAAGATTTCCTCACAGCCGTTAATCCTTAAACACCACGGTCCGGCTGCCGTGCAGCAAAACACGATCAGCGAGATGCCAGCGCAAACCGCGTGAAAGTGCGGCGCGCTCACAGTCGCGTCCGTGACGCAACATATCTTCCACGGAATGGGAATGTTCAACCCGGATGACTTCCTGATCTATGATCGGCCCAGCGTCCAGATCGGCGGTCACGTAATGACAGGTCGCACCAATAAGTTTCACCCCACGCTCAAACGCGCGCTGGTAGGGGTTTGCCCCGACAAATGAAGGCAGAAAGGAGTGGTGAATATTCATCAATCTGCCCGGCCAGCGATCACATACGTCGGACGGAATGACCTGCATGTAGCGCGCAAGCACGACGAGATCGGCGGATGCCTGCTGCCAGAGCGTCTCCATTTTCGCAAAAGTCTCATCTCTCGTTTCTGGTGTCACCGGCACATGATGAAACGGAATGGATTCACGCTCCACCATCTCTCTGAAATCGTTGTGATTGGAAATCACACACGCAATATCCGCCGCCAGTTCCCCGCTGCGCCATTGCCAGAGCAGGTCGGCAAGACAGTGTCCGATCTTGCTAACCATCATGACTACACGCGGGCGTTCACTCATCAGGCGAATGCTCCATGTCGCCTCCAGCTCCCTCCCCAGAGACTCGAATGCAATCCTTAATGCATCCACTGTGATGAGCAGGGAGCCGGTCTCTATTTCCAAGCGCGTAAAAAACCAGCCTGCTTGCGAGTCCGTGAACTGATGGACCTCGGTCAGGTTCCCTCCATGCTGCGCCACAAAAGTCGTTATGCGGGAAAGCAGGCCAACGCGATCGGGACAGGAAAGTTTCAGTAGAGTCGTGGACATGTATCCTACCCGATGCCTGAAGCACGGCCTTGCGGCAAGCGGGAAGAGGCTCAAGACCGAAGACGGAATGCGGAATGCGAAAAGAAAGCGTGCCCACTCTTTCCATATTCCGGTTTTGAATAGTTACGGCTAATAGCTTCGTGATCTTTGTCTTCTTCGTGGTTTATTAACTCCCTCAATGAGACTTTGGGCAAGCCGCCCAAATTATCCACGCCTCCACGCTTTGCACCCACGCCGCAGCTGATTGGCAAAATCCTTCGGACGTATCGCAAAAACTTTTTTACCCAGCTTTTGCGCGCGTTTCAGAGCACGTTTACGATGCTTCTCAATGATTGCTTCGAGTGTAGGAAACTTTGCCATCTGCAAACCGTGCGCGGCATGCTCAGAGAGAATGCGCTGAAGCACGTGGAGATCCTGAAAATGTCCAAGCAGCTCCGCGAGCCGTGCTAATTGTGGAATCAGCTTACTGATGGGTTTGGGCGCAGCTTTACGAATCAAGGTCAGTTGATACATCAACGTCTTGGTGAATTTCCGCCAGTCATGCATTGCCTCCTGTTTGTCCGCTTTTGCGCGGTAAGCGTCACGCGCTTTTTGGTAGGAATGTCCCATCGTGAGGGCGATCGAATCCCACCCGTCGTCTGCTATTTTTTGCTTCACCAAAGTATGACTGCATACGCGTATCTGCGCTGCCAGCGCGGCGAGTTTGTCCGCCGAAAGGGTTCGTTTACGCTGACGCTGACTGGCCGTCACTAAAAGGTCCCGCATAGCATCGATGGGGCCTATGACTTCAATTGCCAGTTCATCAAAGGTTTCCAGAGCCACATCCGCATCGCGTGCAAGCCCCAGTTTGCGGGAGAGATTCCGATAAGCAATCTGCTCGCGAGTCACAAGATCATCATCCATCTGCGATCCAACCAGTTCCAACAACGCACGCAACCGCTTCAAGCGCCGTCTTGCATCGTGAACGCGATCGGCAGGGTCTTCCGCGCCATCGGCGAGTGCGCTGACGATGGCGGCGGTCTGTTCATTGGTGATGCGCCGGAATCCATCCGACACCGTCTCCTTCCTGCGGAAGCGGTAGGGCATCCCTCATCCCTCGGCAATTCGCCGCGATTAGGCAAGACGCGGTTTGTTACAATTGCCTGAAGAACCATCTAGATTGGCCGTACAATTGCAGTTTGCAGAACAGGATACATAAGGTTTAAAGCCCTCAATATGACGCTGAGCCATGAAAATGAATCACAGGGATTTGCGATTGTTTCCGGTGTCATTGATGCAGCGGAGCGAGAGGAGCTTATTTCCACCCTTGGACCCATCTCCGGCGCGGGAAGGCGGGGGCTTCTCTCTCAACCTGCGATAGCTCGACTCGCCCGCTCCTCCAAACTGCTTGACCTCATTCGCCCTCACCTGCCGTCCGATCCTTTTCCTGTCCGCGCTATTTACTTCGACAAAACTCCGGACACGAACTGGCTGGTTCCTTGGCATCAAGATCTGACCCTTGCTTTGAGCACCAAAACCGAGACGCCTGGTTTCGGCCCTTGGAGTATCAAAGACGGTGTTCCTCATGCACAGCCACCTATAAAGCTTTTGGAACAAATGATCACCATCCGCATCCATCTGGATAAAGCCGATGCATCCAACGGAGCATTGCGTGTCCTGCCGGGCTCTCATCGCCTAGGCCGACTCTCCGCCGAGGATATTCAGTCACTACGCAGCCGAAACACGGAGTTTACCTGCGTAGCATCCGCTGGCGACGCTTTGCTCATGCGTCCCTTGCTGCTTCATGCCTCCAGCCGTTCAACCAGTGAAAGCCATCGTCGCATTTTACACATCGAATTCGCCGCATTTACATTACCTCCCACACTCGACTGGTATGAGGCTGCATCGCTTTAAGTAAAAAAAAAACGCCATGAACAAAAAGCCGCCATATTCTCAGAAATTGCAGTGGTGGAGTGTTGTTGTTCTGGTGGCACTCGCTGCAGTCATATTTTACATTGGCACGCAGCAGTTGCGCAACTTGGAGGCTGCCCGCAAACACGCACAATTACTAACGCCCCATCTTCATTCAAATTCGCTATTCAAACATATAGAGCTTGGCACCTACACAGGCGATAATGGGTGTCTACTTGTCGCCGGTTATGTTGAGCAACAAACAGATATGGATGCTTTGAGGAATTTCATCGAGTCATCACAACCACCGGTTCCAATCAAATTCAGTGTGATAATCGGATCAAATCCAAGACCCGGCATGATAGATGTTCCAGCAAATTAGCTGATACAACTTTCAACCCTTCATGCTACTCCGCTGCCTTTCGCTTTTATTCCTACTTACCGCGTCCGTCTTCACGACAGGCGCAGCGTCACTCGATGCACTGGTTAAAAGCCCCGCTCTCTGGACGATGAAGCAGGCTGATTTTATGGAGGCGACACAGGAGCTTGGCTTTGAGTGGACATCAATCGCCAAAGATTCCGCCCGATCCAATGAAAATGAACTGACTCTTTTTGGCCTGCCCATCGTCGAAGCGATTGCGCGCTTCGACTCGGAAAGCCTGACCGAACTCACGGTGATCATTTACGCCCGGGGCGATGCTGGGAATCTCATCAAGGCGGAATATGAAGGTGTTATCAAAGGCGCCGTGGATGCATTAAATCGCGAGACGGGGGTGAAGTTTACCCCGCGCGGGAAGGACGCAAGGAATGTGGTCAAAGCCGACGGCATCATTTGGAGGACGCCTCTTTCGCAATACCTTCTCGAATACAGCGCAACGAAAGAAATGAAGACGCGTGCCATCCCTTTTCGCGCCGAGTTTGTAAGATTGGAAATCACTCCTCCTCCAAAAGCAGCTGGTTTATTGACCACCACAACAGGCAGCGGCAGCAAAAAGTTCGACGGAGCGAAGCAGGTCAAACGCGACACTCTGAGCGGCGATGTGTTGATCCCCGGTGTGCCAATGGTTGATCAGGGACAGAAAGGCTATTGCGTCGTGGCGAGTGTCGAACGGGTGATGCGCTATTACGGTCTGCAGGTGGACGCGAACGAACTGGCTCAGATTGCAAATTCCGACGCGAAAGGCGGCACTAGTTCACAAGGAATGCTCGACGCCCTGAAAAAGATGGGTGGGCGTTTCAAAATGCGTATTCGCGAGCATGAGGAGATTGAGGTCCGGCAAATCCTTGGTTTGATCAAAGATTACAACCGAGTAGCTAAAAAAGCGGGTTCGCAGGAACTGCCGGATCAAGGCGCGATGCTCGATCTGGGGATTATCTATTCGCAGATGAAACCGGAGATTTTAAAGGAAGTGCGCACCAAAAGCCGCGCTGAGATCGCCCGGTTTCAGCGTGAAGTGCAACAGCACATTGATACAGGCATTCCCCTGCTCTGGAGTGTGCAGCTCGGAATGATCAAAGAACCCGGTATCCCACAAAACGGTGGGGGACATATGCGTCTGATCATTGGCTACAACAGTAAGACCAATGAAATCATCTTCAGCGACTCCTGGGGAGCCGGCCATGAGCAGAAACGGATGCCCATTGACGATGCATGGACCATTACGGTCACGCTATCCACCATCGAGCCGTTTTAATGGGACTAAACACCCAAACAAAAAAAACCGGACGGTTTCCCGTCCGGTCTTTTGATGAAAACTCAATCGCTTAGAAGCGGATTACCATGCCACCGCCGAAGACAACCTGGTTGTCGTCGCCATCGTTGATGGTTGGAACGCTCGAGAGTGCTGCGTTATCACCGAGGTGATAGTAGGTCACGTTTGCCTTCAGCGCCCAAGAGCCATAGCACTCAGGAATGCAGGTGAGCGGGTATTCTGCGGCGATCCCTGCGGAAAAGAAACCGAAGAGGTCATCGTCACCAGCACCGGTTGGGTCGCCATAGAAGCCATGCGAGCCAAGACCGACTGTGAGTGGCAGGCTGATGCTTACAGGACCGGCTTGGAAACCAGGAGCGATACCAAATTCATAGTAAATGCCTTCATCAGCGCCGCTTCCGGCTTTGCCTTCGAGTTCAAACAACACCGCAGCGTGTGGATTCAGCGCGAATGCACCGAGGAGATCACTATCATCATACGCAACGTTGATGTTGATGTTGTAGCTGTCTGCGAACACGTCGCTTGGGCTGAGGAAGGTGAAGAGACTTGGAGTCACACTGAGTTTGCCGAACTCGAAAGTTGTTCCAACCGAGTAGTCGAACTCATACCATGCAGAGGTGGTGGAACCGCTCGCTGGATGCTTATGGCTGTGAATCGAGCTCCATGTGCCGAGATTCAGGCTCACCTTGGACAGCACACCCGAACCTTCATACAGCTTGAAGTAGAGGTCGAAGTAAGGCTGAACGATGGCACCCTGATTTTCCTGAACCAGACCGCGGGTGATGTATTGCGAGGTAATATCAAAACCGATGTCGCCGGTGATGCAGGATTCCTCCTTGACGACTTCCTTAACGGCTTTGCTTGGTGTGGTCGTGCCGGCGAATGCATTAGCTCCGATGAAAGAAGCTGCTGCGATGGCCGAAAACGTGGCGATGCTGCGTTTGGTCATAGTATTGGTGTAGTGGTATTTATTGGTGTTTTGCCCGGATTGGTGGCCGGGCGGCGTGGTTGCTAACGGCTCATTGTTTGGGAGGCAACTTAAATTTGTGAATAACCTGTGAATAAGCGGGTATTTAAGATATATGATTTATGATTTGGGCGGCAGGTGATGAGAGTGCACGGAATTTTTCCCGGGCTTGCCGCCCAATTCGTAAATCATAAATGAAGCTTCTTAACAGCCGCTGGTTTGCATCGTTTGTCCCTGCGTTAATCGGATTCGGACTGGCGGCGCTGTGCGTAACCGGCTTCGAATTTTACGGCTGGACGCTCTTCGTGGGTTTACCGGTGGTGGTTTGCTTTCTCTCCGCATTTTGCACTGCATTCCGGCGCGAGGTGTCTTTCTCGTCGGCTTACTGGACTTCTATACTCAGCCTCCTGCTGCTCGGCGGCTTCATCATGCTGTTCGCACTCGATGGGTTAATTTGCCTGCTCATGGCTTTTCCTCTCGCGATGGTGCTTGGGCTCATCGGTGCCGCCTTCGGACGAAAACTAGGCAGTTCCTGCAGTGGAGGCATCCGCGCCACGCTACCTTTGATGATCCTTCCATTGTTTCCAGGCTTCGTCGCTTTTGAACACAAGACCACGCCGCCCCCTCCCCTGCGCTCTGTCACCACCAGCGTGGTAATCAATGCGCCGATTGAGCGCGTCTGGCAGACCGTTGTGGCATTTCCAAAAATTACAGAACCTGCGGATGGCATCTTTCGCTTCGGCATCGCCTACCCGATTGAGGCACGAATTGAAGGCAAGGGTGTCGGCGCAATCCGCCATTGTGTGTTTTCCACCGGCAGCTTTGTGGAGCCGATTACTGCCTGGCAGGAGCCTTCGCTGCTGGCGTTCGATGTCAGGTCATCCCCGCCACCCATGGAAGAGCTTTCCCTATATGAACACATCGAAGCCCCGCATCTTCACGGCCACATGGTTTCACATCGCGGTCAGTTTCGTCTCATCCAGCGTGACAACCAAGTCCTCCTTGAAGGCACCACCTGGTTCACTCACACCCTTTCACCGCAATGGTATTGGGGACCGATTTCCGACTACATGATTCACCGGATTCATGACCGCGTATTGGGCCACATCAAGCAAACCGTCGAAACTCCTTCCGCTCTGCCATAGCCCAAAAAAATCTCAATTGACCCGTTGAACAAAGAACCAAAACAACGCCAGATCGGGGGACTCCTCATCGGATTGGGTGTAACCATCGCTTTGATAGTTTACTTCGGGTTGCGTCACATTCATGCCCATGCTCGCTGGTTTCTCAATTCCCGTTGGGGACCGGACGGGCAATACCGCCAGGACCCCGACGCCTACGACCAGCTCTACAAATAGGCCACTCATGCGACTGAGAAGGGCATTTTCACAGAACAGTTATGTGGTTATATCTGTGCAGCCTTGCTTGTGATTCTTGGCCTCGTCTGCCGTGCATGGGCACACGACAAAGCGGTTCTTACAGCACTCAATAATGAAAACGAATGAATCGGGTTTCCCAAAACTGCCTCAATGAAAGATGTCTTCGTAAATCAGGATCATGTGCGGGTCGGTTATTATAAATCCGTTCTGGATGAAGCGGGCATTGCCAGTTTCGTCCGGAACGAAAGCACCAACAACCCACTCGCGAAAATGCCCGCTCCGCTGTTTTTTCCGGTGCTGTGCGTTATCAACGATGACGATTACGACCGCGCAATGGAGATACTCGGGGCGATCCACAACGCGCCGCCATCAGAAGCAACGGTCTGGAATTGCCCGAAGTGCAACGAAGAGGTTCCCGGCAATTTCGATTCGTGCTGGAAGTGTGGTGAGGTCCGCCTAGCAGAGTGTTGAAAAAACATGTAAGTTCTCGCGCAAAGCCGCCAAGACGCAAAGTTTCTGAAGCGAATAACCAACTTTGCGCCTCTTCGTCTTGAATTGGTGTGCGTGGCCGAAAGTTCCTACTCTTTGTCTTGCTCTTGATCTTACTCTGAAAACGTCCCTTTGGATTAAGATCAAGAGCAAGACAAAGAGTAAGATTTCATCCCGGCGATATGCGCCGCCTCATTGATGACCTGTAAAAATCAAAACCCACCAGACTTGCCTTGATAGAAAGTCGTATTACGATACTTGTATCGATATGAATACCGTTACCATTTCGCCAAAATTTCAGGTCGTGATTCCAAAGGAAATTCGTGATGCCCTGCACCTCACAGCTGGCGAGAAGATGAGGGTTATACACTACGGTGAAAGAGTGGAATTTATTCCGATCCGTCCGATTCAGCAAATGCGCGGATTTCTCCGCGGCATGGACTCATCCATCGAACGCGAGGAAGATCGACTGTGAGTGCCAACGTCGTTGATTCATCCGGGTGGCTCGAATACTTCATGGACAGTGCCCGTGCGCCTATGTTTGCCGCTGCTATTGAGGACACTGAGAACCTTTTCGTCCCCATCATTTCCATATACGAGGTATTCAAAAAGGTGCTCCGTGAACGTGGCGAAAACGACGCGCTTCAAGTCGCCAGTATGATGCAGGTGGGCCAGTTTATTGATCTGGACTGTGCGATGGCTTTGAACGCCGCACGCTATTCTCTTCCTCTGGCTGACAGTATCATTTACGCAACAGCAATGTTCTGCAACGCGACCCTTTGGACTCAGGATGAGCATTTCAAAGGTCTTCCAAAAGTGCGCTTTTTTCCAAAGTGAGCCGTCGTTTTGACCATGGATTCCAAATCCTACCGCCAATACATTTTCACACTGTCCGGAGCCTCGCTCCTTTTCGTCTTCATATTATAGGAAACACTCGAGGGAGTAAGGCGCACTTCAGCGGAATTCATGATCGCGTTCGGTTTAATCCTCACTGTAGGGCACATCTGGCTCTTGAAAGGAATGAGGCGCGCCAAACTGAAGGAGCAGGTTGCAACCAAAGACATGGAACAACTTGAAGAAGTTTCCGGGCAATCTGAGCGTCAGTTGATAATTTCTCTTACGGCAGTCGGCACTAACGTTGACGAGGCACTCCAAACGCTGGTCGCACCATTTAAAGTAATCTCAGACGCAAATGGATTTTCCTTCAGGCCATTAGGTATGGTCCGCGTGGTTGAAATCGAAGGTTCGGCAACTCTATCTCGTGTCGTCGCCAAGGAAGGCAAAATCATTCAAAGGACAACAATGGGCGCTTGAGAATCCACAGTGCATGCCTTCTTTGAAACCAGACGAAGCCAGATGATTCTTGCAAATCAGCCCTGAACGATCCGCAACACCAGACGCACATCCATGAACAATTCATTTTTTGACAACGATCTCATTCGCATATTCCCGCTGATTGCTTACGCAAATATTATCAATCTACTGGTTGCTGAACCGCTCGACTCTCCGTCCCATGTCTAATGATCGGTGATCGTTAAACCAACGGAACATAGGGTACCTCGGCATGAACCTCGCAACCCCAGGCTGGAGGTCGAAATCCCGTTGGGATAGAAAGGCAGGACCACTACTACACAATGACCTACCGCGACAGCCGCGTATCCAGCCACACGGCGAAGACCAGCACGCTGCCGCGCACGACGTATTTGAGTTCGGGGCCGACGCCCATGAGAGACATGCCTTTGGCCAAAGTCGCCATGATGAGCGCGCCGATAAAGACGCCGAGCACGTTGCCGCGTCCGCCTTTGAGCGAAACGCCGCCGATCACACAGGCAGCGATGGCGTCGAGCTCCATGAGATCGCCTAGGTCGCTGGTGGAGTAACCCGCAAACGCCGTCTGCATAAAACCTGTGATGGCCACGATCACGCCCATGAGCACGAATGCCCAGATGGTCACGCGCTTCACATTGATTCCCGAGATCACCGCCGCTTCCTCGTTGCCGCCAATCGCATACAAATAACGTCCGAATCGCGTGCGCTGGGTGAGCGTGTGGATGAATAACGCCACCGCTCCGAAAACGATCACCGGCACCGGAACGCCGTTGTACTGATTCGCCACGATCACGAAAATGAACAGGATTTGTGAAACGATGAGCCATTTTACAAAGACGACCTCGCCGTCGTCTCCACTCATGCCGAGACGCACCCGGCGTCTCCAGCCCAGCATCGCGCTGCCGAGCATGAGGAGACAGATCGTTCCGGTGAGATAAAGTCCGACACTCGCCGGGAGATAGGAAGTCGTGAGGCGGTAAAGCCAGTCCTGCGGAATATCGAGATGGATGCCTGCGAAATCGAACTGCCAGAACTGTCCGCGACTCGCGCCAGTCACCGGGACAGTTTTGCTTTCGATCACCCGCCAGAACAGTCCGCGAAAAACGAGCATGCCGCCAAGCGTGACGATGAATGCCTGGATGCGTTCGCGCACAATGAGCGTTCCCATC
>Ga0105047_10003007_pt1 | contig 29872 bp, 26 predicted proteins | sample MAT04_FD_78384 | JGI IMG/M metagenome (GOLD analysis project Ga0105047, IMG submission 78384) | Freshwater microbial communities from Lake Fryxell liftoff mats and glacier meltwater in Antarctica - MAT-04 (megahit assembly) | ecosystem: Environmental > Aquatic > Freshwater > Ice > Liftoff... | reverse complement strand
GGCGCTGGCGGCAGCAAGGCGCTCACGAAGAAGCTCGAAGAGCTGAAGAAGCAGGCGCTGGAGAAGTTCGCAGTGCTGCGCACGCACTTCGACAAGATGCGCAAGGCCTACGAGAAGGAAGGCTACAAGTCGCCTTCCTACAACAAGTCGCAGTACGCCATCAGCCAGGACCTGATGACCATACGCTTCACGGTCAAGACGATCGAGAAGCTTTGCCACATCCTGCGCAGCCAGGTCGACGACGTGCGCCGCTATGAACGCGAGATCCGCAAGATCGTGGTCGACAAGTGCGGCATGCCGCAAGACCACTTCATCAAGACCTTCCCGCCCAACGTGATGAACGTGAAGTGGGCCGAGAAGGAAGTTGCCGCCAACAAGGCCTACAGCCCCATCCTGCTGCGCAACCTGCCCGCCGTGCAGGAGCTGCAGACCAAGCTCAGCGACTTGCAGAGCCGCGCCGTGGTGCCGCTGGAGGACCTCAAGCTCATCAACAAGAAGATGAACGAGGGCGAAAAGGCCAGCCGCGACGCGAAGAAGGAAATGATCGAGGCCAACCTGCGCCTCGTGATCTCGATCGCCAAGAAGTACACCAACCGCGGCCTGCAGTTCCTCGACCTGATCCAGGAAGGCAACATCGGCCTCATGAAGGCGGTGGACAAGTTCGAATACCGCCGTGGCTACAAGTTCTCGACCTACGCCACGTGGTGGATCCGCCAGGCCATCACGCGTTCGATCGCCGACCAGGCGCGCACCATCCGCATCCCGGTGCACATGATCGAGACGATCAACAAGATGAACCGCATCTCGAGGCAACACCTTCAAGAGTTTGGCTTCGAGCCGGATGCACCGACGCTGGCCGAGAAGATGGAGATCCCGGAAGACAAGATCCGCAAGATCATGAAGATCGCCAAGGAGCCGATCTCCATGGAAACGCCGATCGGCGACGACGACGATTCGCACCTGGGCGACTTCATCGAGGACACCAACAACGTGGCGCCGGTCGACGCCGCGATGCAGGCCGGCCTGCGCGACGTGGTCAAGGACATCCTCGACAGCCTGACGCCGCGCGAGGCCAAGGTGCTGCGCATGCGCTTCGGCATCGAGATGAGCACCGACCACACGCTGGAAGAGGTGGGCAAGCAGTTCGACGTCACGCGCGAGCGCATCCGCCAGATCGAGGCCAAGGCGATCCGCAAGCTCAAGCACCCGAGCCGCTCCGACAAGCTGCGCACCTACCTCGACAACCTGTGAGGCGGGTACGCCCGGCGCAAGCCGTGCAGTCGGCTGTGCCGGGCCAAAGGGCCAGCCCCCTGAGGGGGGCGACGGCAGGCCGCCCCGGGGTGGTTTAATTCCCAACGTCATGACCCGCATCTCAGACCGCACCGTCCTGTTCGCCGATCTGCGCGGCAGCACGGGCCTGTACGAGAGCCTGGGCAACGCGGAGGCCACTTCGGTCGTCACCCACTGCGTCAACGCCCTGGGCACGCCGGTGTCCAACCAGGCCGGTCACGTCGTGAAGACGCTGGGCGACGGTCTGATGGCCGTCTTCGACGCGCCGCAGGCCGCCGTGCAGGCCGCCATTCAGATGCACGACGTGCTCGAGGGCATGGTCACACGCGGCAGCGAACGAGGCGCATCGTCGGGCCTGCGCGGGCTGCGGCTGCAGGTCGCGCTGGCGCGCGGCGAGGTCGTCGAGATGGCAGGCGACTGCTTCGGCGACGCCGTCAACGTCGCCGCCCGGCTGCTCGACCACGCCGGCGACAACGAGACCCTGGTCACCTCGGAGGTCATGAAGGGCCTGGCGCCCGACATGCAGACGCGCTTCCGCAGCCTCGACCGCCTGGTGCTGCGCGGCCGCATCGAGGCGGTCGAGGTGCACGTGATGGGCGGCCGGCGCGGCGGCGGCCCCGACCCGGCGGCGACGCAGTTCGGCGACGTCACCTCGGTGCAGGAGCCCGACGGCCTGCGCCTGATGTGGGGCGGCCAGCACCGTGTCTTCAGCAGCCAGCAGATGCCGGTGGTGCTGGGGCGCAGCCCGCAGGCGGCGTTCTGCGTCGACGATGCGCGCGTCTCGCGCTCGCATGCCCGGCTCGACTGGCACAGCGGCAGCTTCCAGCTCACCGACCTCAGCTACAACGGCACCTACGTGCGCTTCAACGACGGCGAAATCGTCAGCCTGCGCCGCGGCGGCTGCACGCTGCACGGCAGCGGCAGCATCGGCCTGGGTGGCTCGCCGGCCGACCCGGCTTCGGCCTGCGTCAGCTTCGACGTGCTGCGCCTGGCCGACACCCAGCCGCAGCCTTTCCTGCCCTTGCGTTAGCCCATGACCACGCCCCCAAGTTCACTGCGTTCGCGGCCCCCCAAGGGGACGCTCGTTCGCGTGGGACGGCCCGGCGCTCACTGACCATGCGTCTGCTGTACGTCGACGACGACCGCATCAACACCCTGCTCTTCGTCGAAGCCTGCCGCTTCGCCGGCGGTGTCGAGACGGAAACGGCCGCCACGGGCGCCGAGGCGCTGGAACTGGCGGGGCGCTGGACGCCCGACCTGCTCGTCATCGACCTGCACCTGCCCGACACCACCGGCTACCTGCTGCTGCCCGCGCTGCGTGCGCTGCTGCAGGCGCCCACCCTGCCCGCCTTCCTGTGCACCGCGGACGAACCCAGCCTGGTCACCGAACCCGCGCGGCTGGCCGGTTTCGACGGCTGCTGGACCAAGCCCGTCGACCTTCACGCCATCCTTGCCGAACTGACGCGCCGCAGCGGCCCCACCCCCGCACCTGCCACCGCCGAATGAGCTTCTCCCCCGAACCCGGCTACCGCCACGGCCAGCGCGCGCGCACCGCCGTGTTGCTGGTGAACCTGGGCACACCCGACGAACCCAAGGCGCCTGCGCTGCGGCGCTATTTGGCCGAGTTCCTGAGCGACCCGCGGGTCGTCGAGATCCCGCGCCTGGCCTGGTGGCCCATCCTCTACGGCATCATCCTGAACACACGGCCGGCCAAGTCCGCGGCCAAGTACGCCACCGTCTGGACGCCCGAAGGCTCGCCACTCGGCGTCTGGACGCGGCGCCAGGCCGAGGCGCTGGACACGGTGCTGAAGGCTGCCGGCCACGACGTGTTGGTGCGCCACGCCATGCGCTACGGCAACCCCTCGGTGGCGTCGGTGATGGACGCGTTGCGCGCCGAGGGCGCAACGCGCGTGCTGGTGCTGCCGCTGTACCCGCAATACGCCGCCGCCACCACTGCCAGCGTCGGCGACGCGGTGATGCGCTGGTCGCTGCAGGCCCGGCGTGTGCCTGAGCTGCGCTTCGTCGGCGAATACCACGACCACCCCGGCTACATCGAATCGCTGGCGCAGCGGCTGGAAGGCCACTGGGCCGAACACGGCCGCGGTGACAAGCTGGTGCTCAGCTTCCACGGCGTACCCGAACGTTCGCTGACCCTGGGCGACCCCTACCACTGCCAGTGCCACGTCACCGCGCGGCTGCTCGGTGCCCGGCTGGGCCTGGGCAAGGAGCAGATGGTCGTCACCTTCCAGAGCCGCTTCGGCAAGGCCAAGTGGCTGGAGCCCTATACCGAGCCGACGCTGATCGCGATGGCCCGCAATGGCGTGAAGAAGATCGACGTGATGTGCCCCGGCTTCGTCGCCGACTGCCTGGAGACGCTGGAGGAGATCGCGCAGGAAGCACGCGAGGCCTTTCTCGAGGCCGGTGGCGAGCAGTTCAGCTACGTGCCCTGCGTCAACGACTCACCGGTCTTCGTGCAGGCACTGGCCGACGTGGCGCTGCAGCACCTGCAGGGCTGGGCGACGCGCCAGCCCGCCGACCCGGCCGCGCTGGCCGCACAGCGCGAGCGTGCGTTGGCGATGGGCGCGACGGACTGAGCCCGCGCGTGCAAGGCCGGAAGGCCTTGCACGGCTGGCGAAGGCCCGAGCGCGATTTCACGCGCAAGGGCTGAGCCCGCGCGTGCAAGGCCGGAAGGCCTTGCACGGCTGGCGAAGGCCCGAGCGCGATTTCACGCGCGAGGGCTGAGCCCGCGCGTGCAAGGCCGGAAGGCCTTGCACGCCTGCCGAAGGGCGCACGGCGATTTCACGCCGTGCGACTGAGCCTCAGCCCGTCTTCAGCCGATGGCGCCAGGCCAGCAGCGGCGGCAGCGCCAGCACCACCACCACCAGCGTCAGCAGCACCGCCGACATCGGCCGCTGCACGAAGACGTCCCAGCGGCCCTCGCCGATCGACAGCGCGTTGCGCATCTGCGCCTCGGCCAGCGGCCCCAGGATCATGCCGACGATGACCGGCGCGGTGGGAAAGTGGAAACGCCGCATCGCCACGCCGACCAGGCCCACGCCCAGCATCAGGAAGAGGTCGAAGGCACTCTGGCGCATGCCGTAGACGCCGATGGTGGCGAAGATCAGGATGCCGGCGTAGAGCTGCGGGCGCGGGATCTCCAGCAACTTGACCCACAGCCCCACCATCGGCAGGTTCAGCACCAGCAGCATGACGTTGCCGATGTAGAGGCTGGCGATCAGCGCCCACACGAGTGTGCTGCTGGTCTGGAAGAGCTGCGGCCCGGCGTTGATGCCGTAGTTCTGCAGCGCGCTCAACAGGATGGCCGCCGTGACGCTGGTCGGGATGCCCAGCGTCAGCAGCGGCACCAGCGTGGCCGTCACCGCGGCGTTGTTGGCGGCCTCGGGCCCGGCCACGCCCTCGATGGCGCCGACGGTGCCGAACTCTTCCTTGTGCTTGCTGAGCTTGCGTTCGACGCCGTAGCTCAGGAAGGTGGGGATCTCCGAGCCGCCGGCCGGGATGGTGCCGAACGGAAAGCCGATGGCCGTGCCGCGCAGCCAGGCCGGCCACGAGCGCTTCCACTCGGCGCGGGTCATGTGCACACTGCCCATGCGGTTCATCTCCTGCACGGTGCGGCCCTCGTAGAGCGCGGTGAACAGGCACTCGCCCACCGCAAACAGGCCCACCGCGATCAGCACGACCTCGATGCCGTCCATGAACTCGGGCACACCGCCGGTGTAGCGCACCTGCGCGCTGATCTGGTCGATGCCCACCAGACCGATGGCCAGGCCGACGAACAGCGCCGTCAGGCCGCGCAGCGTGCTCGCGCCCAGCACCGCGCTGACGGTGGTGAAGGCCAGCAGCATGATCAGGAAGTACTCCGGCGGGCCGAGTTGCACCGCGTAGGTGGCGACGATGGGCGCAAACAGCGTTACCAGCACGGTGGCGATGGTGCCGGCGACGAAGCTGCCGATGGCCGAGGTGGCCAGCGCCGCGCCGGCGCGGCCGCTCTTGGCCATCTTGAAGCCTTCGAGCGCGGTCACCATGGTGCCCGTCTCGCCCGGCGTGTTCAGCAGGATCGACGTCGTGCTGCCGCCGTACATCGCACCGTAGTAGATGCCGGCGAAGAAGATCATGCTTGCCGTGGGTTCCACCTGCGAGGTGATGGGCAGCAGCATGGCCACCGTCACCGCCGGCCCCAGGCCCGGCAGCACGCCGATGCCGGTGCCGATGGCGCAGCCCAGGAAGGCCCACAGCAGGTTGATCGGCGTGCCGGCGGTGGCGAAGCCGCCCAGCAGTTGGTTCCAGATGTCCATGTCAGTGGTCCACGACGCGTCGCGCCAGCTGCAGCGCATGAAGTACACCACCGCAACCAAGCTTCCGGCCACGGCGCCGGCTCTGCCAGGCCGTCGCCGGACGGCCTGCGGCGAGGACGCCGCAGACGCCCGCAGGCGAGGAACAGTCCGCAGGGACTGTTCTTCGTCCGGCTCGCCCCCCTTGCGGGGTAGCGAGCGCCGGCGCGCTTGGGGGCTTCATCTCAGAGCCAGCCGCTGGCCGTGAGGCCCGGCAGATTGATGGCCAGCACCTTGGTGAACAGCCAGTAGGCCGGTGCCGCGATGAGGAAGCCGGTGACGGCGTCCCACATCAACCCGCGCGCGCCGCCATGCGGCTTGCCCTCGGCGGCGCGCAGCCCGCGCACCGCAAGCATGAAACACAGCGTGCAGCTGAGAATGAAGCCCGCCGTGGTGATGAGCGTGGCATTGGCGGTCACCCCGGCGGCCACCCAGGCCAGCGACTTCCAATCGGCGTCTTCACCGCCCGGTATGCCCTCCATCTGGCGCCAGCCGCCGTTGCGGGCGTGCACGATCAGCATCAGGCCGCACAGGCCCAGTGCCGCCGCCACGACCCACGGCAGGAAGTTCGGGCCGACGCCGGCGTAACCGGCGTCCGACGGGATGAACAGCGCACCGGACGCCAGCAGGGCGCCCAGCAGCAGCACGGCGGTGCCGATCAGGGTCTGGTTCCTGACGGCCGCGGGCGAAGTGACAGCCGGGTCAGCCTGCATGGTTCAGATCATGCCGGCCTTGACCATGGTGGCGCGCAGGCCGGCGAACTCGCGGTCGACGAAGTCGGCAAACTCGGGGCCGGTCAGCAGCGCAGGGGTCCAGCTGTTCTTCTCCATCGACTCAGCCCAGCTCTTGGTCTTGGTGGCCTTGACGACCATGTCCACCAGCGCCTTGACCTGCGCTGGGGTGGTGCCCGGCGCGCCGTAGACGCCGCGCCAGTTGCCGATCTCGACGTTGTAGCCCTGCTCCTTCATCGTCGGCACGTTGATGCCCTTCAGGCGCGTGCCCGAGGTCACCGCGATGGCGCGCATCTTGCCGCTCTCGATGTACTGCTGGAACTCGCTCCAGCCGCTGCCGCCCACCGTGACGTTGCCGCCCAGGATGGCCGCCGTGGCCTCGCCGCCGCCACGGAAAGGCACGTAGTTGATCCTGGCGGCGTCGACACCCACTTCGCGCGCCAGCATGGCCGCGGCGATGTGCTCGGTGGAACCGCGCGAACCGCCACCCCACTTCACGCTGCCGGGGTCCTTCTTCATCTGCTCGACGACGTCCTTCATGGTCTTCAGCGGCGAAGCCTCCGGCACGACGAAGACGTTGTATTCGCTCGTCAGGCGCGCCAGCGGCGTGGCCTGCGTCACCGACACCGGCGGCTTGCCGGTGATGATGCCGCCCAGCATCACCGCGCCCATCACCATCATCGCGTTGCCGTCGCCCTTGCTGGCGTTGACGAACTGCGCCAGGCCGATGGCACCGGCGGCGCCGCCCTTGTTCTCGTAGGTCACCGCGGTGGCGACGCCCGCTTCCTGCAGCGCCTTGCCCAGCGCGCGGCCGGTGGTGTCCCAGCCGCCGCCCGGGTTGGCGGGGATCATCATCTTCAGGTTGACGGCGGCCCGCGACGACAGCGGCAGGCTTCCGGTGGCGGCCAGCGCGGCCAGGGACTTGAGGAAGTGATCACGGCGCATGGGATGAGTCTCCGTCTGTTTTGGGATACCACGATGATGTCGGCAACGGCTGTCAATCGGCTGTCGATCGCCCCCGGGGAAATCCGTAGAGGCGCAGCTGCCGATAATCCGCATCGACGATGAAGCTGCTGCTGATCGAGGACAACCAGGCCATGCAGACCACGCTGCAGCGCTGCTTCGAGCGCCTGGGCTGGCAGGTGGTGCTGTGCGGCGACGGCGCGCGTGCGCTCGACCGCTGGCGCGCCAGCGTGCCCGAGGTGGTGCTGCTCGACCTCAGCCTGCCCGGGCGCGACGGCCTCAGCGTGCTGGCCGCCGCGCGTGCCGAGGGCCTGGCCACGCCGGTGCTCATCCTCACCGCGCGCGGCACCGTCGGTGACCGCGTGCTGGGCCTGAACACCGGCGCCGACGACTACCTGGCCAAACCCTTCGACCTCGACGAACTCGAAGCGCGTGTGCGCGCGCTGGCACGCCGCGGTGGCGAAGGCGCCACCCCCGGGCCGGCCGCGCTGCCCGAGTTCTGCGGCCTGCGCGCCGACGCCGCCAGCGGCGCCGTCTACCGGCACGGCCTGCCGCTCGACCTGAGCGTGCGCGAAGCCGCGCTGCTGCGCGCGCTGCTGCAGCGCCCGGGCCACGCGGTGGCCAAGGAACGCTTGAGTGAACTTGTCTTCGCCGGCGAGGCTGGCGGCAGCGACGTGCAGGCCGACGCCATCGAGGTCGTGGTCTACCGCCTGCGCAAGAAGCTGGCGGCCACGCCGGCGCGGCTGGTCACACTGCGCGGCCTGGGCTACCTGCTGCGGGACGGCGATTGAAGCCGGCGCGCCTGTCCTTGCGCCCGCAGTCGCTGCGCGGCCAGCTGCTCGTGGGCATCCTGCTGCCCGTGCTGGGCTTCGTACTGCTCAACGCCGCCAGCCTGTACGAGCAGGCGCTGCGCGCCGCCGACACCGCCTACGACCGCACGCTGCTGGCCAGCGCCAAGGCCATCGGCGAGCGGCTCGAGGTGAGGGCCGAAGGCGGCACGGCGCAGCTGCAGGCCACGCTGGAATACAGCTCGCTGGAGGCCTTCGAGGCCGATAACCGCAGCCGGCTCTTCTACAAGGTCTCGGGTTTCGGCGGCGAGATGGTCTCGGGCTTCGAGGACCTGTCGCCACCGCGCCCGGGCACTGCAGAGCCCAACCCGTACGCGGCGCTGGTGCGCTTCTACGACGACGCCTACCGCGGCGAGCCGGTGCGCATGGCCGTACTGCTGCAGCCCGTGGCCGGGCCCGCAGGTCAGGGCATGGCCACGGTGCAGGTGGCCGAGACGCTGGAGCTGCGCCGCACTCTGGCGCGCGCGTTGCTGCTGCAGACGTTGTGGCAGCAGGCGCTGCTGGTGGCGCTGATCGCGCTCGTGGTCGTATGGGTGGTGCAGCGCGCGACGCGCCCGGTGCGCGCACTGAGCCAGACGCTGCGCGCACGTGACGAGGACGACCTCTCGCCGCTGCCCGCCGGCGATGCGCCGCGCGAACTGCAGCCGGTCATCGACGCTACCAACGCCCTTCTGGCGCGCACGGCGCGGTTGCTGGAACACCAGAAGCGTTTTGTGCGCGACGCCTCGCACCAGCTGCGCACACCGCTGGCGGTGCTGAAGACGCAGGTGCAGTCGGCACGCCGCGGCGACGTGGCGCCGGAACTGGCGCTGCAGGAGATCGCGCACACGGTGGATCGCGCCACCGAACTGGCCAACCAGATGCTGGCGCTGGCCAAGGTCGAGCAGCTGCGCCACCATGGCGAAGCGCCGGCGGTCGACTGGTCGGCCATCGTGCGCGCGGTGGCGCTGGACGTCTCGGCGCTGATCGCCGACGCCGGCGTCGATTTCGAGCTGCAGGCCGCGCCGGTGCAGGTCTGCGCCCACGAATGGGCGCTGCGCGAGCTGACGCGCAACCTGCTGCACAACGCCATCCGTCACAGCCCGCGCGGCGGCCGGCTGACGGTGACGGTCGAAGCCGTCGGCGAAGACGCCGTGCTGCGCATCGCCGACAGCGGCCCCGGCATCGCCGCGGCACAGCGCGAGCGCCTGTTCCAGCCCTTCGCCAGTTCATTGCCCGACGCCGCAGGGCACGAAGGCTCGGGCCTGGGCCTGGCCATCTGCCGCGAGATCGTCACCGCCTGCGGCGGCCGCATCACGCTCGACAACCGCCAGCAGGCCGGCCGCACCATCGGCCTCGACGCCTGCGTGGCCCTCCCCCGGAGCAAGGCATGAGCGACGACACCCGCGTGCGGCTGGACAAGTGGCTGTGGGCCGCACGCTTCTTCAAGACCCGAGGCCTGGCCACCGAGGACATCGGCCGCGGCCGCGTCAGCGTCAACGGCCAGGTCGCCAAGGCCTCGCGCGAGCTGAAGCCCGGCGACCTGCTGCAGTGGCGCCAGGGCCCGGTGCAACGCACGGTGAAGGTGCTGGCCTTGAGCAACGTGCGTGGCCCGGCGCCGCAGGCCCAGGCGCTGTACGAAGAGACGCCCGAGAGCATCGCCGCGCGCGAGAAGGCCGCCGAGGCACGCCGCCTGGGCGCCGAGCCGGCCGCCAGCATCGAACAGGGCCGACCGACCAAGCGCGACCGGCGCGACATCACGCGCAGCGTCGCCGAATGGCAGCGCTGGAGCGCCAGCCTGGACGACCCCGAAGGGCGCTGACCGCGCCGTCGCGCTGGATGCCCGGCCGCCCCGCTCGGGGGGCCGCCCCGGGCCTGAAATCCCCTCTTGAAATGCGGGTCGAGGCCCCCAATGTGCCTTGCTGAGCCTCCATTCCAGACCATGAACGAGACCAACGACCCCACCTCCAGCCCCGAAGCCGCGCCCGATCTCGCCGGCCTGGCCCCCTCGCTCGAAGACCAGCTGAACACGCTGCAGGCGCGCCATAACGAGCTCAACGACGCCTTCCTGCGCGCCAAGGCCGAGGCTGAAAACGCCCGCCGCCGCGCCGACGAAGACGTGTCCAAGGCGCGCAAGTTCGGTGTCGAGGCCTTCGCCGAGGCCATGCTGCCGGTGAAGGACAGCCTGGAGCTGGCCACCACCCTCCCCAACGCCACGCCCGAGCAACTGCTGGAAGGTGTGCACGCCACGCTGCGACAGCTGACGGCGGCGCTGGAGCGCAACAAGGTGCTGCCGATCGCGCCCCCCGCCGGCACCAGGTTCGACCCCCACCAACACCAGGCCATCAGCGTGGTGCCGGCCGAACAGGACGCCAACACGGTGGTCGCCGTGCTGCAGAAGGGTTATCTCATCGCCGACCGCGTGCTGCGCCCCGCGCTCGTCACGGTGGCTGCGCCCAAGTAGGCGCATCCACGGGCCGCGCCCCTTGAAAGCCGGCCGCTTATCCACAACTCCAGAACAACCGCATTCACTCTCCACGGAGCTAGACACATGGGCAAGATCATCGGCATCGACCTGGGCACCACGAATTCGTGCGTCGCCATCATGGAAGGCAACACCACCAAGGTGATCGAGAACAGCGAAGGTGCACGCACCACGCCGTCGATCATCGCCTACCAGGAAGACGGCGAGATCCTCGTCGGCGCCAGCGCCAAGCGCCAGTCGGTGACCAACCCGCGCAACACGCTGTATGCCGTGAAGCGCCTGATCGGCCGCAAGTTCACCGAGAAGGAAGTGCAGAAGGACATCAGCCTGATGCCCTTCACCATCGCCGCGGCCGACAACGGCGACGCCTGGGTGGAAGTGCGCGGCAAGAAGATGGCGCCGCCGCAGGTCTCGGCCGAAGTGCTGCGCAAGATGAAGAAGACCGCCGAGGACTACCTCGGTGAGGAAGTGACCGAAGCCGTGATCACGGTGCCGGCCTACTTCAACGACAGCCAGCGCCAGGCCACCAAGGACGCCGGCCGCATCGCCGGCCTGGACGTCAAGCGCATCATCAACGAGCCCACCGCCGCGGCACTGGCCTTCGGCCTGGACAAACACGGCAAGGGCGACCGCAAGATCGCCGTCTACGACCTGGGCGGCGGCACCTTCGACATCAGCATCATCGAAATCGCCGATGTCGACGGCGAAAAGCAGTTCGAGGTGCTGTCGACCAACGGTGACACCTTCCTGGGCGGCGAAGACTTCGACCAGCGCATCATCGATTACATCGTCACCGAGTTCAAGAAGGAACAAGGCGTCGACCTGACCAAGGACGTGCTGGCACTGCAGCGCCTGAAGGAAGCGGCCGAGAAGGCGAAGATCGAACTCTCGAACAGCACGCAGACCGACGTCAACCTGCCCTACATCACAGCCGACGCGTCGGGCCCGAAGCACCTCAACATCAAGCTCACGCGCGCCAAGCTGGAGAGCCTGGTCGACGAGCTGATCGCACGCACCATCGAGCCCTGCAAGATCGCCGTCAAGGACGCCGGCGTGAAGCTCTCCGACATCGACGACATCATCCTCGTCGGCGGCATGACCCGCATGCCCAAGGTGCAGGAGAAGGTCAAGGAGTTCTTCGGCAAGGAGCCGCGCAAGGACGTCAACCCCGACGAGGCCGTGGCCGTCGGTGCCGCCATCCAGGGCCAGGTGCTGGCCGGCGACCGCAAGGACGTGCTGCTGCTCGACGTCACCCCTCTGAGCCTGGGCATCGAGACGCTGGGCGGCGTGATGACGAAGATGATCAAGAAGAACACGACGATCCCGACCAAGTTCAGCCAGACCTTCAGCACTGCCGACGACAACCAGCCGGCGGTGACGATCAAGGTCTACCAGGGTGAGCGCGAACTGGCCACCGGCAACAAGAGCCTGGGCGAGTTCAACCTCGAAGGCATTCCGCCGGCGCCGCGCGGGCTGCCGCAGATCGAGGTCACCTTCGACATCGACGCCAACGGCATCCTGCACGTCGGCGCGAAGGACAAGGCCACCGGCAAGGAAAACAAGATCACCATCAAGGCGAACTCGGGCCTGTCCGAGGCCGAGATCGAGAAGATGGTGAAGGACGCCGAGGCCAACGCGGTCGAAGACGCGAAGAAGCTCGAACTGGTGCAGGCGCGCAATGCCGCCGATGGCATGCTGCACAGCGTGAAGAAAAGCATGGCCGAGCACGGCGAAAAGCTCGACGCCAGTGAGAAGGAGAAAATCGAGGCCGCGCTGAAGGAACTGGACGAAGCCATGAAGGGCGACGACAAGGCGACCATCGAGGCCAAGACCGAGACCCTGATGACGGCCAGCCAGAAGCTCGGCGAAAAGGTCTACGCCGACGCGCAGACCGCCGCGGGTGCCGCCGGTGCCGCCGCCGGCCCGGAAGCGGCTTCGGAAGCGCCCAAGGCCAAGGCCGCCGCCGACGACAACGTCGTCGACGCCGACTTCAAGGAAGTCAAGAAGTGACCCGACGTCAGGCCTGCGGGCCTGACGTCCTGTCTCGCCGCGTCCGAGGTGCCAGGCCCGCCCTGCACCCCAACGCGGCGGTTTCGTTTGTTGGCAGTTGAGAGTCTTTCATGGCAAAGCGCGATTTCTACGACGTCCTGGGCCTGCCCAAGAACGCCAGTGACGACGACATCAAGAAGGCCTACCGGCGCCTGGCGGGCAAACACCACCCCGACCGCCACCAGGGCGACGAGGCCAAGAAGGCCGAGGAGAAGTTCAAGGAGGCCAAGGAGGCCTACGAGATGCTCTCCGACCCGCAAAAGCGCGCCGCCTACGACCAGTACGGCCACGCCGGCGTCGACCCCAACCTGGGCGGCGCCCGCGGCGGCGCTGGTCCGGAAGGCTTCGGCGGTTTTGCCGAGGCCTTCGGCGACATCTTCGGCGATATCTTCGGCGGCGCTGGCGGCGCTGGCGGCGCTGCCGGCGCACGCCGCGGCGGCGGCTCACAGGTCTACCGCGGCAGCGACCTCAGCTACGCGATGGAGATCACGCTCGAGGAAGCCGCCTTCGGCAAGGAAACGCAGATCCGCGTGCCCAGCTGGGAAACCTGCGAAACCTGCAAGGGCAGCGGCGCCAAGCCCGGCACCAGCGCCAAGACCTGCACCACCTGCAACGGCGCCGGCACGGTGCACATGCGCCAGGGCTTCTTCAGCATCCAGCAGACCTGCCCGCATTGCCACGGCAGCGGCAAGATCATCCCCGAGCCCTGCACCACCTGCAGCGGCGCCGGCAAGATCAAGAAGCAGAAGACGCTGGAGGTCAAGATCCCGGCCGGCATCAACGAAGGCATGCGCATCCGCAGCGCCGGCAACGGCGAGCCGGGCACCAACGGTGGGCCGGCGGGCGACCTCTACATCGAGATCCGCGTCAAGCAGCACGAGATCTTCGAGCGCGACGGCGACGACCTGCACTGCACCGTGCCGGTGGGCCTGACCACCGCGGCACTCGGCGGCACCATCGAGGTGCCGACGCTGGGCAGCAAGGCCGAGATCGAACTGCCCGAAGGCACGCAGCACGGCAAGACCTTCCGCCTGCGCGGCAAGGGCATCAAGGGCCTGCGCAGCAGCTACCCGGGCGACCTGTACTGCCATGTCAGCGCCGAGACGCCTGTCAAGCTGACAGAGCACCAGCGCAAGCTGCTCAAGGAACTCGACGAGAGCTTCAAGAAGAGCGGCGACCGCCACTCGCCCAACTCGAAGACCTGGACCGACAAGGTCAAGGACCTCTTCAAGTAGGCCGGGCCGATAGGCGCCGCCGCCGGTTCAAGTTCGGTGGCGGCAGCGCCGATAGTCAGGGGACCCTCCTTGGCCCCTGACCCATGACCGCCCACCACCCAGCCCGACGTGCCGACCGGCCGCCGCACCCCCCGCGGGGCTGACGCGCCATGATCGACCGCGACATCCACCTGGCGCGCGCCCTGCTCATCGAGAGCAACCCGCTGCTGCGCAGCGTGGGCGCGGCACAGCTGCGCGACACCGGTGTCGGCCATGTCACGCAGGCCGCGCGTGTCAAGGACGCACGGCTGCTGCTGGAGCGCGAGCGCTTCGACATCGTGTTGTGCAACCGCGAGTTCGAGGGCTCGGACTATTCCGGCCAGGACCTGCTCGACGAGCTGCGCCGCGAGCGCCTGCTGCCGCACAGCACGGTCTTCCTGATGGTCACCGCGCAGGCCAGCTACATCCAGGTGATGGAGGCGGCCGAGTCGGCGCTGGACGGCTTCCTGGTTCGGCCCTACACCGCGGCGGCGCTCGGTGCACGCTTGCTGGAAGCACGCAACCGCAAGCGTGAGCTCGGCGACGTGCTGCGTGCGCTGGACGCCGGCGAGAACGAAACCGCACTGGTGCGTGCCGTCAAACGCTTCCAGGAGAAGGCGCCCTACTGGGTCTACTGCGGTCGCCTGGCGGCCGAACTGCTGCTCACGATGGAGCGGCCCGCCGACGCCAGCAAGCTCTTCGAGCGCCTGTCGCAGCAGTTTCCCGACGCCACCTGGGCCCGCCTCGGCCTGGCCCGTGCGCTGCTGGCGCTGGGCGACAACGGCGCGGCGCGCAAGACCGTGGCGGCCGCGCTGGCGATCGACGCCGGTTCGGCCGACGCCCACGATCTCATGGGCCGCCTGCTGGTGGAGCAGTGCGACTTCGACGGCGCGCTGGGCGAATACCGCACGGCAGCCGAGCTGACACCCGGTTGCCTGCTGCGCGCCCAGCACGCCGGCGCACTGGCCTTCTACCAGGGCCAGGCCGACGAAGCGCTGAAGTGGCTGGAGCGCACGCTGGGCATGGGCGTGCAGTCCAAACTCTTCGACGCGCTGACGCTGCTGCTGCTGGCCGTGCTGCGTTTTGACCGCGGCGACGCTGGCGGGGTCGCGGCCCTGCGCGAGCAGCTGCGCCGCTACCGCGAACGCTGGCCCGACACGGGCCGGCTGCGCCGCCTGGAGCAGATCGCCGACACCCTGGGCAGCCTGATGAGCGCGCAGCCCGAGGCCGCCCTGCCCGCACTGCGTGAACTGGCGGCCCGCGTGAAGGACGACGACTTCGATCTCGAGGCCGCCAACCTCGTGCTCGGCCTGTGGGCGCGGGTGCCCGCCCAGGTGCGGCCGGCGGCTGACCACGAGGCCCTGCTCGAGCACGCGGCCATGCGCTTTTGCGTCAGCAAGGCCATCGGCGAGGCGCTGGTGGCCTCGGCCCAGCGCGCCGAGGTAGCGACGACGGCGGTGCGGGCCTGCCAGGCGCGGCTGCTGGCCGTCACCGAACAGGCGATGGAACGGTCGATGCAGGGCGACCCGGCAGCGGCCGTCGCCATGCTGCTGGAACAGGGTGAACTGACACTCAACGCCAAGCTGCTGGAAATGGCCGCATTGCTGACGCGCCGCCATGCCGCGGCGATGCCCGACGCCGAAGCACTGGCGACACGCGCGCTGGCCCTGTTGCGGCGCAGCGCGCATTCGGGCGGTCACATCGCCGGCATCCAGCGTTCGGGCCGCTCGCCGGGAGGCCTGCAGTTGCGTGGCGCCGCCGCGGCCGACACGGCCCCCGCGGCTGCCGCCACCGTGCCCGCTGCGGCCGGAGCCCCGGAAGTCGCGAAGGACCCGGCTGCACCCCCGCCTGCGGCCAGCGTTGCCGCAAGCCGTGCCGCAATCGCGGCCGCAAACGCGGCCGCCTGAGCCTGCGCTAAAAGAGCTGGCCCTGCCCCGGCTGCGCCGGCGGCGCGCGGAAGCGCGAGAAGTCGAATTCAACCCGCTGCTGGTTCAGACCCAGGCGTGCACAGGCCTTGCGCACACGCTGCCGCAGCAGCTCGGCCCACGGGCCCTGGCCGGTCATGCGGGTGCCGAAACGGCTGTCGTTATCCTTGCCGCCGCGCATGTCGCGCACGCGGGCCATGATGCGCGCCGCGCGTTCGGGCACGTGCTGCTGCAGCCACTGCTGGAACAGCGGGTTCACCTCCCAGGGCAGGCGCAGCACGATGCTGAAGGCCGAACTGGCGCCGGCGTCGCGCGCGGCCTGCAGGATGCGTTCGAGCTCGGGCTCGTTCAGGAAGGGAATCACCGGCGACACGCTCACGCCCACCGGCACACCGGCGCGCGCCAGCGCCTCGATGGTGCGCAGCCGCCGCTGCGGCGACGCCGCACGCGGTTCCAGCTTGCGCGCCAGTTCGGTGTCGAGCGTGGTGATCGAGACGTAGACCGCCGCCAGGCGCTGCGCGGCCATGGGCGCGATGAGGTCGAGGTCGCGCTCCACGCCGCTGCTCTTGGTGATGATCGAAAACGGGTGTCGCGCCTCAGCCAGCACCTCGATCACCGAGCGCGTGATGCGCAGCCGGCGCTCGGCGGGCTGGTAGGCGTCGGTGACCGAGCCGATGTTCAGGTGGCCCGGGGTGTAGCCGCGCGCCGAGATCGCTTCGCGCAGGCGTTCGGCGGCGTTGACCTTGGCGACGATGCGCGTCTCGAAGTCGAGCCCGGGCGACAGGTTCAGGTAGCTGTGCGTAGGGCGCGCATAACAGTAGACGCAGCCGTGCTCGCAGCCGCGGTAGGGGTTGATCGAGAGGTCGAACCCGATGTCGGGCGAGTCGTTGCCCGACAGGATGCCGCGCACGTTCTCTTCCAGTACCTGCGTCACCGGCCCGGCCTGCTCGGCCAGCGCGGCCTGCTGCAGCGTGCCCCAGCCGTCGTCGAAGTCACTGCGCGCCTGGGCGTCGAAACGGTGTTCGATGACCCAGGCGGTGCCGCGGCCCTTCAGGGGCACTTCGGCGCCGTGCCGGGGCACGAACATCAGCGCGGCGGCAGGGGGCAGAGGCGCGGTTCGCATACTGTAAATATATACAGCACGCCATTCCAGCGCAAGCGCCGTGCGCCCGGCGCCGCAGCGGCGCCGCTCGTGGCTCAGTACTCGCCGCTGCCGCTGCCCGGCGCCAGGTTGTCGAAGCGTGTCAGCGGCTTGATGAAGGTCAGCTTGACCTCGCCGACGGGGCCGTTGCGCTGCTTGGCGATGATGATCTCGGCCACGCCCGGTTCCTTGCTGTCCTTGTTGTAGTAGTCGTCGCGGTAGATGAACATGATGATGTCGGCGTCCTGCTCGATGGCGCCCGATTCACGCAGGTCGCTCATCATCGGGTGCTTGTCGTTGCGCGACTCGACGCTGCGGTTCAGCTGCGACAACGCGATCACCGGGCACTGCAGCTCCTTGGCCAGTGCCTTCAGCCCGCGACTGATTTCGCCCAGCTCGGTGGCGCGGTTTTCGTCGCTACCGCTGCTGCCGCTCATCAGCTGCAGGTAGTCGATGACGATGAGGCCCAGCGTGCCGAACTGGCGCGCCATGCGGCGGGCGCGGGCACGCAGTTCGCTGCTCGTCAGGCCCACGGTCTCGTCGATGAGCAGTTGCACCTGGCCCAGACGCTCCACCGCGTCGGTCAGGCGTTCCCACTCGCCACTGTCCAGGCGGCCAGTGCGCAGGTTCTGCTGGTTGATGCGACCCAAGCTGCCGACCAGGCGCAGCGCCAGCTGCGAGGCACCCATTTCCATCGAGAACACCAGCACCGGCAGGCCTTCCTGCACTGCCACGTGCTCGGCGATGTTCAGCGCGAAGGCGGTCTTGCCCATCGACGGGCGCGCCGCCAGCACGATGAGGTCGCCCTTCTGCAGGCCGGCGGTCAAGCGGTCGAGGTCGTAGAAGCCGGTGCGCACGCCCGTCACTTCTTCGGCGCCGTTGTCATGCAGTTCCTGCACGCGGTCGATGAGTTGGACCACCAGCGTGCCTATGCCCTGGAAACCCTGCTTCTGGCGCGAGCCTTCTTCGCCGATCTGGAAGATCTTGCTCTCGGCTTCGTCGAGCACGGTGCTGACCTGGCGGCCGCCGGGGTTGAAGGCACTGGTGGCGATGTCGTCGCTGGCGGCGATCAGCTTGCGCAGGATGCTGCGTTCACGAACGATCTCGGCGTAGCGCCGCATGTTGGCCGCACTCGGCACACTCTGCGCCAGCGCGTTCAGGTAGGCCAGGCCGCCGACGTCCTGCGCCTTGCCCAGGCCCTGCAACTGCTCGAAGACGGTAATGACGTCGGCCGGCTTGCTTTGCGTGACCAACGCGCCGATGGCGGCGTAGATCAGGCGGTGCTCGTGGCGGTAAAAGTCGCTGTCGGTGAGCAGGTCGCCGGCGCGGTCCCAGGCCAGGTTGTCGAGCAGCAGGCCACCGAGCACGCTCTGCTCGGCTTCCACCGAGTGCGGCGGCACGCGCAGGCGGGCCACCTCTTCGTCACGTTGCGGGGCGGCGTTGCGGGGGTCGAAAAGCGTACTCATGTCAGCAACGATGGTAGGGCCGGAAAGCGGCGGGTGGCCGCCCGCAACGGCTGCGTCTGTGGACAAACCTGTGGACTGGCCTGTGGGCAGGGCGTGATCAGCACGGGACAACTTCTGCCGCCCCAAATGCAGAAGGCCGGCGGGTGCCGGCCTTCGTTCTTGAGACGGGAAACTCTCGGGTCAGTCCCCGTGCCGGGCGCGCCCTCGCAGAACTCGGGCCCCTCCTGATGCGTTCGCCCATGCGCAGGCACGGGCTCACATCCTCAGTCGACCTGCGGCACCACGTGCACGGTGACCTCGGCCACCACGTCGCCGTGCGGCGACACCGAGACCGGATGCTCGCCCACGGTCTTCAGCGGGCCGTTGGGCAGGCGCACCTGGCTCTTGGCAACCGCCAGGCCCATCTTCGTCAGGGCATCGGCGATGTCCTGGTTGGTGACGCTGCCGAACAGGCGGCCGTCGACGCCGGCCTTCTGCGCAATGCGCACCGTCTTGCCCGAGAGCTGCTCGCCCAGGGTTTGCGCGGTGGCCAGCTTGGCGGCGGCGACCTTTTCGAGTTCAGCGCGGCGGCCCTCGAATTCCTTGATCGCGGCTTCGGTGGCGCGGCGCGCCATCTTGCCGGGGATCAGGTAGTTGCGGGCGTAACCCGGCTTGACGTTGACGACGTCACCCAGGTTGCCGAGCTTGGCGACCTTGTCGAGAAGAATGATCTGCATGGGGTGCTCCTCAGACCTTGTGCTGATCGGAGTACGGCAGCAGCGCCAGGAAGCGCGCACGCTTGATGGCGGTGGTCAGCTGACGCTGGTAGTAGGCGCGCGTGCCGGTCAGGCGCGCGGGCGTGATCTTGCCGTTCTCGCCGACAAAATCGCGCAGCACGTCGATTTCCTTGTAGTCGATTTCCTCGACCTTGGCGACGGTGAAGCGGCAGAAACGCTTGCGGCGGAACAGCAGCGACTGGTTGTTGCGCTTGGGGCGCTTGTCCTTGGAAAAACGACCTTTACCACGTGGCGGGGGCATAGTCAGCTCCGTTTTGAATTCAATTGCAGTTGATCCGGATCGGCAGGGCTCAGGGGCTCGACCGAGGTGATGTGGAACAGCAAACCGCGTCCGTTGCGTGCGCTGGTGACGAAGCCCGTGTAGAGCGCCATCGAACCCAGCTCGGCAGCCAGCAGGCCCTTCGTCACCGCCCCTATCGCCACCGCTCGCATTTCCATCGAGACTTGGCGGGGTTGGCCGTCTTCGCTGACCAGGGACTCGTGCTTCAGGCTCAAGTCCAGGGCCGGCACACCGGCGGGCGTGTAACGCAGCGCCGCCCTCTCCACCAGCTGGGCCGACAGCAGCAGCCGGTTCATGCCGGGCTGCAGCGCAGGGCCGCTGGCGGCGGACGCCGCAGGCTTTGTCAGGCCGTGGCCTCCTGGCGTTCCTTGCGGGCTTCCTCGCGCTCGACGGCCTTCATCATGATCGAGGGGTTCGTCTCGGCCTTGGCCTTGCCCACCGTCAGGTGGCGCAGCACGGCGTCGTTGAAGCGGAAGCCAGTCTCGATCTCGGTCAGCGTCTCGATGCCGCACTCGATGTTCAGGCACAGGTAGTGCGCCTTGACCAGCTTCTGGATCATGTAGGCCAGCTGGCGCCGGCCCCAGTCTTCCACGCGATGGACCTTGCCGCCGCCGGCGGTGACCAGGGTCTTGTAGCGTTCCAGCATGGCCGGAACCTGTTCGCTTTGATCCGGATGGATCAGCAGAACGATCTCATAGTGACGCATGAATACTCCTTGTGGATTCCGGCCGGTGCGCGGCCCACGGCGTGGGTCGCGGCAAGGCTCGGTGGTGGAAGCCGCCCCGATGCGTCGACATGACGGGTGCGGCAAGGAAAGCCGGCGAGTATAGCACCGCGGCGCCTGCAGAATGGCCCTGCCCCGTGCCGCCCGTCCTCTAGCGTTCGTCCGGCGCCGGCACGCGCATGCGGTCGACGAGGGCCAGCTGCGCGGCGTCCGGCGCCCGCGTCAGCAGGCTCACCGCCACCATCACCAGCACGCCGGCGGGCACCGCGAACACGCCCGCGGCGATGGGCTCGATGCCGAACCACTGGCAGTCGGCCAGCGGCCGCGTGATGCCGAGGAAACGCCGCAGCAGCGGCAGGTTGCTGGCCATGTACCAGCTGCACACGCCCAGGCCGGTGAGCATGCCGACCACCGCGCCCGCACGGTTGGTGCGGCGCCAGAAGATGCCCAGCACCAGCGCCGGGAAGAAGGCGGCCGCGGCCAGCGAGAAGGCGGCCGAGACGAACTGCAGGATGTCGGTGAGCTTCAATGCCGCGATCAGCGCCGCCAGCAGCGCCACCACCATCACGAGCATCTTGGAGGCGATGACACGCGACACCGCCGCGGCGCGCGGCCTGAAGAGGCGGAAGTAGATGTCGTGCGACAGCGAATTGGCGATCGTCAGCAGCAGCCCGTCGGCAGTCGACAGCGCCGCGGCCAGGCCGCCGGCGGCCACCAGGCAGCTCACCCAGTAGGGCAGGCCGCCGATCTCGGGCGCGGCGAGCACGACGATGTCGCCGCCGATGGCCAGTTCACCCAGCTGCAGCAGGCCGTCGCCGTTGAGGTCGCGCACCGACAGCAGGTTGGGGTCCAGCTTGGACCACCGGCCGACCCACTGCGGCAACTCGTTGATCGGCAGGCCGACGACGTTGTGCAACACCTCGTACTTGACGAGCACCGCCAGCGTCGGCGCCGCCAGGTAGAGCAACATGATGAAGAACAGCGACCAGCCGACCGAGCGCCGCGCCTGCGAGGCCGAGGGCGTGGTGTAGTAGCGTGTCAGCACATGCGGCAGCGCGGCGGTGCCCATCATCAGGCACAGCAGCAAGGCGATGAAGTTGAGGCGCTCGGTGTCGAAGCGCTGGCGTGAGGCTTCGTCGCCCGTGGGGTCGCCGGTGGCGAAAGGCAGCGTCTGCGGCGGCATGCCGGCCAGCGGCGCGGCACGCTCGAGCGCGCGCTCGTGTTCACGTTCGTAGCGTGCTCGCGCCTCGTCCTCGCTGCGCGGCCGCTGCACGAACTCGCGTTCGGCGCGCTGCACCTGCAGCAGCGGCGCGTTGGCTGCGCGAAGTTCGGCGATGCGCTGCGTCTGCAGCTGCGCGTCGCGGGCCATGGCGCCGCGCACGTCCTGCAGCTTGCGCTCGGCCTCGGCGGCCAGTTCGCTCTGGCGCCGGGCCACCTCGAGCTCGGCCGGGTCCTGCGTGAGCTGGCGTTCGCGAGCCGCATTGCGCTCGAGCTGCACGCCGTAGGACAGCGCCGCCAGCGGGTTGCCCGTCTGCTTGACCGACAACCAGGTCAGCGGCACCAGGTAGGCGACGATGAGCACGATGTACTGCGCCACCTGCGTCCAGGTAACGGCGCGCATGCCGCCCAGGAAAGAGCACACCAGCACGCCGCCCAGGCCGACGAAGATGCCGAGCTCGAAGCTGAAGCCGGTGAGGTGCGAGGTGATCAGGCCCACGCCGTAGATCTGCACCACCAGGTAGACGAAGGACACGGCCACTGCCGACAGCGCGCCTATCGACCGCGGCAGCTGGCCGCCGTAGCGCGCGCCAAGGAAGTCCGGCACCGTGTACTGGCCGAAGCGGCGCAGGTAGGGCGCCAGCAGCACGGCCAGCAGCACGTAGCCGCCGGTCCAGCCCAGGATGTAGGCCAGGCCTGCAAAACCGTGCAGGTAGAGCACACCAGCGGTGCCGATGAAGGACGCCGCCGACATCCAGTCGGCGGCGGTGGCCAGGCCGTTGTACATCGCCGGCACGCGGCGGCCGGCGACGAAGTACTCGGCCTCGTCGGCGGTGCGGCAGAGGAAGCCGATGCAGGCGTAGACGCCGACCGTCACGACGAGAAAGGTGGCGCCGATCCAGCTGCGCGGCAGCCCCGCACTCTCGGCCGCGGCCATGACACCGAGGAGTGTGGCGAAGCCCAGCAGGAAGAGGATGTAGCGCCGGCCGATCACGTTTTCACGGCCGGCGGCGCAAGGGCGTCGAGGGCCTGGCGGTCGCGCTCGGCGCTTTCACGCTGGTAGCGGGCCTCGAGATGTTCCATGCGCACGATGCAGATCACGATGATCAGCAGGTAGGCCAGCAAGGCGCCCTGCCCCGCGACCCAGAAGCCGAGCGGGAAGCCCAGCACCTGCCACTGGTTGAGATCGCGCGCGAACCAGGGCCCGAGCACGCTCACCAGCGCCCAGGTCAGCAGCAGCACCCCGGTCAGCCGGGTGGTGGCCGACCAGAGCCGGTTGCTGGGCGTGTCGCGCATGGCGGCGATTGTGGTGCAAGGCCCCGCGGCGCCAGGCAGCGGACGGGTTATCGATAGCGGGGCAAACCCGGCCGGCGACGCCGCGCGTGCGACGCCGCGGCGGCCGTCAGCGCGCGGCCAGGCGCTGCCAGGTGTCGATCACGGTATCGGGGTTGAGCGAGATCGAGACGATGCCTTCCTGGGCCAGCCAGTCGGCGAAGTCGGGGTGGTCGCTGGGGCCCTGGCCGCAGATACCGATGTACTTGCCGGTGGCGCGGCAGGCCGCGATGGCGCGCGAGATGAGCGCCTTCACCGCCGGGTCGCGTTCGTCGAAGTCGCCGGCCAGCTGCTCGATCCCGCTGTCGCGGTCGAGGCCCAGCGTCAGCTGCGTGAGATCGTTGCTGCCGATGGACATGCCGTCGAAGTGCTCGAGGAACTGCTCGGCCAGGATGGCGTTGCTGGGCACCTCGCACATCATGATCAGGCGCAGCCCGTCGGTGCCGCCGTCGGCGGCACGCTTCAGGCCGCGCTCGGCCAGCATCTGCTTGACGGTGGCGGCCTGCTTCACCGTGCGCACGAAGGGCACCATGATCTCGACGTTGTTCAGGCCCATGTCGGTACGCACGCGCTTGAGCGCCTCGCACTCCATCGCGAAGGCGTCGCTGAAGTCGCCACTGATGTAGCGGCTGGCACCGCGGAAGCCCAGCATCGGGTTCTCTTCGTCGGGCTCGTAGCGCGTACCGCCGATGAGCTTGCGGTACTCGTTGCTCTTGAAGTCCGACAGCCGCACGATCACGCTCTTGGGCCAGAAGGCCGCGGCGATGGTGGCGATGCCCTCGGCCAGCTTGTCGACGTAGAAGGCCCGCGGCGACGCGTGGCCGCGCGCCACGCTCTCCACCGCCTTCTTCAGGTCGGCGTCGATGTTCGGGTAGTCGAGGATGGCCTTCGGGTGCACCCCGATGTTGTTGTTGATGATGAATTCCAGACGGGCCAGGCCAACGCCGCTGTTGGGCATCTGCGCGAAATCGAAGGCCAGCTGCGGGTTGCCGACGTTCATCATGATCTTGATCGGGCAGTACGGCATCTCGCCGCGAACGACTTCGCTGATCTCGGTTTCCAGCAGGCCGTCGTAGATGTAGCCGGTGTCGCCCTCGGCACAGGACACCGTGACCAGCGCATCCTCGTGCAGCTTGTCGGTGGCGTGGCCGCAGCCCACCACCGCCGGGATGCCCAGTTCACGCGCGATGATGGCGGCGTGGCAGGTGCGGCCGCCGCGGTTGGTGACGATGGCGCTGGCGCGCTTCATCACTGGCTCCCAGTTCGGGTCGGTCATGTCGGTGACGAGCACGTCGCCGGGCTGCACACGGTCCATCTCGGCGGTGCTGCGCACCAGCCGCACCGGCCCCGTGCCTACCTTCTGGCCGATGGCGCGGCCTTCGGCCAGCACCGTGTTTTTCGTGCGGTCGCCCTTGATGCGGAAGCGCTGCTCGACCTTGCCGTGACCCTGGCTCTTCACGGTCTCGGGGCGCGCCTGCAGGATGTAGAGCTGGCCGTCGACGCCGTCCTTGCCCCACTCGATGTCCATCGGACGGCCGTAGTGCTTCTCGATGATGAGCGCGTAGCGCGCCAGCTCCATCACATCGGCGTCGCTGAGCGAGTAGCGGTTGCGCTGTTCGGGCGGCGTGTCCACGGTGTGCACCAGCTTGCGGGGTTGTGAGGGATCGGCCGCCTTGTCGACGGGTGCAAATTCCATGCGCTGCAACTTGCTGCCCAGCACGCGGCGGATGACGGCGAAGCGGCCCGCGTTCAGCGTGTGTTTGTGGACGTAGAACTCGTCGGGATTGACGGCGCCCTGCACCACCAGTTCACCGAGGCCGTAGCTGCTGGTGATGAAAACGACCTCGGGGAAGCCCGATTCGGTGTCGATGGTGAACAGCACGCCGGCCGAGCCGAGGTCGGAACGCACCATGCGCTGCACGCCGGCCGACAGCGCCACGTCGGCATGGGCGTAGCCCTTGTGAACGCGGTAGCTGATGGCGCGGTCGTTGTAGAGCGAGGCGAAGACCTCCTTCATGCGATGCAGGACATCGTCGATGCCCGTCACGTTGAGGAAGGTCTCCTGCTGGCCGGCGAAGGACGCATCGGGCATGTCCTCGGCCGTGGCCGATGAACGCACCGCGAAGCTCGCGCCCGGATTGCCTTCGCTCAAGCGCGTGAACTGCGCTCGGATGGCCGCTTCGAGTTCGGCCGGGAAGGGCGTGTCGACGATCCACCGACGGATCAGCGCGCCGGCCGCGGCCAGGGCGTTCACGTCCTCGACGTTCAGGGTCGACAGCTTGTCCTGGATGCGCAGCGCCAAGCCCCCGTGTTGCAGGAACACCCGGAAGGCGTGCGCGGTGGTGGCGAAGCCGCCCGGCACACGCACGCCGGTGGCGGCAAGCTGGCTGATCATTTCGCCGAGGCTGGCGTTCTTGCCGCCCACCACCTCGACGTCGGTCATTCTCAGTTGTTCAAACGGGGCGACCAGGGCGGTCGTGAGTTCTGGGTTGGCGCCCACGGGGGTCGCCAAGAGGGCTGAAGACATGGGAAAGCTCCGTGATGTGACAAAACCGGTGCTTCCGCAGGCAGGTCAGCGGGCCATGCCCACGCGGCGGCATGTTGTTCTTCTACGGGCGGGCGCGTGGAGTTCAAGGCGGGGCGGCAAGGCGGAAAGTTGGCCTGATTCTAAGGACTTCGTCCTTATGATGGGGCGGTCGCCAGCCCCGGCGCGCACCCCAAGACAGCGCATCCATGACCGAACGCAGCGTCTTCTTTGTCTCGGACGGCACCGGCATCACCGCCGAGACCTTCGGCAACTCCATCCTCAACCAGTTCCCGACCAAGCCGCGCCACGTGCGGCGGCCCTTCATCGACAGCGTCGAGAAGGCACGCGTCGTGCTCGGCGAGATCAACGAGACGGCGGCGAACGAAGGCAAGCGGCCCATCGTCTTCATCACGCTGGTCAACGACGACGTGCGCGCCATCGTCACCGGTGACCACTGCAAGGGCATGGTGCTGGACATGTTCCGCACCTTTGTCGAGCCGCTGGAGGAAGAGTTCGGCGTCAAGAGCAACCACCGCGTCGGCCGCTTCAGCGACGCCAGCGAGAGTCAGGAGTACCACGACCGCATCGAGGCCATCAACTTCAGCCTGGCCCACGACGATGGCCAGAGCGCGCGCAACCTCGACATCGCCGACGTCATCCTGCTCGGTGTCAGCCGCAGCGGCAAGACGCCGACCAGCCTCTACCTGGCCATGCAGCACGGCGTGAAGGCCGCGAACTACCCGCTGATCCCCGAGGACTTCGACCGCGGCCGCCTGCCCACGCCGCTGGCCCCCTACAAGCGCAAGTGCTTCGGCCTGACCATCGACCCCGTGCGCCTGGCGCAGATCCGCAACGAACGGCGGCCTGACAGCAAATACGCTTCGCTGCAGAACTGCCGCTACGAGGTCAGCGAGGCCGAGGGCATGATGCGCCGCGAGGGCATCTCGTGGCTGAGTTCGACGCACAAGTCGATCGAGGAGATCGCCACGACGATCCTGCGCGACCTGCGGCCCGACCGATTGATCTACTGATCCCCCCCCCGAAGCGCCTGCGGCGCTCCCCCCAGGGGCCGCCGCCAGCGGCCCGGCGGAGCCGGTTCCTCGGCGGCCGCTTGATCGCGGCCGGCATGCCGTCAGGCGTTACGCCGCGCCGATTCATACAGACAGACGGCAGCGGCGGCGGCGACGTTCAGCGACTCCTCACCCCCGGGCTGCGGGATGCGCACCTGCAGCGCGCAGCGCGCCAGCAGGGCCGCGTGCACGCCCTGCCCTTCGTGGCCCAGCACCCAGGCGCAGGGCTGCGGCAGCGGCGCTCTGGGCAGCAGCGCGCCGGCGTGTGAACTGGTGGCCACCAGCGGCACCTGCAGCGCGGCCAGCGCATCGGGATCCAGGCCTTCCAGCAGGCGCAGCCCGAAGTGCGCGCCCATGCCGGCGCGCAGCACCTTGGGCGACCACAGCGCCACCGTGCCCTTCAGCGCCAGCACCTGCGGCACGCCGAAGGCGGCGGCCGTGCGCAGGATGCTGCCGACGTTGCCCGGGTCCTGCACGCGGTCGAGCACCACCGCCGCCGCCTGCGGCAGCAGGGCCAGCTGCGCCGGGGTGTCGATGACGAAGCCGAGCGCGGCCGGCGATTCCAGCCCGCTGAAGCCCTTGAACAGCGCCGCCGGCACGAGCGCGACGCGCGGCGCCCAGGCCGCCAGCGCACGCACGGCGGGGCGCGCCCACGCGTCCTCGCTGACCACGGCCTGCACGGCGGCGGCGCCACGTTCGCGCAGCGCGGTGCACAGGTGTTCACCCTCGATCCACACCTGGCCCGCACGCCGGTAGCCGGCACCGTCCTGCGTCAGCTTGCGCAGGCGCACAAGCAGCGGGTTGTCGCGCGACGTGATGTGTTGCGGCTCGCTCACGGGACTAGCCTAAGCGCTGGGCGCCTCGGCATTCGCGCCTGCGAGCGGCCGGGCGCGCTCATGCCTCGGGCAACACGGCACGCACTGGCGCGTAGCTGCGGCGGTGTTCGGGGCAGGCGCCATGTTGGCGCAGCGCCGCCAGGTGCTCGGCCGTCGGATAGCCCTTGTGCGCGTCGAAACCGTACTGAGGATGCTGCGCGTGCAACGCCAGGCAGAGGCGGTCGCGGTGCACCTTGGCCAGGATGGATGCCGCGGAAATCGCGGCCACCAGCGCGTCGCCCTTGACAACGGCGGCCACCGGCATCTTCAGCACCGGCACGCGGTTGCCGTCGACGACGACGCGGTGCGGCAGCAGGCGCAGCGCCTCGACGGCACGCCGCATCGCCAGCAGCGTGGCCTGCAGGATGTTCAGGCGGTCGATCTCCTCGGCGCTTGCGCTGGCGATGGCACAGCACAGCGCACGCCCGCGGATCTCATCGAACAGCGCCTCGCGTCGGCGCGGGCTGATGACCTTCGAGTCGCCCAGACCCCGGATCGGATTCAGGTCGTCGAGGATCACCGCAGCGGCCACCACCGGCCCGGCCAGCGGCCCGCGGCCGGCCTCGTCGACGCCGGCCACCAGCCCCGGCCGGTCCCAGCCCGGGCCCAGCTGTTCAAGCCGAAAGGACTTGCGCGATGGCATCGGTGGCACAGCGCGCGGTGTCGCGGCGCAGCTCGTGGTGAAGATCATTGAAACGCCGCGCCACGGCCGCGCACGCCGCGGCATCGTCGAGCCAGCGGCAGGTGGCCGCGGCCAGCGCAGCGGGCTCGCAGTCGCCCTGGATGAGTTCGGGCACGACGAAGTCGCGGCACAGGATGTTGGGCAGCCCCACCCAGGGCTGGTAGCGCATGCGCTTCATCAGTTGCCAGCTCAGCGCGTGCATGCGGTAGCCGATGACCATCGGCCGCTTGAACAGCGCCGCTTCCAGTGTGGCGGTGCCGCTGGCAATCAGCGTCACGTCGCAGGCGGCCAGTGCGGCGTGCGAGCGGCCGTCCAGCAACTGCAGCGGCACCCCCGGCGCGTGCGCGGCCAGCAGCGGCTCGACCATCGCGCGCAGCCCCGGCGCCAGCGGCAGCACGAAGCGCAGCGCCGGGCGCTGCCGGTGCAGCAGCGCCACGGCCTGCAGGAAGACGGGCGCGATGTACTGGATCTCGGAGCGCCGGCTGCCCGGCAGCACGGCCACCACCTGCGCGTCGTCGGCCAGTCCCAACGCGGCACGGCTCGCCGCGCGCGGCGGCAGCAGCGGGATCGCGTCGGCCAGCGGGTGGCCGACGAAGGTGGCGGCGACACCGTGCGCGTGCAGCAGCGCTGGCTCGAAGGGAAAGAGGCAGAGCACGTGGTCGCAGCTGGCCGCCATCGTCTTCGCGCGGCCGCCGCGCCAGGCCCAGATCGACGGGCAGACGAAGTGCACGGTCTTGATGCCGGCAGCCTTCAGCCGCGCTTCCAGGCCGAGGTTGAAGTCGGGCGCGTCGACGCCTATGAAGGCCGCCGGAGGCTCGCGCAGCAGACGCGCCGCCAGTGCGTCGCGGATGCCCGAGATCTCGCGGTAGTGGCGCAGCACCTCGACGTAGCCGCGCACCGCCAGCTTGTCGTGCGGCCACCAGGCATCGAAGCCGTGTTCGGCCATGCGCGGGCCCCCGATGCCCTGCATCTGCAGCGCCGGCCAGCGTGTTTTCAGCCCACCGAGCAGCAGGCCGGCGAGCAGGTCGCCTGAAGCCTCGCCGGCGACCATCGCCACGCGCATCGTGCGTTCAGCCCGGCGCCGGGCCGCCCCAAGCCGGGCCGAGCCCCCTTGGGAGGTGGCGAAGGCGCGCAGCGACAAGCCTCAAGGCCATCATCTCGCGATGCCGCGCGTGGCCCCGGCGATGAACGTGAGCAGCGCGTCGATGTCGGCATCCCCTCCCTCGACCGCGCCCTCGACCGTGCCGCGCAGCGCCGCGATCGCCTCGCGGGCCTTGTCCAGCGTCAGGCCCTCGCGGTAGAGCAGGCGGTGCATCTGCTTGACGAGCGCGATGCGCTCGCGCGAGAAGCCGCGCCGGCGCAGGCCCTCGGCGTTGGTGGCGGCCACCGACAGCGGGTTGCCCGCGGCCGTCATGAACGGCGGCACGTCCTGCGAGACATGGCTCTGGAAACCCAGCATCACATGCGCGCCGACCTTGCAGAACTGGTGGATGCCCGACAGCCCGCCGACGATGGCCCAGTCGCCGACGTGCACGTGGCCGGCCAGCGTGGCGTTGTTGGCCAGCACGGTGTGGCTGCCCAGTTGCACGTCGTGCGCCAGGTGCACGTAGGCCATGATCCAGTTGTCGTCGCCGACGCGCGTGACGCCTTCGTCCTGCGCCGTGCCGCGGCTGAAGGTGCAGAACTGGAAGACGGTGTTGCGGTTGCCGATGTGCAGCTGCGTCGGCTCGCCACGGTACTTCATGTCCTGCGGCGCCAGGCCCAAGGCGGCGTGCGCATGGATGACGTTGTCGCGGCCGATGACCGTCGGGCCCTCGATGATGCAGTGCGCGCCGATGCTGCTGCCCTCGTCCACCCGCACGCCGGGGCCTATCACTGCGTAGGGGCCGATCGTCACCGTGGCCGCCAG
>Ga0105047_10003006_pt1 | contig 29881 bp, 19 predicted proteins | sample MAT04_FD_78384 | JGI IMG/M metagenome (GOLD analysis project Ga0105047, IMG submission 78384) | Freshwater microbial communities from Lake Fryxell liftoff mats and glacier meltwater in Antarctica - MAT-04 (megahit assembly) | ecosystem: Environmental > Aquatic > Freshwater > Ice > Liftoff... | reverse complement strand
GGGGACAGAGCTTGCCCACTGCGTGTGGCTGCGGTCTGTCCCGCAAGTCGAACATCCAATAACCGACGAAATGTTGGGGACAGAGCTTGCCCACTGCGTGTGGCTGCGGTCTGTCCCGCAAGTTCTCATATTACCTTCGCCTCATTCCTGAGCTTGTCCACCAGCGTGGCCACGTCGGGCACTTTGACGCCGGCGCCGCGCTGCGGCGGCTCGGTGACCTTGAGCGTCTTCAAGTGCGCCTTGACGTCCACTCCCAGATCGGCTGGCTTGTAGTTGTCGAGCTGTTTCTTCTTGGCCTTCATGATGTTGGGAAGCGTCACATAACGCGGCTCGTTCAGGCGCAGGTCGGTGGTCACGATTGCGGGCAGCGTGATCGACACCGTTTCCAGGCCGCCGTCGACCTCACGCGTCACGTTGGCCTTGCCGTCGGCGACCTCGATCTTGCTGGCGAATGTGGCTTGTGGCAGATCGCACAAGGCGGCCAGCATCTGGCCGGTCTGGTTGCAGTCGTCATCGATCGCCTGCTTGCCCAGGATGACCAGACCCGGTTGCTCTTTCTCGACCAGTGCCTTGAGCAACTTGGCCACGGCCAGCGGCTGTAATTCTTCGGTGGTCTCGACCAGAATGGCGCGGTCGGCGCCGATCGCCATCGCTGTGCGCAGCGTCTCCTGGCACTGCAACACACCGCACGACACGGCGATCACCTCAGTGGCGACGCCTTTCTCACGCAGGCGGACGGCCTCCTCGATGGCGATCTCGTCGAACGGGTTCATGCTCATCTTGACGTTGGCGATGTCCACGCCGCTGCCGTCCGACTTGACGCGCACCTTGACGTTGTAATCGACAACGCGCTTCACGGGCACCAGTACCTTCATTGCTGCGACTCCATTGATTGGTAAAAAGTTGATCGCTTGTGACAGGGCAAGTTTCACCTGTCGGCAGCAGTCCATTCTATGCGTCGCATTTCGCACCGGGCTTTGCTGGTGCGACGCGCACGCACCACAAACCGACAACCGGACGACGATAAAAAGAACGACCGTGCTTTTTTATTATAGGCAGAACACGGCAACCAAGTCCATGCGCACTTGCTGTTCGATGCTGCCAAAGCCGATTCTGCGGGTTTCCATGGACATACAGCTACGCCAAATGGCGCTACAGTCACAGTTTGCCCATTCGGAGTTTTTGATCCATGAAAAGACTAGCCATCACCAGCGTTGCGGTCGCAGCCACAGCCTTGTTCACCGGCCTGGCCGGTGCTCAGACGGTTTTGACGGTGTCCTCCTGGCTGCCGCCCAGCCATGCCTTGAGTGCGACCCAGAAAGACTGGTGCGACCTGCTCGAGAAAAACACCTCCGGCAAGATGAAGTGCAACATCCTGCCGCGTGGCGTCTCGGCGCCTCCCGGAACTTTCGACGCGATCAAGAATGGCCTGGCTGACATCTCCTACACGGTGCACGGATACACGCCGGGCCGTTTTGTGTCTCCACAAATGGCCGAGTTCCCGTTCCTGGGCAACAGCGCCGAATCTATTTCGGTCGCGTTCAACAGGATTGCTGCCAAATACCCCGAGTTCAACGCTGAACACCAGGGCGTCAAGGTCCTGACCCTGTTCACGCATGGCCCAGGCATCGTGTTCAACACCAAGCGCCCCATCAGCAAGGTCGAGGACCTCAGCGGCCTGAAGTTCCGCGTCGGCGGCGGCATGGTCAACGAGATCTCCAAGACGCTGGGCATGAACGTCACGCTCAAGCCTGCGCCCGAGTCCTACGAATTGCTGTCCGGCGGTGTCATGGACGGCACCTTGTTCCCGGCCGAGTCGACCGAGTCCTTCAAGATCGACAAAATCATCAAACATGCCACGACCTTCCCGGGCGGTCTGTACAACACCAGCTTCGTGGCCATCATGAACCAGGCGCGTTATGACAAGCTCAGCGCGGACGAGAAGAAAGCGATCGACGCGATCTCGGGCGAGACTTACGCGCGCATGTTCGGCCGCGCATGGGACAAGGTCGACCTGCGCGCCACTGCACTCATGCAAGCCAACGGGGTGCAGATCACCAAGTCCGATGCGAAGTTTGTTGCTGACGTGAAAGCCAAGACAGCCCCGCTGGAGGCCAAATGGGTCAGCGACGCCAAGGCCGCCGGCTTGAAGGATCCAGCCAAAGCCCTGGCCGAGTTTCGCGCCGAGATTGCCAAGCAGGAAAAGTAAGCCGGTACGCGCCGTGCTGAGGCGCCCCGGAATCATGCGGCTCTCATGGACAATGAGGGCCGCATGCGTTTTGGCGAGTCGAAAATACCGTGAACAGATTGTTTGAATGGATCTGCGGCACCCTGGCCGCCGGTGCACTTTTTTGCATCATGACCTTGACCTTCTTCGACGTGGGCGGGCGCAAGCTCGCTTCGGCGTCGATTCCCGGATCACTGGAACTGACCGAATTGTTGATGGTCGTGGTGATCTTCGCTGCACTTCCGCTGGTATCAATCCGCCGCGAACATGTGGTGTTCGACTCGCTGGACCATCTCATTCCCCGCCCACTGCGCAAACTGCAGTCGGTGCTGGTCAACCTGCTTTGCGGATCCCTGCTGATCGGCCTGGCCTGGTTGATGTGGCAGACCGCCGGCGAATTTGCCCAGTCCGGCGAAACCACGGCACAACTCAAATTGCTCAAAGCGCCGTTCATCTACGGCATGTCGGTCTTGTGCGGCCTGACCGGCCTGGTGCACCTGCTGCGTTTCGTGTTGCTGCGTGGTGAACCCACGCCCGAAGGTACCCCGCAATGACCGAAGCCCTGCTGGGTTTTGGCGCAATTTTCATACTGGCCTTCCTGCGCGTGCCGCTGGCATTCGCCATGGCCTTGGTGGGCGTGGTCGGCATGGGTCTGACGCGCAGTTGGCCCGCCGCCTTGTACAGCACAAGTCAGGTCGTCTACGAGACCGGCTTTGCCTACACCTTGTCGGTGATTCCCCTGTTCATCCTGATGGGCAACTTCGTCGCGCGCGCAGGCCTGGCACACGAGTTGTTCCGCGCCGCCTATGTCTTTATCGGCCATCTGCGCGGCGGCCTGGCGCACGCCACCATCGCAGCGTGTGCCGGCTTCGGCGCCATCTGCGGTTCGTCGATCGCCACCGCGGCCACCATGAGCAAGGTCGCCTATCCGTCGATGCAAAGACTCGGTTACAGCGAATCATTGTCGACCGGCGTCATGGCTGCCGGCGGTACGCTGGGCATCATGATTCCGCCGTCGACCATCATGGTGATCTACGGCATCGTGACCGAGACCAACATTGGCAAGTTGTTTGCCGCAGGTGTCATTCCGGGCCTGCTGACGGCGCTTGCGATGATGGCCGCCGTTGTGGTCGTGACCTCGCGCGACCCCGACCATGCACCACCCGGCGAGCGCTCGACCTGGCGGGAGCGCTGGGCCGCATTGCGTGGCATCTGGGGCGTGTTGCTGCTGGTTATCGTCGTTCTCGGCGGCATCTACGGCGGCGTGTTCACGGCCACCGAAGGTGCCGGCATTGGTGCCTCGGGCGCCTTTCTGTTTGCGCTGGCCCGCGGTACGCTGAACTGGAAGACCTTGCTTCAGATCCTGGTCGAATCGGCACGTACGACCGCGATGCTGTTCACGTTGCTGATCGCAGCGACCGTATTCGCCAACTTCGTCAATTTCACGACCATGCCCGGCGACCTGAAGGAGTGGATCACCCATTTGGGCCTGTCGCCGCCGATGATCGTGGCCGCCATGATGCTCATCTACGTGGTGCTGGGCACGGTGATGGAAGAACTCAGCATGGTGCTGCTGACGATACCGCTGTTCTTCCCCATCGTGGTGAGCCTGGGCTTCGACCCTGTCTGGTTCGGCGTGCTGATTGTCATGGTGATCCAGATCGGTCTGATCTCGCCGCCGGTAGGCATGAACCTGTTCGTGCTCAACACCTTGTTGCCCGGCGTGCGACTGGGCACGATCTATCGCGGCGTCTGGCCGTTCGTGGTGGTGCAGGTGCTGATGCTGATGGTGCTGGTGGCCTTCCCGGTCCTGAGTCTGTGGTTGCCGTCGTTCATGCAGTAGCGAGATCATCCGCAAGCGCGTTCGCGACTTTGCGCCGCGAGGTGGCACTTGCACCGCGGATCGCCGTTACTGCTTGCTCGCGACCGCGGTGGTAAGCACGTCAGGGTGGGTGAACGGCGCCGGGAAGTTCGTTGGAGAGCAACCGACCCGCTCGGGCTGGTGCGCCGATCTGCGTAGCGAAATAAAGGAGGAGGCCGAAGGCCGGGGGACATTCGCGGAGCAGATTGCCGTGCCAGCCTGAGCGCACAATCCACTAATCCGGAGTGAGTCTGGGCACAAAATTTCGCGCGTCTGGCGCATTCAAACGTCGGCCAGTACCCGCAGATGCGCCTCCACACTGCGCCCTAAAGCACTGAGGTTGTACCCGCCCTCCAGGCACGACACGATGCGACCCTTGGCGTGGCGCCGGGCCACGTCCTTGATGCGCTGCGTGATCCAGCCGTAATCCTGCTCGACCAGGCCGAGTTGTCCCATGTCATCCTCCCGATGGGCGTCAAAGCCGGCACTGATGAAGATCATCTGCGGGCGGTGCGCCTCCAGCGCCGGGATCCAGCCCGCCTCGATCATCTCGCGCACTTCCGGGCCCCGCGTGTAGGCTGGCACCGGCAGATTCACCAGGTTGGCAGCATTCGACTTCGCGCCACCATAGGGATAAAACGGATGCTGATAAAAACTCACCATCAGGATGCGCGGATCACCGGCAACGATATCCTCGGTGCCGTTGCCGTGGTGTACATCGAAATCGACGATCGCGACACGTTCGAGCCCATGGCGCTGCAATGAATACTTGGCCGCCACCGCCACATTGTTGATGAAGCAAAAGCCCATGGCCTGCGCACGGCATGCATGGTGGCCCGGCGGTCGGACGGCACAAAAGGCGTTCTCCAACTCACCGGCCATCACGGCATCGGTGGCTGCGAGTACGGCGCCGGCCGCATTCAGCGCAGCTTCCCAGGTGTGGATACCCAACGTGGTGTCGGGATCTATCTGCACATGATGCGGGCCCCCGGCGTCAATCTCCTCACGCAGGCCATCGGACAGGCCACGCAGGGATGCGATATACATGCGGTCGTGCGCCAGTTCGATGTCGGCCAGCGACGCCGGAGGCGCTTCACGTCGCTCCAGCGCATCACCCACGCCTGAGATCAGTAGCCTGTCTTCGATGGCGTCAAGCCGCTCAGGACACTCGGGATGGCCACGCCCCATTTCATGTTGTCGACATTGGGCCTGCGCATAGTATCCGGTCTTGTTCATGGCAGCCAGGACCCATGCAGAATTTCATGTAACGTCATGCCATGCACCCACCAGAAAAAGTTCAAAGCTTGCTGCGCCAGCTTAACACGGTGATCGTCGGAAAATCCGCGCAGATCCAGGACTGTGTCGCCTGTTTGCTGGCCGGCGGACACCTGCTGATCGAGGATGTTCCCGGCGTTGGCAAAACCACATTGGCCCATGCGCTGGCGCGCAGTTTCGGCTTGCAATTTTCGCGCGTGCAGTTCACCTCCGACCTGATGCCCAGCGATCTGTCGGGTGTGTCGATCTACGAGCGCGGGAAGGAAGCCTTTGTATTCCATCCGGGCCCCATATTTGCCCAGGTCCTGCTGGCCGATGAAATCAATCGCGCCAGCCCCAAGACCCAGAGCGCACTGCTCGAGGCCATGGAGGAGAAACAGGTCACTGCGGAGGGTGAGACCCGTGCCCTGCCCGAACCGTTTTTTGTCATCGCAACGCAAAACCCGCACGACCAGCTTGGCACCTATGCGCTGCCCGAGTCGCAACTCGACCGCTTTTTGATGCGGATCTCGCTCGGTTACCCGGACCGCGGCGCGGAGCGCGGACTGCTGGTCGGCCACGACCGGCGCGACATGGTCGAGGCCATGGACAAGTTGATGACACCACAGGATCTGCGACAACTGCAGCAACAGGTGCTTCGCGTGCACGCGGCCGAGCCGTTACTCGACTACATGCAGGATCTGATCGCCGCCACCCGATCGGGCCAGTGGTTCCTGCAGGGTCTGAGCCCGCGCGCCGGCATCGCCGTGATCCGCGCTGCCAAAGCCCAGGCCTTCCTGAGCGGACGCGACTATGTGGCGCCCGACGATATCCAGGCCATATTGCCGCAGACCATTGCACACCGGATGCAGCCAGTCGGCGACGCCGGTCGCGGTGCCGTCGAACAGGTACGCGCCATGGTGCTTGCCGTTCCACTGGCCTGACAGCGAGGTCGACCATGGCTCTGGCGCAGCCATTTCCACATCCTTTGCGCCATCCGATGCGCCATCTACAGGCGCGTTTCCGGCGCTGGCTGCAAACCCGCCTGACGCCGCGCGACGTGATGCTGCTGACCCAGCGCAACGTCTACATCCTGCCAACCCGTCCCGGCCTGATGCTGGCGGCCACATTGCTGGTGTTGCTGGTGGCGTCGATCAACTACCAACTCAATCTGGGCTACCTGCTCACCTTCCTGCTCGCCGGCAGTGCGCTGGTCGGCATGCATCTGTGCCATGGCACACTGCGTGGGCTTTCGCTGCAGTTGCTGCCAGTGGAGCCGGGATTTCAGGGCGCCAGCCACAGGCTCGCAGTGGACCTGGTCAGCACACGCAAAAGGGTGCGCCACGGCATCGCGATGCGCATGTTCGACGGTACCCACTGGGTCTGGACCGACGTGCCGTCGCAAGGACGCGCAACCGTCCATGTCGCATTCAAGCCCGCACAACGCGGCATGGTGCCGATTCCGGCGATGACGGCGGAGACCCGCTTTCCTCTGGGCACGTTCCGTGTCTGGACGGTCTGGCGGCCCGCATCACGCGTGCTCGTGTATCCGGCGCCGGAGTCGTATCCACCGCCACTTCCCGTAGGCCGACCGCTTGCCGGCGACGCTGCGCAGGCACAGTCGCGCCAGGCCAGCGGCGAATTTGACGGCGTACGTGCCTATCAGCGTGGTGATCCGCTCAAGCTGGTGGTCTGGAAGAAACTCGCCAAGGCCGATGAGATGATCAGCCGCGACACGCATCAGGCGCAACGCCACGAATTGTGGCTGGACCTGGCCGAGACGGGCTTGCCCGCCGCGACCTCTGGCGCCGGGCCAGCATTGGAAAGCGCCTTGTCGCGGCTGTGCGCGTGGGCCTTGCAGGCGGACCGCATGGGTCTGGATTTCGGCATGCGCCTGGGCGCTCAGGAAATTCGTCCAGGCAATGGCGAAGCCCACAAGCGTCGCTGCCTTGAAGCACTGGCGTGCTACGGGGGCGCCGAATGAAAGCCGTTCTCGAACGATTCGGCCACTTGCCGCGCGACACGCGCGACACGCTGTTCCTGCTACTGGTCATCGGCTGGGTTCTGGCGCCGCAGCTGGTACGCCTTCCGCTGTGGTGTTCGGCACTGGCACTGGCGGTTTTGTTCTGGCGCGCAACGCTGGCCTGGCTGGCACGTCCGCTGCCCTCGCGCTGGTGGTTGATGGGTTTGCTGGTGCTGACCGTCGCGGCCACGCTGCTGACCCACCGCACACTGCTGGGCCGCGATGCCGGCGTGACCTTGCTGGTGGTGTTACTCACGCTCAAGACGCTGGAGCTGCGCGCCCGGCGCGACGCCTTCGTGGTGTTTTTTCTCAGCTTCTTCACGATGCTGACCAACTTTTTCTTCTCCCAATCGCTGCTGACGGCAGCGGCCATGCTGGTGGCCCTGATGGGGCTGCTCACGGCCCTGGTGAATACCCATATGCCGGTGGGCAAGCCACCACTGCGCGAGGCAGCCGGCATCGCCTTGACCATGGCCGCGCTGGGCGCTCCGATCATGCTGGTATTGTTCATGCTGTTTCCCCGACTGGCGCCACTGTGGGGTGTGCCCAGTGACGCAATGACCGGGCGTAGCGGGTTGTCATCCACCATGGAGGTCGGCGCCATCGCCGAACTGGCGCTCGACGACAGCATTGCCATGCGCATCCGCTTCGATGGACTGCCACCGTTGCAGCCCGAGATGTATTTCCGAGGTCCGGTGCTGTCTACCCTGCAGGGAAGGCAATGGCAGCCGTTGCGCTCGGGTTTCCCGCAGCGTATGCAGGATGGGCCGGGCCTGCAGGTCGGGGGTGAGCCGATCCGTTACCAGGTGACCCTCGAGCCCAACAACCGGCCCTGGATTTTCGTGCTCGACGCGGCAGCACAGCAGCCCGTTACCCCTTTTATGCCGATGCAGATGTCGGCGCAACTGCAGTGGACCGCCGATCGGCCGGTATCCGACCTGCTGCGCTATAGCGCACAGAGCCACACCCAGTTCCGACACGGCCCGCTGCGCCGGACCGCGGCATTGCAGGACTATCTGGATTTGCCGCCGGGGCTCAATCCGCGCACCATGGCATGGGCCAGCGAACTGCGCCGCGACCCGGCCATGGGTGGCGACCCGACCCGCCTGATCGACGCGGTGTTGCAGCGCCTGCGCACCGGTGGCTACCAGTACACGCTCGAGCCCGGTGTCTATGGCCAGAACACCGCCGACGAGTTCTGGTTCGACCGGCGCACCGGTTTTTGCGAGCACATCGCCTCTGCGTTCGCGATCATGATGCGTTCGCTCGACATACCGGCGCGCATCGTCACCGGTTACCAGGGAGGCGAGATCAACAGCGTAGACGGATTCTGGATCCTGCGCCAGAGTGACGCCCACGCCTGGACCGAGGTGTGGCTGGCCGGGCGCGGCTGGGTCCGGGTCGACCCGACATCGGCCGTCTCGCCCGGCCGTACCGGCAGCCTGGAGCGACTACGTCCCGTCCCAGGAGCCATGGCCTCCGCTTTGCAGTCCGTCAATCCACAGTTCTGGCTTGGCCTGCGTGCGACATGGGAGGCGGTCAACAACCGCTGGAACCAATGGATCCTGAACTATAACCAGAGCACCCAGCTCGATCTGCTCAAGGACCTCGGATTCGAATCACCGAGTTGGGAAGATCTGGGTTATGTGCTGCTGGCATTGCTGGTGGTATCCAGCCTGGTTGGCATCGGGTGGACCTTGTGGGACCGCCATCGGCAAGACCCTTGGCTGCGACTGCTGGCGCGCGTCGGCCTCCAGCTGCGCGCCGCCGGCTGGCCAGTCGCGCCGGCCAGCCCGCCGCGGCGTATCGCGCAGACCGTGCACGAGCGCTGGGGGTCGGCAGACGTCCGTGCCCAGGTGCTCACGCGCTGGCTGCTCGCGTTGGAGTCCCAGCGCTACGCGCGGCCAGGCGCAGACGCCGCCAGGCAGTTGACCCGATTGCAGCGAGAATTCTCCGAACTCCCCTGGCCCAAGTAATGTGCGCTCCCCTTCGATCAATCCTGCTTACCTGCCTGCTGTGCCTGTGCCTTCCCTCTGCCGACGCGGCCAAGGTATCCAGCAAGCGGCGTGTGGCGGCCGAGCCGGATGCCGGCACCTTGTACGCGAGCCGGGACGACGTGATGCGCCTGGCCAGTGAAATGGCCGAGCGGCGTGGCCTCGATCGCGAATGGGTACGCGCGGCCATCGGCCAGTCACGCCATCTGCCGCAGGTGGCGCGCTGGGTGCTGCCTGCGGCCAGTCCCACCGCAAAAAACTGGCGCGTCTACCGCAGCCGCTTCATCGATCCAGTGCGTATCCGCGCCGGCGTCGCGTTCTGGCAGGCCAACGCCAGCGAACTCGCGCGTGCCGAACAGATTTACGGCGTGCCGGCAGAGATCATCGTCGGTATCATCGGCGTGGAAACGATTTACGGTCGCAACACGGGCAATTTCCGCGTCATGGACGCCCTGTCCACCCTGGCCTTCGATTTTCCGCAGGCGCATCCCCGGGCGGCAGAGCGGCGCGCCTTTTTCCTGGGTGAACTCGAACAGCTGCTATCGCTGGCGCAGCGCTCGTCCAGCGACCCGATGGGCTACAAGGGCAGTTACGCTGGTGCCATGGGCATGCCCCAGTTCATGCCCTCGAGCTGGGTACGTTACGCCATCGACTTTGACGGCGACGGGCGAATCGACCTGTTCGACAGCGCCTCGGACGTGATCGGGTCGGTGGCAAACTATTTCCAGTCCTTCGGCTGGCAAAAGGGGTTGCCGACCCATTACCCCGTGCAGTTCGACAAGGTCCGGCTCGACCTGGATACCTTGCTCGCACCCGACATCCTGCCCACCTTCAGCGTGGAAAGCTTCACGGCCAAGGGAGTCATTCTCGATGCTGCTGGCCTGCGCCATGGTGGGCCGCTGGCCCTGGTCGAGTTGTTCAACGGCGATGCGCAACCGTCCTACCTCGCCGGGACGGAGAACTTTTACGTCATCACCCGCTACAACTGGAGCAGTTACTACGCACTGGCGGTGATCGAGCTGGGCCAGGAAGTGGCGGCGGCCCGCGCGGGGCGTTAGGCGGCCTGCGAACGGCGGCGTTCGCTCAGCCAGCGCAACAACTCGTCACGCGGCATCGGGCGGGCGATCAAATAACCTTGCACCTCATCGAACCCGAGCTCGCGCATCAGCTCCAGTTCGCATTCGGTCTCGACACCTTCGGCCACCGTGCGCAACATGAGCTTACCGGCCATCGCCATGCTGCTCTCCAGAATGGCGCGAGCCGCGGCGTCATGGGTACTGCGCTGCACAAAGCTGCGATCGAGCTTCATCTCGGTGAACGGTATGCGACCGAGTTGCTCGAATGAAGAATAACCAATACCGAAATCGTCGATCGACAGACTGAAGCCCTTGAGCCGCAGACGCGTCAACACGTCCAGGGCAATCGCGATGTCCTTGGTGACACCGGTTTCGGTCACTTCAAACGTGATGTCGGCCGGGCGCAGCCCTTGTTCCAGCGCAGATTGCAGCAACAGGTCCGGCAGATTCAGGTCATCGAGCCACAACGCCGACAGATTCAGCGAAATCGCCATCGGGTAGCCTGCTGCGCGCAACGCTGCAGCCTCGCGCAAGGCCAGCTGCAGCAGCACGCCAGACAACTGGCCGATGATGCCGGCTCGTTCGGCGGCCACGATGAACAGATGGGGTGAGACAAAGCTGCCATCGGCCTGGCGCCAGCGCGCCAGCGCCTCGACACCCACAGGTACAAGCGAATGGGCATCGACCTTGGGTTGGAACCAGATCGAGAACGCCTGGTCGCGAATGCCCGCAAGGATGGCCTGAGGCGTCGTCGGAGAACCCGACCCGCTTGCCTGCTCCCCGCCCGCGGCGGCCGCAATCGTGCGGCGCAGCAGTGCTCGCATGCGTTGCGGTGTGGCCGGCTTTTGAACCTGACCGAGCACATTCAGGCCTTGCAGTTGCGCCAGATTGCCCACCGTCTTCAGCAATTGCTCGTCGGCACCGCTCATCAGCACCAGGGCACCATGAAACCCGCTTTGGCTGAAGCGGCGGATCATCTCTACGCCATCCATCTCGGGCATATTGAGGTCACAGACGACCACATCGACCGGCGCAGGGCTGTTGGCCATGAGCGCTATCGCCTCCACGCCGTCGCGCGCCGTCCGCACCTGCTGCACCCCGATGTTTGCCAGCATCTGCTGCATCTGCATCAATACGACGGGGTCGTCGTCGACCACCAGCACAGAGGTGACGACAGCGTCGACAGGCGGCTCATCCGGTGTTTCCGCCTGCAAGGGAACCGGCATCGACATCGGCGCCTGTCGCTCCAGCTCACCAGCTTGCACCCGCACCTGCTCCAGCGCTTCGTGCAAATCGCGCAGCGGCGCCGCCAGAAGCACGGCATCCTGTGTCAGCGCGGCCTGCTCCAGGGCCAGCGCCCGCCGCGCATAACGCATGGCGCCGACGGTGCGCGCCGACGCGATCTGGCGGTGCATCTCGCGCGCCACCTGCGCCTTGGCCTGACCGGATCGCGCCAGCGCGCGCAGCCCGCCCTCGGCCGACGCCAGAAAAGTCGCAACCAAGTCCCGCGCCTTCTCCGTGCTGACCTTGCCCAGCACCTGGTACAAGGCGTCCAGGTCAAGCACTGGCTCCGGTTGCGACAGATCGCGCGCCGGTCCACCTGCAACGATGGGCGCAGCGGCGACGTCAACCGCGTGAAATGCGCCCTCGCCCGGCTTCAGCCATCGATGCAGCATCGCGCGCAAGGCCTCCAGCGAAATCGGTTTGGTCAGCATGTCGTCCATGCCGGCCGCCATACATCGTCCCCGTTCACCGGCAACAACGGCCGCGCTGATGGCGATGATCGGAACCCGTTCGCCTGGCGAATCGCCGTCTTGCGCGCGAATCGCACGCGCCAGGTCATGCCCACCCATGTGAGGCATATCCAGATCGCTCAAAATCAGTGCGTAATGTTTCTCCTGGTAGCGCGCCAGTGCCGCGACACCATCGTTGACCACGTCGACCTCACACCCGAGGATGCGCAATTGCTGCATGAGCACCGCCTGGTTGGGTCCGTAGTCCTCGGCCACCAGCACGCGCGGGTTGAGCTTGGGGCCAGGCGAAAAGTGCGGCACGCCCGGCTTTTGCGCGGCGGCAGCCAAAGACTGGAACGAGGGAAGGTCGATCCAGAATGTGCTGCCTTCGCGCACCCGGCTGTCGAACCCGATCCTGCCGCCCATGGCGCTGACCAGTCGACGCGAAATCGCCAGGCCGATACCGGTTCCCTCAATCTGGCCACGCTCGGCCCCCAGCCGTTCGAACGCGGAGAACACCCGGCTGGCCATGGCCGGCTCGATGCCCGTGCCGGTATCGCGCACGGCAATGCGCACGGGCCCATTGCCCTCGGTCGATTCGGAGTTCTGGTAGGTACACGACACGCGCACCGTGCCATCCGGCCGGTTGTACTTGATCGCGTTGGACAGCAGGTTGATGATGATCTGGCGCAGGCGCACAGCGTCCGCCGACACCACAGCGTGCCTTGCGCTACCCCCGTCGAACACAATGCGTATACCCTGGTTCGCGGCCAGTGGCGCCACCATGGACAAACTCCCGTTGATGACAGATTCCACCGCGACCGGCGCCATTGTCAGCTCCAGCTGCCCGGCCTCGACCCCACCCAACTCGATCAGATCGTCCACCAGCGACAGCAAATGGCGCCCGGCACGCTCGATTTCGCCCGCGTTGTCGCCGGCCAATGGCGAGACTTGCGCCTGGGCCCGCAGCAGCTGCGAAAAACCCAGAATGGCGTTGAGCGGCGTGCGCAGTTCATGACTGACACTGGCGAGGAAGGCGCTCTTGGCCCGATTGGCGCGCTCCGCCTCGTCCTTGGCTGCGCGCATGGCCTCCTCGGCGCGCTTGAGATCCGTGATGTCGATGCCAAAAGCGTAATACCGCTGCAAATCACCCTGGCCCCTGGCCCCCATCACCTGAGTCACCTGAAGATAGACCTCCGGCCGGGGCGCGACGGCTTCGTAGTGGCGCTCCGTCACGATGTTCGGGCCCTCGCGCAGTCGTGCGATATCCTCGCGCGTCAGCTGGTAGCGCTGCTCGCCCACGAACGGCAGAATATGCTGCCCGATCAGTGTGTCTGCGGGTACGCCAAACAGGCTGGCTGTTCGGGCATTGACATAGGTATAGACAAAATTCTGGTCGATCACACTGACATAACCCGGGAAGGCATCCATCAGCGCACGTTGCTGACCGTCACTTGCGTGCAAGGCGTGCAGCGCTTGCTCCTGCAGAGTGATGTCACGCATGGTCCAGATCCGGGTCGGCCCTTCCGGATACTGCATCGCCATGCAGCGGCGCTCCAGTATGCGTCCGTCGCGCAGCACGAGTCTGTCGGTATGGACCTCGCGACTAGCCAGTATCTCTGCAATGCGCCGTTCCTCTTTCGAAGGATCAACAAAAAGCTTGCGCGCTGCCGCCATCACGTCGTACCGCGTGTATGGCCGGGTCAAATTGCGCGGCATGTCCCACATGTCCAGGAAACACTCATTGACAAACAGCAACCGACCCTGTTGATCACCCACCTCGTAGGCGAACATGCCGTCGCCCGATCCGTTGAAGATGCGTCGCAAGTTCTCCAGACTTTGCGCCAGCGCTTCCTGCGCCTGCAGCTGATCGCTGATGTCACGCGTCACCGCGACCAGGCCCAGCACCGTGGACTCGCGATTGACATAGGGCGTCATCGTCGTTTCCATGGAGCGAGTGCCCAGGCCGTCATATGCCATTTGGGTCCGCAGCACCTGTATCTCACCGTGGACGGCGCAGTCATGCATCGCCTGCCGGCGCTCCTGTGTCATCACCTCGGGCACTACTTCTTCGATCGTGCGGCCGATCACCGCATCCTGCGTCTGACCCATGCGCCTGCACCATGCGCTGTTGACGAATCGATACCGGCCATCGAGGTCGATGACGCTGACCATGTCGTGCAAGGCATTGACGACAAACTCGGACACATGCTGCGCCTGGCGAGCACGCTCGATGGCACTGAAATCGGACAACATCGCGACCAGGCCGATGACATGCCCCTGGGCATCGAGCAGCACGGTATGGTGGCCCAGGCAATCTCGCACTGTGCCATCGGGCCGTGCAAGCTCTACCGGCGAGACGGTGGCGTCAACCGTCGGTGCGCCAGCAAGGCTGGCACGCACGCGTCCGGCATAGTCCGCATCGACCAGTGCCTGGATGTTGCGCCCCAAGACCTGTTCGCGCGCCAGGCCGAGCAGTTCGCACAAGGCCGGATTGGCATCGGTGGTAAGGCCCTGCGCATCGACGATCCAGAAACCTAGCTGGGTGGTCTGTTGCATCACTGTCAGCAACTGCTGCTTCTCGGCCAGTCGGGTCAGGGTCTGCTGACGTTCGGTCACGTCCTGCACGGTTCCGGTCAAGGCCACGACCTGGCCGGCCGCGTCGTGGACAGCGACGCCTCGGCCCAGCATTTGATGCAGGCTGCCATCGGGCCAGTTCACCCGGAACTGGCAGTCGGGGACATCTGCGCCGGCCATCGCCTGCTGCAAGGATGCTTGCACACGCGCAAGATCCGCGGGATCGATGGCCTGTCGGAACAGATCGATGTTCGGCGTGACGCTCCCCGGTGATATGCCCCAAAGCCGGAAGTGGCCGTCCGACCACTCCAACCGACCGTCGGCCGGGTACCAGGTGAAACTACCCTGCCCAGCCAGCGTTTCGGCCCGGCTCAGCCGTTCGTGGCTTCGACTGAGCGCAGCATGCTGGGCTTCCCGGTTGGCCCGCAAGCCCAAGTTTTCACACAGGGCGCGATGGGCACGCAGCGCGATCGCCATGACAAAGGTCATGAACATGGCGAGCATCAGCGCGATCGCCGTGCTGGTCTCGTTCCCCTGGGCCAGCAAGCGCAACAGGACCGCGATCAGCACCGGACCACACAGGGACAACGCGGCCTTGAGATCGAAGGAGTAGCCGGACAAGGCACTGACACAGATGCCAGCCAGCGCGAAGACCAGGAAGAGCTGGTACGTCGGGTCGTGCATCGGAAACAGCAGCACGCTCGCCATCGCCCAGACCAGCCCATGCACCAGTGCCGCCCGCCGGAAACGAGCAATCCAGTAATGCTGGTTCTTCAACTCCGGCGCCTGGTGATCTTGCCAACGGTAGACCCACAGGCGTCCAGCCAGACTGGCCAGCAGACACGTGAACCAGCCCCATGCCGGAATCGCGCCGACCATCGGCGCCAACACGAGAGTCAGAATCAGGCCGAGCGTGGCACTGCCGGCAACAGCTGCTAGCAAGGTGCTTCGGTGCAACCGCAGCTGCTCGTCGCGGATTTGCACCGTCGAAGCGAAGGTGTCGCGCCAGGACGGCATCATCACAGCAAAAGTCCAGTCAGGTACATCGACGGCGATGCACCCGCAACCGCCAGCATCAACGCCCTCGGCCATACGCCGCACACACGACGGCGGCCGACGTGTGTACGGCTCATGGGGCCTCCCTATTGCGGCAGCGGAACCAGGAAATCACGGCTGATGTGCGAGCCCAGGTCGTTCACCCGGTCCAGGAACTGCGTCAGGAACGCATGCAGACCCGTGTCCAGGATTTCATCGATATGTCCGTACTTGAGTTCGGCGCACAACTTGCCGGCACGGCGCAAGGTGTCGTTCGAGCGCTCGGTCGCCAACATGCTCAGATTGATGACAACCTCATTCAGGCAGGCCAGCAGTGATCGCGGCATGTCGGGACGCAAGATCATGAGATCGGCCACCAGTTCAGGCTTGATCACATCACGATACACCTTGCGGTAGTTCTCGAACCCCGCCACGCTGCGCAAGACCGCACTCCAGTGATAGAAGTCGTACTCCTGATCCTTCTCGCTTTGCGCGCCGTGAAAGTCACTGTTCACTGCCTGGAACTTGACGTCCATCAGGCGTGCCGTATTGTCGGCGCGCTCCAGGAAGGTGCCCAGCCGCATGAAATACAGCGCCTCGTCCATCAGCATGGTGCCGTTGGTCACGCCGCGCGACAGATGCGAGTGGAACTTCACCCACTCGAAGAACGCCGCAGGATCGCGTTCAAATACCCCGTTCTTGAGGTTGCGACGCACCTCCAGCCAGGTCTCGTTGTGGGTTTCCCAGACCTCGGTCGTCAAAGTGCCACGCACCGCCCGCGCATTCTCTCGCGCGGCTGTCAGGCAGGACAGGATGCTCGAACTGTTGGATTCATCCCTGACCATGAAATTCATCACGTCACGGGCATTCACAGTTCCGTATTTTTCGGTGTAAGCCGGCATCAGCTCGCTGGTGCTGACCAGACCTTGCCAGCCCGCCAACGCAACGGCGTCGGACTGCGGAAGCAAGGCAGTCTGGTAGTTCACGTCCAGCAAACGTGCGGTGTTCTCGGCCCGCTCCACATAGCGGGACATCCAGAAAAGGTGATCGGCGGTTCGGCTCAGCATGCTCGGTCCTTGTTCGTGCGGATTCGGTAGTTCATTCTTCCAGCACCCAGGTGTCCTTGGTGCCACCGCCTTGCGACGAATTCACGACCAGCGACCCGTCCTTGAGTGCGACACGGGTCAGACCACCCGGCGCCATCCGAACCTTCTTTCCACTGAGTACATAAGGCCGCAGGTCAATGTGGCGTGGCGCGATTCCGCTTTCGACGAAGGTCGGGCAACTCGACAGGCTCAGCGTGGGCTGGGCGATGTAGTTCTCCGGTTTGGCACGCAGAATGCTCGCAAACTCCTCGATCTCTGCCTTGGTCGCCGCCGGTCCGACCAACATGCCATAGCCGCCAGCTCCATGTACCTCTTTGACCACCAGATCCTTGAGGTTGTCCAGCGTGTACAGCAGATCTTCGGCATTGCGGCACATCAGTGTCGGCACATTGCTCAGCAGCGGCTTCTCCCCTAGATAGAACTCGATCATCTTGGGCACATAGGGATAGATCGACTTGTCGTCCGCCACGCCAGTGCCCACCGCATTGCATAGCGACACATGGCCGGCCCGGTAGACATCCATCAGCCCCGGGCAGCCCAGCGTCGATTCCGAACGGAACACCTCGGGATCGAGAAAATCGTCATCGACCCTGCGATAGATCACATCCACACGCTTCGGCCCCCGCGTGGTGCGCATGTACAGGAAGTTGTCACGCGTGAACAGATCCTGGCCTTCCACCAACTCCACACCCATTTGCTGGGCAAGAAAGGCATGCTCGAAGTAGGCGCTGTTATGCATGCCCGGGGTCAGTACCACCACCGTGGGGTCCGCCGTAGTCGCGGGACTGCTTTCGCGCAGCGTCTCGAGCAAAAGGTCAGGATAATGCGCCACAGGCGCGACCTTGTGCGCGCTGAAAAGCTCAGGGAACAGCCGCATGGTCATCTTGCGGTTTTCCAGCATGTAGCTCACGCCGCTGGGGACGCGCAGATTGTCTTCGAGCACGTAGTACTCTGGTTCACCCTGGGCATTCACCGCGCGCACGATATCGACGCCCGAGATATGGGAATAGATGCCGCCCGGGACATCGACACCCATCATCTCCTTGCGGAACTGCGCATTGCCCACCAGCTGTTCGGATGGGACGATCCCAGCCTTGAAAATTTCCTGATCGTGGTAGCAGTCGTGAATGAACCGGTTCAGTGCTGTCACCCGCTGTGTCAGGCCTTTCTCCAGCGCGTCCCATTCGCGCGCAGCGATGATGCGCGGAATAAGGTCAAACGGGATCAGTCGCTCGCTGCCAACGCCGGTGGAGTCCTTGTCGCCATAGACCGCGAAAGTGATGCCGACGCGGCGAAAGATCATCTCGGCTTCCTCACGCCGATTCGCCATCATGTCACCGGGCTGGCGCGCCAGCCACTCGTCGTAGATCTTGTAATGGTCACGAATTTTCTCTCCCCCGGAGAAAAATTCATACGGCAGAGATGTGTACATCTCGTCAAATTTGCTCATTTTCTGCAATCTCCTGACAGCTGTTCGCAGCGTGCAAGCTTAGCAAGTTTCATCCCCTGTCCATTTGCGGGTAAGCACCAGTGTCATTAGAACCGGGAATCAGAAGCGGGGTTCGGAACGAATTTCATTCGGCCCCGAAATGGTGCCAGTAGCGTTGCTGTGCGGGTCGATTGCACAGCACAACTGCGGGGTCGATCGATCGCCACGTCATGGCACCACATCGAGGCGATTCGTATACCGCAATGCCCCGCGCGGCGTAACGCGCCATTGGAGCGGCTGCAGGATGACCGAAACGGTTGCGATATCCGTTTTGCACCAGCGCGACCTGCGGCGAAACTGCATCCAGGAAAACATCGCTGCTCGATGTCTTGCTGCCATGGTGTGGTACCAGTAGAAGGTCGGAGGCCAATACGGATGGGTCGGATACCAGCTGCTTTTCCTGAGGCGACTCGATATCGCCGGCAAGCAGGGCCACGGAGGCGGCGTGTCCGGGGCGGTCCGCTGACTGGATGCGCAGCACACAGGACATCGTGTTGGGCTTGGCCGGGACATCGTAGTCCGCAGCCCGTGGATGCAGGAAGCGCATGTCGACTCCATCCCAGTTCCAGGACTGTCCCCTCGCACACTGTCGCCCTGGCCGCATGGACCACAAGCCGTGGTCCGACTCAAGCGAACCCAGCAGGCCGGACTCCGGGTACATTGCGAGCACCGACTCGGCCCCACCCACATGGTCGCTGTCGCGGTGACTCAAGACCAGCAAGTCCAGTTTCACGCCCAGCGAGCGCAACAAGGGCAGCAGCACCCGATTCCCGGCGTCGCTGTCGCGCGAATACCGCGGCCCCGCGTCGTACAACAGCGCGTGGTGCGCGGTGCGCACCAGCACCGCATTGCCTTGACCGACATCGGCAGCGAGCAATTCGAACTGGCCAACGGGCGGACGCGGCGCCTGCCACAGCAGGACCGGCAGCACCATGGCCGCTCCGGAAATTCGCAACGCGCTGGGCAGGCGCAGGGACAGCAGCAGACCGCCCAGGACACCGCAGACACCGATCCAGGTGGGCGCTGTCGCCACGGACACCGTGGCCATCGGCCATTGCGCCAACCACGCCAGCAAGGCGGCCAACAGGCCGATGGCGAACGCTGCCACGTCCCAGGCTGGCGGCACAATCGCTCCCAGCATGGACAGTGGAGTCACCAGCAACGTGATCCAGGGAATGGCCAACAGGTTGGCCAGAAAACCGACCATCGACATCTGCCCGAACAGCAGCAACACCAGCGGTGTCAGAGCCAGCGTGATGACAGCCTGCTCACGCACCATCGCCAGCACCGGGCCACGCCACCCCGACGACTCCGTGCGGGTTGCCGGCTTGCCAGAAGCCAACAACACACCGACAGCCACAAAACTCAGCCAGAAGCCCGCTTGCAGCAGCGCCCAGGGATCGATGAGCAGAACCGCCGCACCCGCCAACAACCAGACGGTGGGCCAGGGCCAGGTCCGGCCGGACAGACGCAACAGGCAAACCACCGCCAGCATGCCAACCGTGCGCTGCGCCGGTACACCCCAGCCACTGAACAGCGCATAGACCAAGGCCAGGACCAGGCCACCCAGCAAAGCGGCATGAGGCGCAGGAAAGGCCAGGCACAGGCTGGCGCTGCGCCGCCACGCCACGCCGAGCAGCGCCGCCGCCGCCCAGGCAAACATGGTGATATGCAGGCCCGAGATACTCATCAGATGTGCCACGCCGGTGGCACGGAACATATCCCAGTCGGCCCGGTCGATCGCGTTCTGGTCGCCGGTGACCAGCGCGGTGATCCAGCCGGCTTGTGCCGATTGCGGCAGCCGGGCATCGATGCGCTGGCGCACGGCCTGGCGCATCCATTCGATGGGATGGCGACCGGTCTGCCCCAGCCGCAGCGGCTCGGCTCCGGCGCCACCCTGGCGCACATACCCTGTTGCCTGTACACCGTGTGTCCATAGCCACAACTCGTAGTCGAAGCCACCGGGGTTGCTGTTGCCGTGCGGTGCCTTCACCCGTACCACCATGCGCCAGCTTTCGCCTGCCCAGATCGCCGGCAACGCCCCGGTCCCATCCGATCCGCTGCCGCCAACCTCCCGGTACCAGCCGATCTGGATACGGGGCGGCAGCCGCACGGGCTGACCATCGGCATGGGCTGACGTGATGTCCATCTGCAGGCGCAGTCCGCTGTCATTTCGTTGCGGCATCGCCGCCACGACACCTGTCACCAGCAAATCGCGCCCTTCAAGTTCAGGCAACAGGCCGCCGGACTGAAAAGCCACCGCCCGCAAGCCGACCTGGCCAAAGGCCAGCGCAGCCACCGCCAAGGGCAGCCAGACACCGGCAGCCGCGCCTGAGTGCCCCTTGCACATCGCTGCGGCGACAACTGCCAAACCGACAACCACGAGGAGTCCATACACCTGGAGTTGCCACAATGCGGGCTGGAGCAATTGCAGCGCAGTACCGGCGACCCACGCGAGCAGGGCCGTCAACCACCTGCTTGCCGTGCCGGGCAGGTGCCAGTCGCCGAAATGCATCGTTGGCATCGTAGGCGGCGTGTGGCGCGGTATCGCGCGGGCGCGTCCACCGTTTCAGGTACGTACCATTGCCCGGCGGCCACCCACGGTGAGGCCGCTTATGCTTTCAGCCACCCACGCGCTTGACGGTGAAGCCATGACCCTGAAGCGCCGCCATCACGCGCTCCACGTGATCGCCCTGTATTTCGACCACGCCATCGACAACCGTACCGCCACTGCCGCATGCCGCTTTCAGTTGCCGCGCCATGGCCAGCAGCGCCGGCGACTCCAGCGCCAGGCCGCGCACCAAGGTGACCGTTTTGCCCCCGCGGCCCTTTTTTTCGCGGGCAACCCGCACGACGCCGTCTCCGGCGGCAGCTGGTGGCACTTGCCGGCAAGCACATTGGGCCAGTGGCTGGCGGCAGTACGGGCACATCCGGCCGCTGTCGGTCGAGTAGACCAGCCCACCCGCACGGTCCATGTGTCCCGGTTTCGTCATGGCGGTACCACGCGCGGGAACGGCATGACAGCGTTGCGCTGCCCGGCGCCAGTCGTAACGCCTGATGGCTTGGGCCCGGAGCGGCACGGCCGCAACCGCACCTCGTGCGGACCGGGCTGCGGATGCACTACCTCGCCCAAACGCAAAACCTGCGCCGCGGGTCCTGTCTGTTCGTAGAATGCCGCCTGCATTGCGTCTTCGCCTTTCATCGCCCTGCGCCATTCTGGCGCTCTCATCGATACGCGCGTCCTCGCCATGTGCGGGCGCGCGCACTTGGGTTGCGAAAAGTGGACCCCGCGTCGACGGGTGAAAACCATGCGCCCTGCTAGTATCAATGGCCGGGCGGGTGAAAAACTTTCACCGGAGCCCTCCGCCGAATGGCGGTAAACCAAGAGATTCAATTATGTCCATCCACGCTGCGCTGCACCATGTCACCCACTATAAATATGACCGCCCGGTCATACTGGGTCCCCAGGTGATCAGGTTGCGCCCGACGCCGCATTGCCGCAGCAAGATCCTGGCGTATTCGCTGAAGGTGGAGCCTGCTGGCCATTTCATCAATTGGCAGCAGGACCCGTTTGCCAACTACCAGGCGCGGCTGGTGTTTCCAGACAAGACCAGTGAGTTCAAGATCACGGTCGACCTGGTCGCGGACATGTCGGTCTACAACCCGTTCGATTTCTTCCTGGAACCGACAGCCGAGACCTTCCCGTTCAAATACGAGCCCCTGCTCGAACAAGAGTTGGCGCCCTATCTCGCGGTTGAATTGGCATCCGACACGCTCAAGGCTTACCTGGCGCGGATTGACCGTACCGAGCGGCGCACCATCGATTTCCTGATCGACGTCAACCAGATGGTGAGCAAGGACATTCGCTACCTGATCCGCATGGAGCCGGGTGTGCAGACGCCAGACGAGACCTTGACTCTTGCGGCGGGCTCTTGCCGTGACTCCACCTGGCTGCTGGTGAACCTGCTGCGCCATAACGGTCTGGCGGCGCGTTTTGCGTCGGGTTACCTGATTCAGCTGGCACCCGACGTCAAGGCGCTGGACGGCCCCAGTGGCACCGAAGTCGATTTCACCGACCTGCACGCCTGGTGCGAGGTGTATCTGCCAGGCGCCGGGTGGATCGGACTCGACCCCACCTCCGGGTTGCTGGCCGGCGAAGGTCATGTACCGCTGGCCTGCACCCCGCAGCCCTCGGGTGCCGCGCCAATCGAAGGCGGTGTCGAGATGGCCGGAGTCGAGTTTGCGCACGAGATGAAAGTCACCCGCCTGTACGAGACACCGCGGGTCACCAAGCCCTATACCGAAGAGCAATGGGCGGCAGTGATGCAGCTCGGAGAAACAGTCGACCAGGAGTTGATCGCCGGCGATGTGCGTCTGACCATGGGCGGTGAGCCGACTTTCGTGGCGGTCAGCGACCGCGATGCGGGGGAGTGGAATACCGATGCGCTCGGCCCGACCAAACGCGGCTTTGCGACCGCGCTGGTGCACAAGCTGCGCGCTGAATACGGCGAAGGTGGCTTCCTGCATTTCGGCCAGGGCAAGTGGTATCCGGGCGAGCAATTGCCGCGCTGGGCACTGAACATCTATTGGCGGGCCGACGGCGAACCGGTCTGGGCCAACCCGGAGATTTTCGTCGACGAGCGCAACCCCACGCACTACACCAGTGAAGTCGCACGCGACTTTACCCACGCTCTGGCACAGCGCCTGGGTTTGGGCGGGCAACACATCCTGCCCGGCTATGAGGACACCTGGTACTACCAGTGGCGCGAGCGCAGGTTGCCGGTCAACGTCGATCCGCTGGTGTCGCGTCTTGATGACGAAATGGAGCGTGCACGGCTGCGCAGGGTGTTCAGCCAGAACCTGGACACGGTCGTGGGCTACGTGCTGCCGATCAAGGCTGCGGACGCTGCCGCGACCGGCGGCCCGCGCTGGATGACCGGTCCGTGGTTTGTGCGCGACGAGCGCATGTACCTGATGCCCGGCGATTCACCTATGGGGTTGCGCCTGCCGCTGGACTCGCTGCCCTGGGTCAATCAGGCCGATTTCCCGTACCACACGCCGCAGGATCCCTACGACGCACGCGACGAGTTGCCGCCCCATGCCGCCTTGGCCCAGCGCTACGTTGCAGCGCCAGCGCTGCCGACCTCACCGTCGGCCAGTGCGGCGCCCGCGCGCATGCGGGCGACACTGACGCCCTACCCCGAAGGCGCCATCGTCCCGTCCGAGGCGGCGCGCGTCACGCAGGAAACGGCCAGGGCCGCGCAGGCCATCAGCGTGGCCGGCACCACTGCGCCATCCACGGGCCATGGTGAGCCTGCCGATACCGCGCGTGTTCCTGCCAGACAGGAGTCGGCGCACTGGCTGAGCCGCACGGCCCTGTGCGTGGAAGTTCGCGACCCGCGCCGGGCCAACGGCCCCAAGGCGGAAAAACAGGGCGCAGCCTCGGGCGTGATGTATGTGTTCATGCCACCGCTCGAAAAACTCGAAGACTACCTCGAGTTGCTGGCCGCCATCGAAGCCACGGCAACCGAACAGGGCATTCGCCTGGTGCTCGAGGGTTATCCGCCGCCGCGCGATCCACGCCTGAAGCTGCTGCAGGTCACGCCCGACCCGGGCGTCATCGAGGTCAACGTGCATCCGGTCAAGTCATGGAGTGAATTGGTACGCAACACCGAGTTCCTGTACAACGCAGCATGGGAGTCGCGCCTGTCAGCTGAAAAGTTCATGAACGACGGTCGCCATACCGGCACTGGCGGCGGCAACCACTTCGTGATGGGTGGTGCTACGCCGTCCGACAGCCCGTTCCTGCGCAAGCCCGAACTGCTGGCCAGCTTGCTGCTGTACTGGCACAACCATCCCAGCCTGAGTTATCTGTTCAGCGGCATGTTCGTGGGCCCGACCAGCCAGGCACCTCGAGTCGACGAGGCACGTAACGACCAGTTGTACGAACTGGAGATCGCGTTGCAGCAGATCCACGCCAACCGCGAGAAATTTGGTGCCGTGATGCCGCCGTGGCTGGTGGACCGCACCTTGCGCAACATACTGGTCGATGTCACCGGCAATACCCATCGCAGCGAGTTCTCGATCGACAAGATGTATTCACCGGATTCGTCCACCGGACGGCTCGGCCTGCTCGAGCTGCGCGCCTTCGAAATGCCGCCCCATGCGCGCATGAGCATCGCGCAGCAGTTGCTGCTGCGCGCGCTGGTGTCGCACTTCTGGAAGCGACCCTGTCAAGGCAAGCTCAGCCGTTGGGGCACCTCGTTGCATGACCGCTTCATGCTGCCGACCTTCATCCGGATGGATTTCGAGGATGTCATCGTGGAGATGCGCCAGGCAGGATACCCGTTCGACCCCGCCTGGTTTGCACCCCACCTGCAGTTCCGTTTCCCGCTGGTGGGCAGCATCACTGCTGGTGGCATGGAGCTCACGCTGCGCAATGCACTCGAGCCCTGGCATGTCATGGGCGAGGAAGGTGCGCCCGGGGGCACCGCCCGTTATGTTGATTCGTCTCTCGAACGCATCGAGGTGCATGTCAGTGGTTTCAACGAGAGCCGTTATGCGATCACCTGCAACGGCAAGCCGTTGCCGATGCAGCCTACCGGTGTCGAGGGCAGCTTCGTGGCGGGTGTGCGCTACAAGGCCTGGAATCCGCCGTCTTCGCTGCATCCATCGATCGACGTGCATTCGCCACTGACCTTCGATATTGTCGACACCTGGATGCAGCGCTCGATCTCCGGCTGCCAATACCATGTGTCGCATCCCGGTGGATTGAGCTACGAGTCCCTGCCGGTCAACGCCAACGAGGCAGAGAGCCGCCGGCTGTCGCGCTTTGTTTCCATGGGTCATACGCCGGGCGATATGCCGCACGTTCCTGCGAGCATCGACGTGGTGCGCAGTCGGGAGTTTCCGTTCACACTGGACATGCGCCAAAGCTGATCTGACACATGGGCCAGGATCCAAACCCCGAGCCCGTGGTGCCTGCGCACGTCGTGGAAACGCGTCCGACTGCGGCTGCCCCGGGTCATCTGGACGAAATGCGCGGTGAGACCGCGCAAAGTCGTGGAGCCGATGCGACATCGGGTCCGATGACAGGGCATTGGGCGTCGTTTTTCGACCACCTGGGTCCGCACGATCCCGGCGATCTGAACGACAAGGCCGCACGTCTGCAGCGCCAGTTGCGCGACAACGGCGTGACCTATAACGTGTATGCGGACGCGGGCGGTCCGCAGCGGCCCTGGTCGCTGGACCTGTTCCCCTTCATCGTGACGCCCCAGAGCTGGCGACAGATTGAAGCCGGCGTGTTGCAGCGTGTGCGCCTGCTCGAGAAGGTGTTGGCCGACGTCTATGGGCCTCAGGACCTGCTGCGCGCAGGGTTGATACCGCCGGCCCTGGTGCAGGGCCATCCTGGTTACCTGCGTGCGATGCATGGCGCCGAGCCTGTCGGCGGCACGCGGCTGCACATTGCCGCATTCGACCTGGCACATGGCCCGGACGGCAACTGGTGGGTGGTGTCACAACGCACCCAGGCCCCTTCAGGCCTGGGTTATCTGCTGGAGAACCGCCTGGCCATCTCGCGTCTGTTTCCACAGGCCTTCGAAAACATGCGTACGCAGCGACTGGCGGGTGCCTATCGGGCCTTGGTCGAGAACCTCAAGGCCGCCAGCCCGGGCGGACGCGACGCGCATATCGCACTGCTGACACCCGGGCCTTACAACGAGACCTATTTCGAGCATGCATACCTGGCCCGATACCTGGGACTGACCCTGGTTCAAGGAGGCGACATGGTGGTGCGCGACGAGCGGCTGTATCTGAAGACGCTGCGCGGCCTGGTGCCGATTCACGGACTGCTCAAACGGCTCGATGATGCCTTTCTGGACCCACTGGAACTGCGCTCCGACTCCAGCCTGGGCGTGCCGGGGCTGTTGCAGGCGATACGGGCCGGCAACGTGCTGATGGCCAACGCGCCCGGATCGGCGTTCCTGGAATCGCCGGGGCTGCTCGGTTTCCTGCCCGCCCTGGCGCGACAGGTGCTGGGTGAAGAACTCTCACTGGCCGCGTTGCCGACCTGGTGGAGCGGCGAACGCGCCGCCATGGACGCTGCGCTGCCGCGGCTGTCGGCATGCGCCATCAAGCCCACCTATCCGGCGCTCGGTCACGGCGGCAGCTTCCAGTCGGTGCTGGGTCGCGACTTGTCGGCACGGGAAATCGACGAATGGGCTGGCCGCATCGCACTGCAGGGCGACGAGCACACCGTGCAGGCCTACATGCCGCTTTCGCAGGTCCCCACCTGGCAAGGTGGGGCAACAACTGATTCCGGGCAGATTGTTCCGCGCTCGGCGATGCTGCGCGTGTTCGCGGTGAGCGACGGCGCGCAATCGTGGCAGGTGTTGCCCGGCGGGCTGGCCCGGGTCGCCCGAGCCCGTGCCGAGATCGCGGCGATGCAACGCGGCGGCAGTAGCGCCGACGTCTGGGTCATGACCGATTCCGAAATCGACCGCACCACCTTGCTGCCTGCGGCCCTGACCGTGGAAATGGTGACCCAGCGCAAGCGCCTGGTCACCAGTCGGGCGGCCGAAAATCTGTATTGGCTGGGACGTTATGCCGAACGCGCGGAGAACACCATCGCAATGGCGCGCCTGACCCTCGAATGCCTCAACGGCGAAGACCAGACAGATGCCCGACTGATGAACTGGCTGGACCGGATGGCGCGTCTGCATTTCCTGGTGCTGGAGGACGTACCCGCACTGTCGCACTCCCGCCGGGTGTTCGAACGCTCGTTGATTGCCAGCCTGGGCAGTGACTCCATCGCCAGCGTCGGATACAACCTGTACGCGGTGAAGCAGGCGGGTGCGTCAGTACGCGAACGCCTGTCCTACGAACATTGGCACCTGATCGAACGTGCAAACGACGAAATGGCGCGCACGTTCGTCAAACTTGAAGCGCCTGCAGAGTACGGCACGCTGGACGCGCTGGACCTTTTGAAAACTGTCGGCCGGCACATGGCGGCCATCACCGGTGCGCAGACCGACCGCATGACGCGCGACGACGGCTGGCGCCTTTTGAGCATCGGGCGGCATGTCGAGCGGCTGGGTTTTCTGGCGTCCTCGCTGTCTGCCGGGTTGGAGACACAGGCGCTGGACAACGACGCGGGTTTCGAAGCCATGGTGGCCCTGTTCGATAGCGGCATCTCGTTCCATGCGCAGTTCCAGCAGAGTCGCGAAATGCTGGCGCTGGTCGACCTGCTGGTGCTCAACCGGGACAATCCTCGCTCTTTGGCCTGGGTGGCTCATACCTTGCGTGGTCGGTTGGCCAAACTCGCTGGCAGCGAACCGAACGAACTGAGCCCGATGTCGCTGCTGGTGCCCAACCCGACTCAATGGGATCTGGCGCAGCTGTGCACAGCCGAGATGGCGGCGCCCGCTGCGGAGGCGGAGACAGGCCATGCGCCGACGACGAAATGGCGGCAGTTCGATCGTTTGCTGGACCAGTGCATGGCAGCAGCGCACAACGTATCCGAGCAGATCAGCGCCACATATTTCACCCATTCCGGCGAATCCGAACAAAGTGTGGGGGCCTGATGCGCCTGTCGGTCACCCACGAGACCCACTATGACTACGCCCCGCCCGTGGACGTGGCGCAACATGTCGCCTGCCTGCAACCACGGCAGACCGAGGCCCAGCAGCTTTTGTCCCACTCGCTCACGATCGCACCGGCACCGTCGCAGCGCAAAAACGCGATGGACGTCTTTGGCAATCAGCGCACTTTCGTGTCGCTGCAGATTCCGCATACCGAACTCAAGGTGACTGCCACCAGCATCGTGTTGACCTGCCCGTTGACGATACGCCGTATCACCCTGCCATGGGAACGGGCCTGTGAGCACTTTCGTTACCGGGTGGATGGCGTGTACGACGCAGATGTCGAGTTCGTGTTCGCGTCGCAGTATGTGCCGCGCCACGCCGAGTTTGCGGCGTACGCCAGCCCCAGCTTCACGCCGCAGGCGGATCTGCACGCCGCGACTGTAGACCTGATGCAGCGCATCTACCAGGATTTCGAGTACGACAGCGAGAGCACCGAGATCCATACGCCGGCGCTGCAGGCCTTGCATCAACGAAAAGGTGTGTGTCAGGACTTTGCCCATATCATGCTCGCCTGCCTGCGTTCACTTGGCTTGTCGGCGCGTTATGTCAGTGGTTATCTGCTGACAACCCCACCGGCGGGCCAGACTCGACTGGTCGGCGCCGATGCTTCGCATGCCTGGATTTCGCTGCTGCTGCCCACGCAGACCGGGCCCACGCGCTGGTGCGATTTCGACCCCACCAACAACCGCTGGGGCTGGGGCGCGCCGGGGGAGGACTATGTGGTGCTGGCCGTGGGGCGGGACTTCGCTGACGTGTCGCCGATCCGAGGTGTGATCCATGGCGGTGCCAGCCATGAACTCAACGTGGCGGTCACCGTGACGCCACTGGATATGCCCGATGCCATGTTGGAGCCCGACATGCCGGCTGCGGTGCCCTCCTCCCAATCCCAATCCCAATCCCCATCTCAAACCTGAACAGGGCAAGCCCCATGAACATCTACGACAAACTCACCGAACTCGGCATCACCCTGCCGCCGGTCGCCGTACCGGCCGCCGCCTATGTTCCGTTCGTGCAGAGCGGCAACCTGATCTTCCTCAGCGGCCATATTGCCAAGAAGGACGGCCAGGTGTGGGTGGGGCAACTTGGCAAGAACATGGACACGACACAGGGCAAGGCCGCAGCGCGCGCCATTGCCATCGACCTGATGGGAACCCTGCATGCGGCTGCAGGCGGCGATCTCAACCGCGTCCAGCGCATCGTCAAGCTGATGTCGCTGGTCAATTCGACCGGCGACTTCACCGAGCAGCATCTGGTCACCAATGGGGCCAGCGAATTGTTGGGTGAAGTGTTCGGCGCCAGCGGCGTGCATGCGCGCAGTGCGTTCGGCGTGGCCCAGATCCCGATGGGGGCCTGCGTCGAGATCGAGCTGATCGCCGAGATCGTCTGATCTTTGCAGCGCGGTCGGCCCTGATCCGGCGCCATCGACGCGTCGGCTTGTCGTGCCGGGTTGTGCAGTACAGTCCCGCAGCGTACCTCAGTCGGGCAGGCGCTCGCAGGCCTGGTTCGCGACTTTCTGCAACTGCTCCGCCGTGACCCGCTGTGGCGCGATCTGCACCAGCGGCACCAGCACAAAGGCCCGACTCCACATGCGCGGATGGGGCAACTCCAGTGCTTCACTGCGCATAGCCGCATTGCCGAACAACAGGATGTCGATGTCCAGCGTGCGCGGTGCATGGCGATAAGGCCGCTCGCGGCCGCCCTGCAATTCCAGCGCCTGCAGCCGTTGCAGCAGGGCTGGCGCCGTCAAAGTGGTGTCAATTTCCACCACGGCATTGATGTAGTCCGGCCCGCCTGCATCGACCGGCGCCGTGCGATACAGGGACGAGCGCTGGCGCAAGCGGCAACCCGGAATGCCCGCAATGGCT
>Ga0105047_10003005_pt1 | contig 29883 bp, 24 predicted proteins | sample MAT04_FD_78384 | JGI IMG/M metagenome (GOLD analysis project Ga0105047, IMG submission 78384) | Freshwater microbial communities from Lake Fryxell liftoff mats and glacier meltwater in Antarctica - MAT-04 (megahit assembly) | ecosystem: Environmental > Aquatic > Freshwater > Ice > Liftoff... | reverse complement strand
GTTCGTCAATTCGTACAGCAACGCGATTAGTTCTTCCCGCGTTAGTTTCTCTATCGGTGTCTTCACCGTCTCTGGTATCATGCTGGTTACAACACCTTTTTTCTAAAAAAGTCGTGAGCAGTTTACTTCAAAATACCAGTTTTGACTCTACTGCAATTACTTGATTTTCAAAAAGCGCAAATAATTCTTTCCCACTTCGATAACTTTTTGGGCCGTTTCTATGAGAAATTTGCAGTTATTTGCAGTTATTCGATGCTCTTTTGCCAACTTTCTCCCACTTTCGTCTAACGAAAATGGAGTCCAGACCTTTTTGCAGTGGAGTCAGTTTTTGTCTCACTTTCTTCGATAGGCTTGCTACAGTATCCGAAATTCCCTGTCTTTGAGAGGTTTTATATGAAGAGAAGGAACCTGCAATAGACGAAATTCCTCTCTAAAATACTAAAACCGAACGGATGAAGTGAAGTAGCCAGCACAGGTCACGCATTTACGTAAAGCATCAGTAGACTTTGTCGGATTTGCCCGGGCGGAATAGCAAAATCGAACCACCCTCCAAATAAATATATCCCACCATTTCCGGGGTTAATGGAATACCAACTAATTTCCCCTCCATGAGATGCTTAAAGCCATCGTATATTCTCATCACTGTGCAATGATTGCGATAAGCTTCAGTTGTGACCGCGTGGATAACACTGTTAATTCCAGGCGCTGAGCCTCCTCCTACGAGAATTCCAATTTTGCTTATTTTATTTGTCGCAGCCATATTCATCTCCGGTTGTTTTGTTTATCAAAAAATAGATTTCACTGTAAACACTGTTAAACGCAAAGGGCACCAAGAAACACCATGGATATACGGTTGTGTCCTTCGTGCCCTTTATGTAGAAAAACTCTTTGCTGTAACCTTACATGTACATCATCAACATTGAAGGGTCTTCGATGAGCGATTTGATCATTTGCAGGAAGCGTGCCGCTGGAGCGCCATCCACCAAGCGATGGTCGAAAACCAGAGACAGCGTCCACATCTGACGGATTACGATTTCGTTTCCGCGCGGCACTGCCTTGGGGGCGATCCGCCCAACGCCCAGTATCGCGGCTTCGGGCAGGTTGATGACCGGGGTGAATGCGTCCACGTCGTACATCCCCAAGTTTGTGATGGTGAACGTGCCGCCGCTCAAATCGTCGGGTAGGGAACGCCCGGAGCGGGCACCATCCACCATGCGGCGGAAGTCTTCCCCGAACTGACGCAGATTCTTTTTGTCGGCATCCTTCACAACGGGCACGAGCAAGCCGCGGTCGGTATCCACCGCCAAACCAATGTTGACATGACCCATTATTTCAATTGCGTCGGGCGCGAGGCGGGCGTTCATGTAGGGGAATTGCCGCAACGCGACAGATACGACCTTCGCCAGCAAATCATTGTAGCCGGGAGCAAAGCCCCAATCTTTCGATACTTTGGATTTGATGCGTTCGCGGGCGGCGACAAACTCGGTGGCGTCCACTTCCATCACGAGGGTGACGCGGGCGGTGGTATGCACACTGGCTGCCATGCGTTCGGCGATAATTCCACGCACACCCTTGAGCTGCACGCGCTCGAGCACATCCGCAACGGGCAGGGGTGCAGCAACGGGAGTCGCTGGCGGCTGTGCGGCGCGGGTCACATCCTGCTTGACAATGCGACCACCAGGACCACTGCCGACAACGCTTCGCAAATCTACGCCCACATCGGCTGCCACACGCTGGGCAACAGGCGTGGCTTTGGGAAGTTGGCTGAGATATTCCCGCACGTCGCGCTCGGTCACGCGGATTCCGTCATAGCCGCTAGGCTTCACTTGAGTCACGTCCACCGAGGTTTCGGCGGCAAGTTTTTTTGCGCGCGGAGAGACAAAAACACGGTCACTCTCGCCAGCCGCAACCGACTCTGCGTTTGGAGAAGCTACAGGCGAAGCCTTCTGCTCGGGCGCTGAATCAACTTGCGGGGCGGCAGGAGCCGACAATCCGCCAGCTTCAAATTTGTCATCCTGTTTGCCGATAATCGCAACCACAGTCAAGACTGGTACCACATCACCTGCTTTGAAAGGTCCGAGATGGATGTAGCCCTTGGCATTTGCCTCGACAGGGAAAACGGCTTTATCCGTTTCAACTTCCATCACTGCCTGACCCTGGCTGATCTTCTCGCCATCCTCGACCAGCCAGCCAACCATGATGACTTCTTCAACAGTTTGTCCCAGTTTGGGGACGAAGAACTCTTCTGGCATTAGCTCACCACCTTTCTGCAAGCCGCCATGATGCGGCCTGTGTTCGGAATCGCCTCATCTTCCAGTGTCTCGGCACGCGGTACCGGCACGTTTGCCGCGGCAACACGGATCATCGGCGCATCCAGATAATCGAACGCCTGCTCATTTACTTGCATCATAACTTCGTTGATAAAGCCGGTGTTCTCGTAGGCTTCACTTACACATACCAGCCGCCCGGTCTTCTTGACTGAGTTGACGATGGTATTGATATCCAGCGGCTTGAGCGTGCGCAGGTCGATCACTTCCACGTCAATGCCTTCGCCTGCCAATGTCTCGGCGGCTTCGAGGGCGCGGAATACCATGCGCGAGTAAGTGACCAGAGTCACATCCTTGCCGGTGCGTTTGATGTCAGCGACACCAAACGGGATGATGTATTCTTCCTCAGGCACGAAGCCTTTTTCTTTATACAACATTTTGTGTTCGATGAACATCACCGGATTGTCGTCGCGGATGGCGGCTTTAAGCAATCCCTTGGCATCGTAAGGTGTGGACGGCATGACCACGTAAATGCCGGGGAAATGCGTCCATAGCGACTCGAGGCTTTGAGAGTGATGCGCCGCGATGGCGCGCCCCGCTCCGCCCTCGGTGCGAACCACCATTGGGACAGTAGTTTTTCCGCCGAACATGTAACGGTTTTTTGCGCCTTGGTTGGCAATTTGGTCCATGGCAAGCGGAGTGAAATCCACATACATGATTTCAGTGATAGGGCGCATCCCAGACATGGCTGCGCCGACTGCTGCTCCAGCGATGCTGGCTTCAGAGATGGGGGTATCCAACACACGCCACTGTCCAAATTCCTTGAACAGGTCACGGGTTGCGCCGTATGCGCCGCCATACAATCCCACGTCTTCGCCCATGATGAAGACGTTGGGATCGCGCAACATTTCCTCGCGGGCGGCTTCGACCAGTGCCTGGGCGTAGGATATTTCATGCTTGACCAAGCCTTTATTGATGTCTGAGCGCAAGCGGCGATCAGTTTCATAATCTGCGGCGGTGAACTTCGACGGGGCATAGACATCAGTATCGACTTCTTCTGCCAACGGTTCGGGAGATGCGTTGCTGAATTCCATTGAATTGTTCAGCTTGACATCCACCGCTTCTTCCATTTTTTCAAACTCGGCTTCGGTCAGCATTTTGACAGACTCGAGATTTTCTTTTAACACGGTGATTGGGTCGCGTTTCTTCCACTCGGCTTCTTCATTGCGTGTACGGTAAGACCGCGGATCGGAATGGGAGTGTCCATACCAGCGATAGGTCTTGGCTTCGATCAGGGTGGGACCTTCGCCGTTGCGGGCGCGTTCAGCCGCTTTGGCAACACTGCCGCGCACAGCGAGAACATCCATACCATCCACCACTTCTCCTGGGATGCCATACGCACTTGCGCGACTGGCAACATCTGGAAGTTTGCTGGCATTTGCCCACGGTACCGACATGCCATACAAATTATTTTCACAAACGAAAATGACCGGAAGATTCCACAAGCTTGCCATATTCAACGATTCATGGAAACTGCCTTCATTGGATGCGCCATCGCCAAAGAAGCAGACAACCACGCGGTCTGTTCCTTTAAGTTTTTGCGCCAAACCTGCACCAACCGCCACAGCAATGTTGCCGCCGACGATACCGGTGGCGCCAAGATTGCCATGTTCCACATCGGCAATGTGCATGGAGCCGCCTTTACCCTTGCAATATCCGCCGGACTTGCCTAACACTTCAGCCATCATCTTGTTGTAGTGCTCCTGCTTGGCTTGCGGAGTTTGGGCGTATTTATCGCCATGGGCATGAGCATGTCCATGACCGCGGTGCGTGCTGGTGATCATATCGTCGTCGCGCAAGGCAGCCACTGCGCCAACTGCCACAGCTTCCTGTCCGGCATACAAGTGAGAAGCGCCTTTGAGCACAGCTTTGCTCAGCAAGTTGGCGATGTTGTTTTCAAGCGCGCGAATTTCGATGGACTGGCGCAGGTAGCCGATCAGTTCCTCTTTGGTCAGTCCCTGCTCCTCGATCATTGCAGAAACAACTTCAAGGCGGGAATGCGGGGCGGATTTGGTTTTAGTAGTCATCAGATGCAATACTCCTTCAGGGAAAATAATTTTTATTGTCTTCCTAAAACCACTGCCTCCGGCAGTAAGTAGAGTAAAAATGTTCTACCGTGAAGAGTGATTGAAGGATAAATCACGAAAGTTTTTCTCAGCACAAGAGTGACAAAGCGATATAGGCTTTGTGAAGTACAATCTCTCGCTCTTCAGAATCTTATGCCAATGGTGTTCGCCAAAAGCCACCGCCAGAGGCGATGGTAGTTTACTTTTCCTCTTGCGGGGGATAGATTTTCTCTGGCTTCATTCTGCCCTTAGGGCGTTCGATCAGTTCAATGGTTGTGCCGATGACGTCTTCTGTGTCCAGATAGGCATAATGCCCGTCGTTGTCGAGTCCGAAACCTGCCCCGTCCATGGTCACGACGAAGCCTGCGGTTTTTGCTTCCGCGATGGCTGATTCCATATCTTCGACCAGCACCCCAAGGTGTTGAATTCCATAGCCGTGTTTTTTGATGAAGTCTGCGTAAACAGTATCCCCGCTGACTTGTTCGATCAATTCAATGCGCATGGGACCAAAATACGAAAGCGCAACCCGCATTTTGTAATCGGACGGAATCCCGTGGCGGGTCATCCGCTTTACAAGGGGCGCTCCATATGTGTAGAAATGCCAGGGACCGATGCCAAAATCCTTCCAATAGGCTTCAACGGTGGCATCAAGGTCTTTGACGACAAATGCAATTTGGGCAACGCCATTCTTCAGAAAAGGTAAAACTTTGCGTTCTTCGCTCATGAGATGTCTCCGGGATTAGGGTAGAAAGACCGCCTTGATGACTTTGCCAGCCAGCGCCATTTCAGCGCCGCGATTAAAGTCTTCCAGCGGGAAGCGGGTGATGAGTTTCTCCAGCGGGATTTTTCCGCTGGCAGCCAATTCCAACGCCTGACGATGATGACGCAGGGCAAAGATGGTTGTCCCGATGACGTGCAGGGCATTGTAGTGAACAAGGTTCATGTCCACGCCCGGGCGGGATTGATCTACGGGCAATCCGCCAAACAGCAGGATGCGACCGCCCTTGCGCGCCATCTCCACGGCTTGAACCTGTGTCTGTGGGACAGGGTTGGCGGTGATGATCACGTCTGCGCCTTTTCCACCTGTCAGCCGTCGGACTTCCTGCACAAGATCCACCTTTGAGGCATTGATGACCGCATCAGGATTGAAGGCTTCCACCAGCTTTAGTCTTTCTTCCACGACATCGGCAATGATGACCTGCTTTGCACCGCGCAGATGTGCCAGGCTGGTGTGAATGCATCCAATTGGACCAGAACCGATGATAACCACGGAATCGCCCAATCCTACTAACCCTTTTTCCTGCGCGTTCAAACACGAACTAATTGGTTCGGTGACTGCCGCATGAGCGGGGTCGATCCCAGCCGGGGCGCGCTGGATTAGTCCGCGTTCCACTGCTTCACGGGGGATGGCAATGTATTCGGAAAATCCACCCTGCCACGCTTGGGCAATTTCACGGTAGTTTTCACATAACTCAAAGCGTCCCTCGCGGCAAAAATCGCAGATGCCGCAATAGACAACCGGACCAACCGCCAGCGTTTCTCCAGTCTTCCATTCACCGGCATATCCTTTACTGGTTTCAACCACGACACCAGATATTTCATGCCCGATGGTCCAGGGTAATGTCACCTTTCGATGACCGCTGCGCAATGTTCGCAGATCAGAACCGCACAGGGCACAGGCAAGGACTTTTAATAACAAACCGCCAGCGGGCACTTCGGGGGTTGCTATATTTTCAACGGCATACTGCATGGGCGCCCTTACAACAAGCGCGCGCATTTGGTTTGATGTTTTTGCGTTCATGGAACTCCAAAATTTCTAAAGATTACATTGCATCTTGCAATCGGCGCAGTTTATAAACAAAAGTCGAATCGTCCAGGGTCACATCGTTCTCCGTGATGATCGATCCCTTTTGGATGGGATTGCGGACGACAGCATTGGCTCCAATTCCGATCGGGACTGCTTTTTGAGCTCTTGCATCGGGGTAAGTCATAATTTTCCCGTACCAGTCCGTTCCACCGATTCCGCCCAGTTTTTCGCTTGGATTGAGATTGCGTTTCGCAATGCAGATAACTTCTGAATGCATCTGACTTGCTGTTACAGTGACCTCGCCGAGAAGCACGGCTTCAGCGATGGATTGGGGTGTTTCCAGGTCGCAGAGATGGTAGGGGCGGAAGTGGAGATAATAGGGACCATCGGCGAGGGTGATGAATTTCATTTCCTTGCGGATTCTTGTATCGTAGGAGCGAACTATCGCAAAAACGCCCGGGGCAATTGCGCCGGTTGAATAATCCACCACGCTTGATTGTGAGAATAATCCGCCATCTGCGGCAGGAATAAAAACCTTGAGCAGGTCATCGACTTCAACCTTGGGTCCATGCATTCCGGGCACATCCGGGACAAGACCAGTTGCATTGGAAACCGCTGCCATTTCCACCATGGTCTTGGTTCCATCCTTGAACGCAGAAAGCATTTTTGGATTCATACCCTTCGAGGCTGCTTCCTCCGCGCATGATTCGGGCGTCGCTTCAAGGTTGATGATATTGTTTTTTCCCTTGCCGAGGGTGACGACCTCGAAGCCCATCAAAATTGCCTGTTCGTAAAGCATTTTGCATACACCGGGTTCGTCGCCTGACGCAACCGTATAAACCGAACCCATTTTTCTGGCAAGCCGGTCAAGGTAAACCCCGATTGTGATATCGGTCTCGACGTTCAACATGATGATTGGCTTGCGGTTCATGATCGAGTCGTAAGCCACCCGTGCACCAATATCGGGCACCCCGGTTACCTCTACAAGCGATTCCAGGCTGTCTAAAACAGGCATTTGAAATGCGTTCGGCGTGACGACGACTTTGCCTGCTTTGATGGCGTCCTGCGCTTTTCCGATATGTTCAGTCACTACAATCTCGTCGGCGGAGTGTCCCATCTCGGTGTAAGTTTGGATTCCGCGTTCGACCGCAATATCTGCGATGGCTGTAACGCGCATCCCATCGATGTTGTTGATGGTGTGCGCCAGTCCCGACCCCATCTGCCCGCAGCCGACAATTCCAATGCGGATTGGATTTCCTTCAGACGAACGTTTTTTGAGCTTCGATACTAATTCCATGTTTATCTCCTATTTACCAGCCTGTCCCCACGAGCGGAGTTTGGCTAGCGATTTGAAATCTTCTTTTACGTGTTGGTAAAGACTTTTATACACTTTGAAATATTCCATGTACAACGCATGGTTTGCCGCATCCGGTTCGAGGCGGTCGACGTATTCTGTCCAGCCTTTGGAAACAGAGAAATCCTTGAAAATACCCGTGGCAACGCCTGCCAGCAGGGCATCTCCGTAGGGCGCTCCGGTGCGGCGCTTGACCAGGACGGTGGGGACGTTGAAAACGTCGGTGATGATTTGCCGCCACAGGATGCTTTTTGCGCCGCCTTCATTCAGCACAATCGGCGTGCTAATTTTTTGACCGGTTGCGGCAATCAGTTGAAAAGAGTCATAGAGGGCGTAGGCAACTGACTCCATCATCGCCCGAATCAGGTGTCCTCTTGTATGGTTCAAGGAGAGACCGAAGACAGTTCCCCGGGCGTTGACATCCCAAATTGGCGTCCGTTCTCCCATCAGATAGGGAAGGACAATCAAGCCTTCAGCGCCGCTTGGGGTAATTGCCGCTTCCTGGTTGATCAGGTCATAGACATCAACCCCGGTTCCTTTTTCCCTTTCAGTTTCGGCTTTGAAGAACTCGTCACGCATATAGCGGATGAGCTGTCCGCCGGTTGTTGTGGTGGGGACGGTGATAAAAACAGGCTCTGCTTTTGAGTCGGTTGTGTAGTTGAAGGCAATCATGCTGTCATGGAAAACAGGCTGGGAATGGATGATTCCAAAATTGCCACAGGTGCCGAGGTTCATCTGGATGTCGCCGTCTGAAATCGCCCCCGCCCCGACCCAGCCTGCGTTGCAATCCACCTGGCCTGCGGCTACGGGCGTTCCTGCGGCAAGACCTGTTTCAGATGCCGCGCCTGAGGTCACTTCGCCGACAATTTCATCGCAGGTATAAAGATTGGGAAACAGCTTGGAGTCGATTCCAATTTCTTCGAGGAGTTGATGGTCAAAACTGCGGTTTATCAAGTTGTAGGCGACCCCGTAAAATGCTGCCCCGGAATAATGACAGCTTGTTTTTCCCGTCAATTTCAAGGTCACAAACCCGTCAATGGTGAGCGCCTTGTTGATTTTTGAAAACATCTCGGGACGATATTTCTTTTCCCATAGTAGGTTGACAATGGATGGGTGGTCATCCAGTCGGTTTTTGCTGACTTCGAATATACGATCTTCGCCGATGTTGTCCTTTAAGTCCTGGACAACCTCAACCGCTCGTTTGTCCATCAAGTTATAGGCATTGGCTAGGGGATTCCCTGCCTGGTCCACCATGACCATGGATGGAAGCGCGGAAGAAACCGCCACCCCGCGTATTTCCTGTGCAATCACTCGTGTGTCCGCAAGAACTTTTTGTATCAGGCGACAAGCTACTTCCCAATAGCGGGAGGCATCATGCTCAGACCAGGAGGGTTTGGGAGTCAAAATTGGGTATTCTTCAAAGGCATACCCAGTCACAGACCCATCGTCCGCGTTTACCAGCGCGGCTTTTGCCCCGCCGGTGCCATAGTCCAAGCCAAGTAAGTAATTTGACATGAGTTCTCCTATCGTTTATCGCGCTCGCCAAAGCGCCGTGAACAAATATTTGTCGGGACATCAATTGGAAAAGATATACTTTATGGAAGTGCTGACTGCCGTCTTATTTTTCTTCCAATAACCGTCGGGCGTTGTTGATATCCGTAATCAGCACGTTAATGAATTTCCCCCGCAGGGCGGCGCGAATTACCTCGAATTTTTCCGGTCCACCTGCTATGCCGATCACGCGCGAAATTTTCCTGAGTTTTTCCAGGTCTAATCCAATAATTCGATTATTGATATCGCCGCGGATGGGATTGCCATCCCGGTCAAAAAAGCGCAGTCCGATGTCACCAACGGCGCCTTTTGCCAATAGCCAGTCGAACTCTTCTTCGGTGAACAACTTGTTCGCCCGCATGAGGGTATCAGGCTCCGGGTTTCCAATGCCGACAATGGCAACATTGGCGTTGGCAGACATGGTGAGTACCTCGGCAATGTGTCGTTCTTGAAGCAGCGCATCCTTTGTCTCTTTGTGTTTTACGATACCGGGCGCCGAGAGGATGACCCCGCGCGCCCCAAGTGTTTGCGCCATTCTTTGAACCAGTTCCACTCCGTCGTAATCAGATATTGGTTCGCTTAATCCACCCAACCCCTGCACCACGCGTAGGTCTGGGTAACGGGCAGGCGTCAGGGCGGCGACCATGGCGGACAGGCTCCTACCCCAGGTAATGGACACCGTTTCATCTCCATTCAGACTGCGAAGAAAACAGTGGGCTGCCGCCAGCCCCAATTCTTCGCGGATGATTTCCTGTGAGTAGGCGGTGGGGGATACGATGATCGCTTCAGCCAGGTTGTATCGCGCTTCCAGTTCGTGTTCCAGGTCAATGTGAGTCTCGCCTTCCGGGGAGATCACGATTTGGACAATTTTTTTTTCTTTTGCCAGACGTAACATGCGCGAGATTTTGATGCGGGATAACCCCAGACGATTCCCGATCTCTTTTTGGGTCAAATCATCTTCGTAGTACATTTTGGCGAGTTTGGCTAATAGCCGGTGAGTTTCGGGATCCATCTCGATTTGCTTCCTTTTGTGGCTTGTCCAATGTGACGCTTGCCCGATCTGGAATTCTTATGAAACGCAAGTTGCTTCCTTTCAAAAAATTAGTGCGTTGCTTGACGAAAAGCCCTCACCCTGCCCTCTTCCATTGGGAGAGGGAGAAGACGCGTCAACCAAAAGATACCATTGTCGGGGTGAGGGAAGTTTTGGCAATCAGGGTGGCAACTTGGGTTATGAATGACATCACTGCACATACTTTACGGTACTTAATTGAGACGGTCAAGTGGTCAGCCATGTTCATTTGTTCAAGTGCCCGTCGAAGCAGTGGTTTGTTCATATGTTCATCTATGAAATATTGACATACTTTTCCCGCTTTAGTATCCTATATTTCATCGCCTATTAATTTCCCTCCAAAGACTGCTCTTTTCTTTTTGTGACAAATGTCACGCTCAAAATATGACTTGACTTTCACTTTTGTTAATGCTATTATAGATTTGAAATAATTCTCATATATGAAAATATTCTCAATAATCGAGAAAATCATGGTCAAACTATCCCCAATTGAAGAGCAGCGTTTGTTAGTGAAAGTCAGTAAAATGTATTACGAGGAAGGTTTGTCGCAGGATGACATCATCTTACGGCTAAATCTCTCGCGCTCGAAAATCTCGCGGCTTTTGCAGCAGGCTCGTGACGAGGGGATCGTTCAAATTACGGTGAACACGCCCAAGCATCTATTCTCCGAACTCGAGACCAAACTGGAAAGACTCTTTGGACTGTACGAAGCCATTGTTGTGGAAACTCACGCAGGCGATTCGCAGGAAAACATTATCCGCGATTTGGGGATTGCCGCAGCCGGATATCTGGAGCGGTCGGTGGGGTCGACCACCACAATCGGGATTTCGTGGGGATCGACCCTGCATGGCATGGTGGCTGCATTGCACTCCAACCGTCTGCCAAAGACAAAGGTTGTTCAAATTATCGGTGGGTTGGGGCAGCCCGAAGCGGAAGTCCATGCTACCGATCTGTGTCACCGCCTGGCGCGCTCACTGGGAAGCCAGCTCACGCTGCTGCCCGCCCCAGGGATCGTCTCCACTGAACAGGCTTGCGATGTGCTTCTGGCTGATTTATTCATCCAGCGCGCAATGAGCCTGTTCGATCACCTTGATATTGCTTTTGTCGGCATCGGTACCCCAACGCCGGAATCGCTTTTGGGCTCCATCCTGTCTTGTACAGAGTTGGATGCGTTGCTTCAAAATGGCGCGGTTGGCGACATTGCACTGCGGTTTTTCGATATTCAAGGTCAGCCGGTTCAATCTGAAATTGATCAGCGTGTGATTGGGATTACCTTCGCGCAACTCAAGCGCACCCGACGGGTGGTCGGAATTTCCGGCGGCGTGGAAAAATTCCAGTCTGTGCTGGGAGCCTTGCGCGGCAAATTGATCAATGTCCTGATTACCGACTCAGTCAATGCTGAGAAGCTGCTCCAATAAATTTAGGAATTATTCATTTTCAATGAGGTACACATGAACGAACAACAGATATTGAAAATGGCAGCTGATGTCATCAAACTCGAGAGTACTGCGCTAACCAGCCTGGTGGATCAACTCAAGCCGAGTTTTGTACAGGCAGCCCAAGCCATGTTGGATTGCAAAGGACACGTCATTGTGTCTGGCTCAGGGACATCCCATGCTGTGGCGTTACGGTTTGCACACCTTCTTTCGTGTAGCGGTACGCCCGCTTTGTTTTTACACCCAGGCGACAGCCAGCATGGGGCAGCGGGAGCGGTTCGAGCGGATGACGTGCTCGTTGCACTTTCGAAAGGCGGGGAAACAACTGAAGTTAACTTCCTTGCCAATGTGGCAAAGGAGCGCGGTGCGTTGGTTATTGGAATTACTGAGAAACCAGCTTCCACGCTGGGAAATCTGAGCGATATCACTCTCGAAATTAAAGCCCCTGAAGGCGTGGATCCTTACGGCATGGTTGCCACTGGCAGTTCGCTCTTCAACTCAGCTTTTTGTGATGCTTTTTGTGTTGTTTTATTGAACCTGCGCGGATATTCGCTGGAGCAGTTCGGGCGGACGCATCCGGGCGGGGCTGTTGGGCAAAAATTACAGGGAATTTTATAGGAGATTATATGAAAGCAGCTTATGTGACTGCCCCAATGCAAATCGAACTGCGTGAAACTCCCAAACCGCAAGTGCCGGAGGATGGAATTCTGATTGCTGTCAAAGCCTGCGGTGTTTGTGGGTCGGACTTGCGACGTTGGCGCGAAGGACCTTACGCAGGAAGTGAACAATTAATTGGCGGACACGAAATTTCTGGCGTTGTTACCGCTGTGGGCGCGAAAGTGATGGACTATCGTGTGGGTGAGTCTCTGGCGATTGCGCCGGACGTCCATTGCGGCAAGTGCTATTACTGCGAGCATGGTTTGTACAATCTTTGCGATAACCTGCATTTGATCGGCATTACTCCTGGCTACAACGGCGGACTTGCCGAATACTTGGTCTTAACGGCGGAGATGCTTAGCGGAGGCATCGTCCATCGAGTTTCGAAGACACTCTCCTTCATACAGGCCGCCCTGGCAGAGCCGCTGAGCTCTGTCTTGGCGGCCCATGAGCAGGCTGGGACTACGCTGGGAGATACCGTCGTGGTCATGGGCGCAGGACCTATCGGCTGTCTGCATATCGCTGTAGCGCGGGCGCGCGGGGCGCGGGTCATTCTCTCCGAGCCGAGCGAGGTACGCCGCGAGATTGCAACCCGTTTTGGTCCGGAGTTGATCGTTAACCCGATGAATAAAAACCTTGTAGAGGAAGTCCGCAATGCAACGGGTGGGCGAGGGGCAGATATCGCCATTTGTGCGAACCCTGTAGCCGCCACCCATACCCAGGCAGTGGAGCTTGTCCGCAAGCGCGGCAAGATCATTCTGTTTGGTGGGCTGCCCAAAGCCAGTCCGATGACTTCGCTGGATGGAAATCGCATTCACTATAACGAAATTCGGGTGATCGGAACTTTTTCATACCATCCCTCGTACCATGCTCTGGCGTTGGATGCCATTGAACGCGGACTGATCAACAGCGACCACGTCGTTACACACATTTTCCCAATTGAAGAAATAGACCAGGCGTTCAAGGCTGCTGCCAGCGGTGAGGCGCTCAAGGTCATGATCCAGATGCAGTAATTCTTATAAAGGACAGGAAAATAAAATGATTGGACTTAATTACGAACTCGAACAACGTGAAGCCTCCGGAAATCCCGTGCGTGTTGGGTTGATTGGAGCAGGGCAAATGGGCACGGATGTAGTTGCCACGACAAAAATGATGAAGGGTCTCCGAATAGCAGTTACTGCTGACCTTGATGTCGAGCGAGCCATTGCCGCGTATAAAATCGCTGAAATTGAAGGTGATGTGGTCGTTGCAGATACCGCCGAGCAAGCTGATGCGGCTGTTGCTGCTGGAAAACTTGTTGCTGTACGCGACTATCATATCGTCACCAGCATGAAAAATATTGACGTCATGCTGGAAGCTACTGGGGTACCGGAAATTGGCGCACGTTCGGCGCTCCTCTCAGCTCGCACCGGTCATGATCTGGCGATGATGAATGTCGAAACCGACATTACGGTTGGACCTATCTTGCACTGGTATGCGCAGCAAAAAGGCGTGCTCTATGCACTCGCTGCAGGTGATGAACCCGCCGCTTGCAAGGAATTATATGACTTGGCGGTCTCAATGGGCTTCACGATCGTGGCGGCTGGGAAGGGCAAGAACAACCCGCTTGATCGGCACGGCACGCCCACTGACCCAGCGATTATCAAGGATGCCGCCCGTCGTGGACTCAGCCCGAACATGTTAATTGAATTCATTGATGGCTCGAAAACCATGATCGAAATGGCAGCCGTCTCGAATGCCACGGGACTCGTCCCAGACGTGCGTGGGATGCACGGCCCGAGCACAGACCGTGACCATTTGCAGGAAGCATTTGCTCTTAAAGAAGATGGCGGGCTTTTGAGTCGAATTGGTGTGGTTGACTATGGTGTGGGACGTGTAGCTCCCGGTGTATTCCTGATCGTACGCACTGACCACCCACGTTTGCGTGAGGCAATGATCTTGCGTGATATGGGTAACGGTCCCTACTATACATTGTTCCGTCCTTTCCATTTATGCAGCATCGAAGTGCCTTTGACTTGTGCCATGCTGACCATCCGTAAGAAGTCAAATATGGTACCGCTCAACAAGTTAGTTTCAGAAGTTTTTGCGGTTGCCAAGCACGACCTAAAGGTTGGCGATACATTGGATGCCATTGGCGGGACAGCCTATTACAGCCTGATCGACACATATGAAAATGCCAAAGCCGAATGTTTGTTGCCGATTGGGTTGGCAAAAGGCGCAAAGATCATTCGCCCGATCAAGATGGACACTCCCATTACCTGCGCAGATGTAGAAATCAAGCCATCCACGGTGTATAGCTTGCGCCAATTGCAGGAGCAGTGGTTCGAAGGCAAGATCAGTGAGCCCGAACTTCTCAAAGCAGTGGATAAATTGGCAAATGATTAAAGATCGGGAGGGCGCTTTTCACCCTCGTCGACTATAAAACATATATCAAAAGGAGAAAAAAAACATGGCAAAAGTAACTCTGGGCGTGATTGTCGGCAACCGAGACTTTTTTCCCGACCGGCTTGTGACTGAAGCGCGCGCTGACATTCTAAAATTATTCAAGGAAATGGACATCGAAGCAGTCATCCTTGATGATCAAGCCACCAAACTTGGCGGCGTGGAGACTTGGACTCATGCCAAAATTTGCGGCGAGTTTTTCAAGAAAAACGCTGAACGCATTGACGGTATTCTCGTCTCACTGCCCAATTTTGGAGATGAAAAGGGTGTGGCGGACACGGTCAAACTCTCTGGACTGAACGTGCCAATTTTGGTACAGGCTTATCCTGACGATCTCAATCAACTCACGGTGGAACGTCGCCGTGACGGATTCTGCGGCAAGATTTCGGTCTGTAACGATCTGCGTCAGTATGGCTATGCCTATAGCCTGACAGACCTGCACACTGTCCACCCGTTGACTGAAAGTTTCAAGGCTGACTTAGCGAAGTTTGTTGGTGTTTGCCGTGTTGTTAAGGGATTGAAAAACGCCCGCTTCGGAGCCATCGGCGCGCGCCCGGGCAACTTCAACACCATGCGCTTTAGCGAGAAAATACTCCAGTCATTTGGCATGAGTGTTGTGACAGTGGATTTCTCTGAAATGTTTGGCAACGCTGGGCGTCTATCCGATAGTGATGCGCGGGTAAAGGCGAAACTGGATGCCATCCGCGGCTATGCCAAATCTGACAGTGTGCCGTCTGAGGCGATGGTTCGCATGTCCAAGCTCGGTATTGTCATTGATGACTGGATGAAGGAATACGACCTGACTGCCAGCGCCATCCAGTGCTGGACTTCGTTGCAACAGAATTACCATATCAACGTCTGCACACTGATGAGCATGATGAGTGAGCAGTTGATGCCCTCTGCTTGTGAGGTGGATATTACCGGTGTGGCTTCGATGTACGCCCTGCAACTGGCTTCTGGTTCTCCAAGCGCGCTTGTTGACTGGAACAACAACTACGGCGGCGATCCGGATAAATGCGTGCTGTTCCACTGCGGAAACTGGGCAAAGAGTTTCCTGCCAGATATTGAAATCAAAACTGCCGAAATTTTAGCGACCACACTGGGCACTGAAAACACCTACGGCGCTGTAGCCGGGCGAACTCCTGCTGGTCCAATGACCTATGCCCGCATCAGCACTGATGATAATAAGGGTGTTATTCGCACCTACATGGGCGAAGGCGAATTCACTGACGACACGCTAGACACATTCGGCGCTCGGGCGGTCATCCATACCCCCGGACTGCAAAAATTAATGCGTTATATCTGCAAGAATGGTTTTGAACATCACTGCGCGATGAATGCTTCGCACTCCGCTTCCATTCTGGCAGATGCTTTTGAGACCTATTTCGGCTGGGAAGTTTACCATCACGCCGGTTAATTAATTGTATAAATTCACCAATGCTGAAATAAGGAAAGGAGGTAACTCATCTTATAAGGAGAAGAGATAAAAAACGAGGATACAGACTGTTCGCCCAGGCGAATGAACAGAACAACCTGTATCCGGTTGATATGGACAGTGAATCCATAACAACCTTATTCTACCAAATCGCCTCAATATCCTAATTGTTACGACAAGGAGTATATAAATGAAACACCTATATCGTGTTATTTCTGTTCTACTCGTGTTCACCTTCCTGTTGGCTGCTTGCGCTCCCAAAACTGCTGTACCCGCGGCAGATGCTGGCGAGAAGAAGTACACCATTTGTTTTGCCTTCCAGGATCTGGAAACCGAATTCTGGATGGCCGGTCACAAAGCCATCACCGAAACCCTCAAAGCCAAAGGCTACGATGTTGTTGAAGTGAATTCCGGCTCCGATGCCAACAAACAGCTTGAGCAGGTTAAGAATTGTATCGCTCAAAAAGTGGATGGCATCATGGTCATCCCCGTGGACGGCTCGATCGCTCTCAAACTGATCGCCGAAGCCAACAAAGCCGAAATTCCGATCGGCATCTTCAATCGTCCTCCTCAAAACGAAGATGGTAAGTCCATCGTCGTTGTGGCGGATAACGAAAGCGTTGCCAAACAGGCTGTTCAATACATGGCCGATGAAGCCAAGAAACTCGGCCGCAAGATGAAACCCCTCATCATGGTCGGTGATCTTGGTGACCCAAACGCCGTTGGCCGCCAGAAGGGCTTCTACGATGTCATCAACGCGAACCCTGACCTATTCGAAAAACCGGTTGAAGTTGCCACCAAGTGGGATGCTTCCGTAGCGCTCGCTGGTCTGCAAGCTGCCATGACCGCCAATCCCGATATTGACTTTATCTTTACCTCCTCCGACTTCCTGTATCCCACCATCCAGAGCGTGCTCGAACCGATGGGCAAATGGAAGAAGATCGGCGAAGAAGGCCACGTAATGATGGGTGGTCTCGATGGCGATAAAACCGCCTGCAGTTTGATGCAACCCGGCAATGCCTATGTAGATTCCACTGGCGTACAAGACTTGTACTACGAGGCCGACACCCTGCTTGCAGCCATCGTCAAGGCTGTTGAGTCAGGTGATAAATCTCCAGATCAATGGTTGAATGACCCTGGTTTTGCACTGACCCAGGGCAACATGTCCACCAAAGAGATGGATATGTGGGGTTGTAAGTTGTTCCACGAAGCCGGTGGTGCTGCTGCCCAACCGACCGTTGCTCCGGCCAAAGCAGGTACCAAGATTGGTTTTGCCTTCCAGGATCTGGAAACTGAGTTTTGGATGGCCGGTCACAAGGCCATCACTGAAACTCTCACAGCCAAAGGCTATGAGGTTATCGAAGTAAACTCCGGCTCAGATGCCAACAAACAACTGGAGCAGGTGAAGAACCTTATCGCCCAGAAAGTAGATGGCATCATGGTCATCCCGGTGGATGGATCGATTGCCTTGAAGCTAATTGCCGAAGCCAACAAAGCTGGAATTCCGATCGGTATCTTCAACCGCCCGCCTCAAAATGAGGATGGTAATGCTTTGACCGTCGTTGCCAACAACGAGAAAATCGCCCAGGCTGCTGTTCAATACATGGCCGATGAAGCCAAAAAACTTGGACGTAAGATGAAACCCCTCATCCTGGTCGGTGACCTGGGTGACCCGAATGCCATTGGTCGCCAGAAGGGCTTCTATGATGTCATCAACGCAAACCCCGACCTGTTCGAAAAACCGGTTGAAGTAGCAACCAGGTGGGATGCTTCCGTAGCGCTGGCTGGTCTGCAAGCTGCAATGACCGCCAATCCCGATATTGACTTCATCTTCACCTCCTCCGACTTCCTGTATCCCACTATCCAGAGTGTGCTCGAGCCGATGGGCAAATGGGTGCCTGTTGGCGATCCCAAGCACGTTATTATGGGCGGACTGGACGGCGACAAGACTGCCTGTGGCCTGATGAAGACTAAGTTCGTGGATGCCACCGGCGTTCAGGATCTGTACTTTGAAGCAGATGCACTCTTAACCGCCATCATGACTGCTGTCCAGAAAGGCGATAAGCAGCCCGATGCCTGGATCGATGATCCCGGTTTTGCACTGACCCAGGGTAATATCGCAGAACGCGAAAATGACATGTGGGGCTGTAAACTTTTCAACGGTAAGTAAAATTACCAATTAACAAAGGAGGCGGGGCAGATGTCTGCCCCGCCTCAACTCTCAATTGAATTGGAAAGATGGTTATGCCTGTCAGGCAGATCCGATTACCCAGAAGGATTGTGATTATATGACGATACGTGAGAAATTCTCAGGCGAGATGATTAGGGAAAAGCTCGGAAGGTTACCCCTACAGTTGTTTATGTCGGAATACTTCGTTCTTTTCCTGTGCGTTTTCGTTTTTGTTGCGCTTATCCCGTTTATTCCGGTAATCGCCAGTCCATACAACATGTCCAGTCTGTCTTCAAATATCTGGCCCTTGTATGCTGTTGCTATTGGGCAGACACTGGTGCTGATCATCGCGGGCATTGACCTGTCGCAGGGTGCAATTATCTCGCTGACTAGTGTCATTGGCGCTTCGCTGATTGCCACCGCCGCTGATCCGATAGTATTCTCAAAAAGTCCAATTTGGGGTTGGCTGTTGTTTGAGAATGGCGGCATCCTGACAAACAATAGCGCCGGCATTCTGATCGCAGTGCTCACGATGCTGCTCGTGGGTTTGCTGATCGGATTTGTCAATGGATCAGTGATTGCCTACGCTCGTATCCCTGCTTTTATGGTGACTCTCGTTACACAAACATTTTTTGCAGGGCTTGCAATCTACTATGTGAAATCGGAAAATATCATTAACCTGCCGGATGGTTTTACCGCAATCGGCGAAGACAGCGGGCTGATTTCCTATGCGTTGGTGATTACCCTCATTTTGGCGATTTCATCCCAATTTATCTTGAGCCGAACCATGTTTGGGCGCTGGCTGTATGCTACCGGCACAAACATTCGTGCTTCGGTCGTTTCGGGTGTGCCGACCAAAAAAATTGTCATCCTGACCTATATGTTCAGCGGTTTTTGCGCGGCAGCTGCATCGGTCCTGTACTCTTCACGCATGGATATGGGACGTCCCACCCTGGGAGCGCCCCTGCTTCTTGATGTCATTGGCGGCGCAGTTATCGGCGGCTCGAGTCTGTCAGGCGGGAAAGGAAAGGTACTCTGGACATTTTTTGGAGTGGTATTCCTCACATTGCTGGGCAACGCCTTGTCGCTTTTGAATGTGTCTTTCTTTTGGATCGAGATCGTCAAAGGCTCTGTGATCTTACTGGCAGCCCTACTGGATGTTATCCGCACTCGCATCCGTCAACAGCAAAATGTCTAACAGGTGAATCGCATGGAAGATTTTATTCTCCAATTTTGTAAGATCGACAAAAGTTTTTTCGGTGTTCCGGTATTGAAAAACGTCAGTATTGATATTCAACGCGGACGTATTGTCGGGCTGATCGGTGAAAACGGAGCTGGAAAATCCACGCTGATGAATATTCTCGGCGGTGTGGTTCCCTTTGATTCGGGTAAATTGCTGCTTAATGGGCAGGATTATGCGCCTCACGACCCGGAGTCTGCCACCAGGGCTGGAATCGCCTTCATCCACCAGGAATTAAATCTGTTCACAAATCTGAGCATCGCTGAGAATTTGTTTATCAACAACTTCCCACATATAGGCAAATCGCCATTTCTAAACAAGACCCAAATCCGTACAAAGACGAAGGAATATCTTGCGATGGTGGATCTGAATCTTTCGCCGGATATCACGGTGGATAGACTCTCGCCGGGTGAACGCCAGTTGGTCGAAGTTGCCAAAGCGCTCAGCCAGGATGCCAGCGTCATTATTTTCGATGAACCGACCACGTCCCTGACGGCACGTGAGACCGAAAGATTGTTTGCGATCATTGAACGCTTGCATACATCTGGAAAAACCATCATTTATATTTCCCATATCCTGCGGGATATACAGCAAATAGCTGATGACATTGTTATTTTGCGAGATGGCGAAGTAATCAAGGTGGGCCCTAAGAAAGAGTTTGACATCCAAAAGATGATATCCTTAATGGTGGGACGCGATATCAAGACCTTGTATCCCGAACGGGACTCGAAACCTACCGAGCAAGTCATCCTTGAGGCTAGAAGCTTGTCGAAAGCAGGGATTGTCCATGATATAAACTTTTCACTTCACAAGGGAGAATTGCTGGGCGTGTTTGGTCTGATGGGTTCCGGGCGCTCGGAACTGGCTCAAATTATTTTTGGAATTGAAGACAGCGACAGCGGCGAAATCATTTTGGATGGAAAACAGCACAACCATCAATCTCCGGTAAAAAGTATCAAACAAAACATCGCCTTCGTAACCGAAAATCGACGTGAGGAAGGTTTGCTCATGACCTCGACAGTGGCTGAAAATCTTGGACTGGTGACACTGCCGAAATTTACAGGCTCAATCACGAATGTGGTGCGTCAGTCGGCATTAAATGTAGCCATTCGGAATATTGTTTCATTGTTGCGCGTGAAGACCAATGACGCCTTCCAAAATCAGGTCAAGGGATTGAGCGGCGGGAATCAACAGAAGGTGGTTATAGGTAAATGGCTGATGAATAACCCGTCTGTTCTTGTCGTGGATGAACCCACGCGCGGCGTTGACGTGGGCGCGAAGCATGAAATCTATTCGATCATTAACGACATTGTTGCCAAAGGCGCTGCGGTGTTGTTTATCTCCTCTGAAATCGAAGAGCTGATCGGCGTGTGCGACCGCATTATTGTCATGGGTGTTGGTGAAATTCTGGGCTCTTTTGAAAAAGCAGATTTCAATCGCGAGAAAATTTTGCAAACAGCTTTTCGTGAAGGTGGTAAATGAACGGAAATCAATCAAGACAGCGCTTGACTTTGGCGGTCTTGAAAAATACCCCCACGATTTTGTTCGTGGTCATTTTTGTCGCTTTCAGCCTGCTGGATCAACGCTTCTTTACCTGGACAAATTTTGAGAACATCATTTCCTCATCTGCCTTTGTCGGTATTTTAGCTGTGGGTATGACATTTGTTTTGTTGACCGGCGGCATTGACCTGTCGGTTGGCGCAAACATGTATATCTCAGGCGGAATTCTGGCGATCATGCTGGAACAAGGTTACCCGCTCTGGTTGGCGATTCTGGCTGCGTTGGTGAGCGGGACCTTGATTGGACTCGTCAACGCATTTCTCATCAGCAAGGTGAAAATTATTCCTTTTATGGTTACGCTCGGCACACTCACTGCCGGACGGGGATTGGCACTTCTAATTACCCAGTCACGCGCAATTAACGTGACCAAGGAGATGCCTTTTGCCGCCGCGCATGTGCTGGGAATCCCCCTTCCAATCGCTGTTTTTGCTGCCGTGGTTTTCGTTGCATTCATTGTGCTTGCATATACCGCGCCTGGTCGCCAGATATACGCGATGGGCAACGACCCTGAAGCCGCAAAAAAGGCTGGACTAAATGTCACCCGTTTGACCATGTTTGCCTACATTGCTTGTGGTTTTTGTGCTGCTTTGGCAACAGTCATTGCTCTTAGCCAGCAGGGCAGGCTTTCAGCTTCCTTCGGAGAAGGCGTTGAGTTTCGCGCCATCGCTGCGGCAGTTTTGGGAGGCACCAGTCTGTTCGGTGGGGTGGGCGCGGTTTTCCCCGGCACAGTGATCGGCACTCTGCTCGTGCAAATGATCAGCACTGGATTGGTTTACTTGCAGGTAGATCTATATTTGCAGGATATGATCTCACCGCTGGTTATTTTCTTCGCCGTTTTTGTGGACGCCCAACGCATGGGTCTGATCAAACGCCTGGAACGCCGCAATATCCGTGTGGAGAAAACCGCTGGACAAGTGTTGTCAGAGAAAAAAGCTCATTCCATGATCTGAAAAATGAAATCTGAGTAAAATGATTTTTTCATCTATTAATCCCCAGGAATTTACCCCAATTTTTTTGAGGTTCATGCGAGACCGAATTATTGCCATGAGCCTTGGTGAAACTCCGGGTTGTTTCGAGAAATCTGATTTCGATGGCAAGAAAATTTTTAAGACAGTCTTTCGGGAAGGTGGCTTATGAACGCGAATCAATCAAGGCAGCGCTTGCTCTTGACCATATTAAAAAATACCCCCACTATTTTGTTTGTGGTTATTTTTGTTGTGTTCAGCCTGCTGGATCAACGCTTCTTTACCTGGACAAATTTTGAGAATATTATCTCATCATCAGCTTTTGTTGGTATTCTCGCTGTAGGCATGACATTTGTTTTGTTGACCGGCGGCATTGATCTGTCGGTTGGCGCAACGATGTATATCTCAGGCGGAATTCTGTCTGTATTGCTTGTAGACAATAACTGGTCAGTTCTGCCGGCGATCCTGGTGAGTATGTTGGCTGGCACGCTATGGGGCTGTCTGAATGCTTTTCTGGTCAGCAGAATAAAAGTGCTTCCGTTCATGGTGACGCTCGGAACTTTAACAGCAGGACGCGGTTTGGGCCTGCTGATTACCCAATCAAGAAACATATCTATGCCCAGCGCGATGCGCTTCGGTGCTTATCGCGTCTTGGATTTGATTCCAAATCCAATTGTCATTCTTGCTGTAGTGGTCTTCACAGCATTTGTTATTTTAAAATGGACAGCCTGGGGGCGGCAGATTTATGCGATGGGCAACGACCCTGAAGCCGCAAAGAAGGCCGGTTTGAACACTGGGCGTTTGCTGGCATCTGTATATATTGTGAGCGGCTTTTGTGCCTCTTTGGCAATGGTTGTTGCGGTGAGTCAACAGGGCAGTGTTTCAGCTTCCTTTGGAGAAGGCGTTGAGTTTCGCGCCATCGCAGCGGCAGTTTTGGGAGGCACCAGTCTGTTCGGTGGGGTGGGCGCGGTTTTCCCCGGTACGGTCATCGGCACTCTGCTCGTGCAAATGATCAGTACTGGATTGGTTTACCTGCAGGTGGATTTGTACTTGCAGGATATGATCTCGCCGCTTGTGATTTTCTTTGCCGTTTTTGTGGATGCCCAACGCATGAGCCTGATCAAACGCCTGGAACGCCGCAATATCCGTGTGGAGAAACACGCCGGTCAATCCCTGCCTGAAAATAAAGCTGGTTACACGATCTGAAAAAATGAATAATTTCCAGGTACTTTGCTTTGGCGATTCGAATACCTGGGGATACATTCCTCTCACGGCAGAACGCTATCCGCGCGAATTGCGTTGGACAGGAGTCATGGCTGGGCAGCTTGGCAGCGGATTCAATGTGATCGAGGAAGGTCAGAACGGACGTACCACCGTCTGGGATGATCCGTTGGAGGGCGACAAAAATGGACTACGTTATTTGCCTGCCTGTCTCGAAAGCCACAAACCGCTTGATCTTGTAATTCTGATGTTGGGAACGAACGACCTCAAGGCGCGTTTTTCACTCACTGCGTTGGATATTTCTTTTGGGGTCGAACGCTTGGCACAGGTCATCTTGCAATCTGGCAGTGGAGCGGGCGGTCATACTCCTGCCATCCTGCTGGCTGTACCGCCGCCTGTGTTGCCTCAAGGTGATCTGGCGGAGATGTTCCTTGGAGCGCAGGAAAAATCCATACAACTTGCAGAACGTTATTCTGCGATCGCGCGACGCTGCGGTTGCGCCTTTCTGGATGTCAGCCAGGTAATTGCCGTTGACCCCGCAGACGGGATTCATTACAGCTCACAGGCGCACAACGAATTAGGGAATGCAATGGCAAACCGCGTGCGTTCGATTCTTTGCGTGAAATAGAGGAACATTATGACGAGTTTACTTGGCTTGGATATTGGAACCACCGGCTGCAAAGCCATCCTATTCGACTCATATGGAGCGTTGCTTGCCAAAGCCTCGCGTGAATACACCGTCGATTTTCCTCACCCGCTTTGGGCGGAACAGGACCTCGACAACGTCTGGCGGCTGGCGCAGGAATCCATTTGCGAAGTCATCGCCGTCGCCAAAGTCACTGAGATCGCCGCCATCGGGCTTTCGGTACATGGCGAAGCTGTTACTCCGGTTGATAAAAACGGTCATCCCCTGCGCCCGACCATTCTCGGTATGGACTCGCGCACCGGCTCGCAAAACGACTGGCTGCGTGAGCGATTTGGCGGCGAAACTCTCTTCCAGCGTACTGGAATGCCAATCCACACTGTCAATACCCTGCCCAAACTGCTTTGGGTCAAGGAAAACGAGCCAGAAATCTGGAAGTCCGCCGACAAGTTCCTGCTGGTCGAGGATTTCCTTATCCAAAAGATGACCGGACAAGCTATCGTCAGCCAGTGCCTTGCCTCCCGCACACAATTGTTCAATTTGAATCAGGGAAAATGGGATGACGAGATTCTCAGCGCCTTGGGATTGGATGCTTCCCGCCTTGCGCGTGTCCAGCCTTCCGGGACGCTTGCAGGTGACCTTTCACCGGAACTGACCGCCGCTTTTGGGCTGACCCATCCTCCGGGCGTTGTCACCGGCGGACATGACCAGGCTTGCGGCGCGTTTGGGGCAGGCTTGATCTCTCCCGGTCTTGCATCGGTTTCCACCGGAACTGCCGAGGTTGTTGAAGTGGCGCTGCCCAGTCCCGTTGTCAGCCAGCCGTTGTACGAAGGGGACATCTCAGTTTACAACCACGTCGTCCCCGGCTTGTTTTTGGCAATGACTCTTAACCATAGCGGCGGCATGTCCCTGCGCTGGTTCCGCGATGGATTCTGCGAACCGCAGATGATTCAATCTGCTCAAGCCAACACCGACGCCTACGACCTGATGCTGGCGGGCGCTTCCACCGATCCAAGCGGATTGCTTGTCCTGCCGCATTTTTCCGGGCGCGGCACGCCAACCTTCGACACTGCCTCCAAAGCCGCCATCCTGGGCTTGACCTTTGCCACCACTCGCGCCGACCTTGCCAAAGCCATCCTTGAAGGGCTGACCTACGAACTGCGTCTGAACTTGGATTTGCTCAAAGCGGGCGGTGTGCAAATTGATGTGCTACGTGCCATCGGTGGGGGAGCCAAGTCCAAGTTTTGGCTGCAACTCAAAGCAGATATTACCGGCATCCCGGTGGTGACGCCGCAGATCACCGAAGCCGCCGGGTTTGGTGCGGCATTGTTGGCTGGCGTGGGTGTGGGTTTGTTCCCATCTGCTGTCGAAGCTGCAAAACGCTTCCTGAAACTCACCGACGAATATCATCCTGACCCTGCGCGACACGCCGCCTATAACCGTCAGTTTGAACTTTATCGGCAGGTGTACCCCGCTGTTGCGCCGATCACACATCAACTCTAATGTCATTGCGAGGAGGGTTGAGTAGCCCAGTGTTCTTCGGGGCGTATCGAAACCCGACGAAGCAATCTTCCTTCGCGATGGGAGATTGCTTCACTCGCAAAGTGCGCTCGTTCGCAATGACACTTTTCTAAAAGGATTTCCCATGCAAACTACAATCCATCTCACCCCTGAACAATTCACAACACAAGAAATCAAACTCGCCGAAAGCGGCGAACTGACCGCTAGTATTTTCCGCTACCCAAGCGGAGTCTGCGCCCTGCGCTTGAAAAATTCGCTCGGAGAGCTGGTTTTGCTTCCCTATCAGGGACAGCAAATTTGGGATGCGACCCTGCGCGGTCGACGGTTGACAATGAAATCCATGTTCGACCAGCCGCATCCCACCCGCGACTTTCTTTCTTCATTCGGCGGCTTCCTTCTGCATTGCGGTGCAACTTCCATGGGTTCCCCCGGCGCTGACGACAGTCATCCTTTACATGGCGAACTTCCCAACGCGCCTTATCAAAGCGCTGCGCTGGTCTTTGGCTCAGATGAAAAAGGCGATTACATTGGTTTGACAGGAAGCTACCAGCACACGGTTGCTTTCAATTACAACTATACCGCCACGCCGCTTGTCAAACTCTATGCCGCATCATCTGTCATTGCAGTTTCGATGACGGTTCAAAATCATAAAGCCAGTCCCATGCCGTTGATGTTTCTGGAGCATGTCAACTTTATCCCGGTCGATGGCGGGCGTCTGGCTCAGACAGTGATCTGCAACCCGGAGAATATGCGTGTGCGAGCCAACATCCCTTCGTTCATGGAAGTCGCACCCGGTTACCGTGAATTTTTGAAGTTGCTACAAGAACATCCCGAAAAGCATTTTGTCTTCGATCCTACACTGGTTTACGACCCCGAAGTGGTTTTCTATATGAACTACCTCGCCGATGAAAAGGGCTGGGCGCATACTCTGCAAGTCCATTCAGATGGCAGCGCCGATCTTCTGCGTCACCGACCCGATCAATTGGATCGCGGTGTACGCTGGATCTGCCGCACTGCCGATCAGGGCGCACTTGGCATGGAACCATCCACTGCCGAGGTGGAAGGCTTCACCGCTGAAAAGAAAAAGGGCAATGTCCGTTCCCTGCCTGGCGGCGCAACATTTTCATACGACCTTGAAATTGGCGTGCTAACAGCCGATGAGACTCAGCGCGAAGAAAAGCTCATCGAACAAGTTTTGACTCGCAAGAAATAGCCGAAGGCGAATTGACATGGACACATTGATTGATATGCAGCGCGGGCATCCCGAAATTCTTGCGGATGCGCAGACCAAGCTTTCCCGAGTGCGTGGCTTGATGGATTCGCTTAAGTTGGATGCCGTCATCCTGACACGACGCGACCAGTTTGCGTGGATCACCTCCGGTGGGGATGGCAGAGTCATCGAGAATACTGAAACCTCCTTCGGGTATCTGGTGATCACAATCTCCGCTCAATACTTGGTGGCGCACCGCATGGATGGAAAGCGTTTGCTGGAGGAGCAGATTCCCCAGCAGGGTTATGAGCTGGTTACATTCCGCTGGTTTGACGGTGATTTGCTTGCCCATTGCCAGCGTTTGGCTGGGGGTGGCAAGATTGGGTGTGATGCGCCTGTGGATGGTATGAAATATATCCATCCTGAACTGGTTGACCTGCACTATCCCATGACCAAGCTTGAAGTAGCCCGCTGCCGCTGGCTGGGACATTCCACCTCTGAGATGATGCTCCACATGGCTGATTTCATCCAGCCTGGACAGAGCGAAATGGAAATCGCCGCTGAAATGCGCATGGAGCATATCCGCCGTGGCATGGATGTGGATGTAATGATTGTCGGCAGTGACCAGCGCGTGTTCCAATATCGCCATCCCATGCCGACCTCTAAAAAGCTGGAACGCTATATCATGATTCACTCCTCGGCGCGCAAATGGGAGTTGCACGCCAATGTCACCCGCTTTATTCACTTTGGGACAGCCCCGGAACAGATCCGTCGAATTTATGACGCAGCCACAACCATTGAAGGGCGAATATTGTTGTGGCTTGCTCCCGGTCTGCCATTCTCTCAAATCCTGGAATGGCAAAAAGAGTGGTATCAGGAACTTGGCTTTCCAGACGAATGGCACAACCACTTTCAGGGCGGTCCAACTGGTTATGTCATTGCCGACCCCGCACGCTGTCTGAGGTCCAAAGTAGTGCAGATCAATCAGCCTTACGAATGGTTTATTACCATCACAGGCACCAAGGCAGGTGAGTTGAGCATGCTCACAGAAAACGGCGCCGAAGTTTTGTCCGCTTCATCAAAATGGCCGGAGATGATAGTCACTGAAAATCAAAGATCAATTTCTTTGCCAGATCTATGGGTCAAATAAATCACCCACACAACAATACTTTTCGAGGTACCTTTGACAGCATCTTTTATTCTTGCCCCATCCATTCTTTCAGCCAATTTTTCAATTCTCGGTGAACAGTTTGAGTCCCTTGAAAAGGGCGGCGCAGACTGGGTTCATGTGGATGTGATGGATGGTAACTTTGTCCCGAACCTTAGTTTTGGTCCGCTTGTTCTTCCGGTGATCAAAAAACATACCCGCTTGCCGATTGACGTTCACTTGATGGTCATAAACCCTGACGGTTTGATCCCAGCCTTTATCGCTGGCGGCGCGAGCTATATTACTGTCCACGTGGAGACCTGTCAGCACTTGTATCGCACCCTGCAAACCATCCGGTCTGCCGGCTGTAAGGCTGGAGTGGCGCTCAATCCAGCCACGCCGGTCGAGAGTTTGCGCGAAGTTATCCACTTACTCGACCTGATTTTGGTGCTGGGCACTAATCCCGGCTTTTCGGGGCAGAACTGGCTGCCCGAGATGGCGGGAAAGGTTAACCGACTAGCGAAATTTTTGGAGCAGGCAGGCTCATCGGCAATCATTCAGGTAGACGGCGGCATGACCGCCCAGACCCTGCCCGAAGCATATCAAGCTGGCGCACGCGCATTTGTTAGTGGCAGCGCTGTCTTCGGACATCCCGGCGGTATTGCAGAAGGTGTCAAGTCTTTGCGGGCTGTTGTGGAATAGCAAAAAACTGCACAACGTAGAACACAATATCACACGGTGGGAATTTATAGATCTCCCTCGTGTGATATTGTGATTTAACCTTCGAGAAGAAATTTTACCAAGCCTTGCCGAGCAAAAGTTCTGTAAGCTGGGAATTTCGCAAAGCAGGATTGTTTCCAGGAGTAGTTAACAAGATGAAAAAGATAATGGTGATTGGCGGACCGGGCAACATCTCGTCCAGTACTTTGGATGATTTGGTATCACGCGGCTATAGCGTAGGTCTTTTCAGTAGGGCAGGTAGCCGCTTTGATGAAGTTGACCCGAAGGTGAAGGTTTTTCCAGGCGAGCGAGATGACCCTGAAGCTTTGAAAACAGCCTTCGACAATTTTCAGCCGGATATAGTTTTGGACATGGCATGTTTTTTACCAAAACATGCTGATCAAATCGCCAACCTGATCAACGGCCGGGTTGAGCAGTTTGTTTTTGTGAGCACGGTGGATGTATACGGTTATCCGTTGACAAGTTTGCCATTTAAGGAAACAGATGTATGGCGAAAGAACGCCAATTCGGAGTATGCTGAAAATAAACGCAAGTGTGAGCAGGTGTTTAAAAATAAAGCCGAAAAAGGTGACCTCCCGTTGACCATTGTCCGCCCGGGATATTCATTCAGTAAGCGATTTATTATCTCAGCGCTCAGCAGGTCAGCTGCTCGGGATATACTTTACCGCCTTCAAAATAATATGCCACTGCTTGTTCCAGGCGACGGGCGGACGCTAATCCATGTCAGTTCAGGATACAACACCGGGCGCATGGTTGCTACGCTGGCAGGGAATGAAAAAGCAATTGGCAATGAGTATACGCTGGCATCTCCCTCTGCGATGGAATACAGCGATTACTTGCGTCTGTTTGCGGGTGCGTTGGACAAGGAACCGGTGCTGGTGAACATTCCCAGTCAGCTTATTTTGTCCCTGAAACATCCGGATTTGGAGGGGAACTTACTGGAGGAATTGGCGCAATACAACTTATCATTTTCCATTGACCGTTTTTTGGCTGACTGCTCAGGTTTCGAGTTCGAACCCCTTGAGATAGCCGCTCGTCGGCTTGTACGCTGGAATTTTGCCAATGGTCTCGTGGAGTATAAGCCAAACATTGACGACCGGATCATTGAGGTGTATACGCAATTTACAGGGAAAATTAGCTTGTAAGACACTGGCGTAATTCTGTGTAGATATATAAGGCGTCCTATGATCTATCTATTACCCAGCAATTCCCGGTATGAATAAGACTGTGGGGGTCATATTTCATAAAACGGGCAAAAATAATGCCGAAGTGGGAAGTCGCGCTGGGTTTCAGCCAATTTTTAGTTTGTCGATGGGAAACT
>Ga0105047_10003004_pt1 | contig 29886 bp, 26 predicted proteins | sample MAT04_FD_78384 | JGI IMG/M metagenome (GOLD analysis project Ga0105047, IMG submission 78384) | Freshwater microbial communities from Lake Fryxell liftoff mats and glacier meltwater in Antarctica - MAT-04 (megahit assembly) | ecosystem: Environmental > Aquatic > Freshwater > Ice > Liftoff... | reverse complement strand
CGCGGTGTTCCAGAGCCTTTACGACCTGTGCCGAGCCGAAGGCGTGGCCGCCGTGATCGCCACCCATAATATGGACCTGGCCCGCTACATGGACCGGGTGTTCGGCCTGCGCGACGGCCATCTAGTGCAACGGCGGGTGGATTAGGCTTCGGTCGCTGCGCGACGACAGGCGACTATTGACGAGGAGAACAAAACCAGAATAGAACAAACGGGCAACTAAGGAGGACCACATGATCCGTTTCGCCCGTGAATCTCTGGCTCTTGCGTCTGTGGCCGGGTTCGTTTGGATGGTGTGTTCCGTCGCCATCCTGGTCGCCTGAGTCGCAGGAACCTGGGCGCGGGCTGGAAACCGACATGGCAGACGCCCGTCTTTCGGATGGTTTTGTTCACCTGAGGGTGCGCTCGGCCTATTCGCTGCTCGAGGGGGCGCAGAAGGCCGATGTGCTGGGGGTCCTGGCCGCGCGCGAGCGGATGCCGGCGGTGGGCCTGACGGACCGGGGTAATCTGTTCGGCGCCCTGGAGTTCTCCGTGGCCACCAAGGACGCCGGGGTGCAGCCCCTGGTCGGCTGCGCCTTGCCGGTGACCGGCATCGGCGAGGGGCCGCCTGAGCGATGGGCGCGCATTCCCACCGTGGTTCTCCTGGCTCAGAACGAGGCGGGCTACCGCAACCTGTGCGAGCTGTCCTCCGCCGCCTATCTGGACTGCGCCGAAGCCGACGAACCCCAGGTGCCCTGGACCAAGGTTGAGGCCCACAGCGAGGGGCTGATTTTGCTGTCGGGGGGGTCGGACGGCCCCGTCGATCCCCTGTTCGCGGCCGGCAAGACCGCCGAGGGCCGCCGCGCCCTGGCGCGGATGCGCGAGGCGTTCGGGGACCGTCTCTATGTCGAGCTTCAGCGGCACGGAACCCAGGCCCAGGCCGCGGCAGAGCCCGGCCTGGTGGCCTATGCCTATGAAGAGGACGTCTCGCTGGTGGCCACCAACGACGTCTATTTCGCCGAGCCGGACCTCTACGAGGCCCACGACGCCCTCCTGTGCATCGCGGACGGGGCCTTCATCGGCCAGGACGATCGGCGGCGGGTGACCCCGGAGCACTGGTTCAAGCCGGCCGCCGAGATGCGGCGCCTGTTCGCCGATCTGCCCGAGGCCTGCGACAACACCCTCGATATCGCCCGCCGCTGCGCCTTCATGGTCCAGAAGCGCGACCCGATCTTGCCCAGTTTCCCCACCGTCGGGGGCCGCACCGAGGACGAGGAGCTGGCCTACCAGGCTGCCGAGGGCCTGCGCGCCCGGCTCGCGGTCCATCCCCTTGCGGCCGACGAGACCGTCTATTGGGAGCGCCTGGAGCGCGAGGTCGGCGTCATTCAGAGGATGGGCTTTCCCGGCTATTTCCTCATCGTTTCGGACTTCATCAAATGGGCCAAGGCGCACGGCATTCCAGTGGGCCCCGGCCGCGGCTCGGGCGCAGGCTCCCTGGTGGCCTGGGCCCTGACTATCACCGACCTTGACCCCCTGCGCTTCGGCCTGCTGTTCGAGCGGTTCCTGAATCCCGAACGGGTGTCGATGCCGGACTTCGACATCGACTTCTGCCAGGAACGGCGCGAGGAGGTGATCGCCTACGTCCAGGAAAAATACGGCGTCGACCGGGTCGCCCAGATCATCACCTTCGGCACCCTTCAGGCCCGTGCGGTCCTGCGCGATGTCGGGCGGGTGCTGCAGCTACCCTTGGGGCTGGTCGACCGGCTGGCCAAGATGGTCCCCAACAACCCGGCGGCGCCCACCACCCTGGCCCAGGCCATCGCCTTGGAGCCGCGCCTGCGTCAGGCCCGCGACGAGGACGCCTCGGTGGCCCGCCTGCTCGAAGTGGCCCTGCGGCTGGAGGGCCTGTTCCGCAACGCCTCGACCCATGCCGCGGGCATCGTCATCTCCGATCGCCCCCTGACTCAACTGACCCCGCTCTACCAGGACGCGCGATCGGACCTGCCGGCGACCCAGTTCAACATGAAGTGGGTGGAGTCCGCCGGGCTGGTGAAGTTCGATTTTCTCGGGCTGAAGACCCTGACGGTGCTGGACCGGGCGGTGCGCCATCTGGCCAAGCGGGGCGCCGCGGTGGAGCTGGACAAGCTGCCGCTCGACGACGCGGCCAGCTACGAATTGATGTCCTCGGGCCAGACGGTCGGAGTGTTCCAGTTGGAAAGCCAGGGGATGCGCGACACTCTGCGCAAGATGCGTCCGGGGTCGATCGAGGAGATCACCGCCCTGATCTCCCTGTACCGGCCGGGGCCGATGGACAACATCGACACCTATGTCGACTGCAAGTTCGAGCGCAAGCCGGCCGACATGCTTCACCCCTCATTGGAGCCGGTCCTCAAGGAGACCTACGGCGTCATCGTCTATCAGGAACAGGTGATGCAGATCGCCCAGATCCTGGCCGGCTATTCCCTCGGCGAGGCCGACCTGCTGCGCCGGGCCATGGGCAAAAAGAAGAAGGAGGAGATGGACCAGCAGAAGGCCCGGTTCGTTTCCGGGGCTCTGGAGAAGGGCGTGCCCGAAGCGCAGTCGGGGCCGATCTTCGAGCTGGTCGCCAAGTTCGCCGGCTACGGCTTCAACAAGAGCCACGCCGCCGCCTATGCCCTGATCGCCTATCAGACGGCCTGGCTGAAGGCGAACTGCCCCGTGGAGTTCTTCGCCGGCTCGATGAGCCTGGATATCTCCAACACCGACAAGCTGGCGGTCTTCTACCAGGACTGTAAACGCTTCGGCGTGCCCGTGCGGGCGCCCGACGTGAACCGGTCAGGCGCCGATTTTGAGGTGCAAGAGGGCGAGGTGCTCTACGCCCTGGGCGCGGTGCGCAACGTCGGCCTGGAGGCGATGAAGCACCTGGTCGCCGTGCGCGGGGAGGGCGGGCCGTTCCGCGACCTGTTCGATTTTGTCGAGCGCGTCGATCCCAAGATGGTCAACAAGCGAGCGATCGAGAACCTAGCCCGCGCGGGCGCCTTCGACAGCATCCATCCCAACCGGGCCCAGGTTCTCGCCTCGGTGGACGTGCTGGGCGGCTACGGCGCCAGCATGGCCGACGCGCGCGCGTCCTCCCAACCCGGCCTGTTCGGCGGCGATCAGGCAGACGCGACCCGGCCCCGCCTGGCCAGGACCGACCCCTGGCCCCTGGCCGAGCAACTGGATCAGGAACTGGCGGCGGTCGGCTTCTATCTGTCGGGTCACCCGATGGAGGACATGGTCGAGACCTTGCGACGCAAGCGCACCACGCTTCTGGCCGACGCTCTGGTTCAGGCCGTGGCCGGAACCGAGGCCTTCCGCATGGCGGGGGTCGTGCGCCGCCGGCAGGAGCGCGCCTCGGCCCGCACGGGCGAGAAGTTCGCCTTCGTGTCTCTGTCTGATCCGACGGGGGAATATGAGGTGATGTTCCCGCCGGAGTCTCTTCGGCGCTGCCGCGAGGTTCTTGAGCCCGGCAAGGCGGTTCTGGTGAAGGTGCGCGCCAAGGCGTCGGACGGCGAGGTCCGCTTTTTCGGCGACGATGCGGATCCGATCGAGAAGGTCATGGAATCGCTGGCGGCGGCGGGCCTGCGCATCCACCTGTCGCCGCGATCGGCGGAGATCGAGGTGCTCAAGCGACGGCTGGAGGCGGCGGCGAGCAGTCGGGGGGGAGAGGTGACCCTGGTCGCCGGCCTGGACGGCGGGCGGGAGGTCGAACTGCGCCTGCCCGGGCGTTATGCGCTTGATGCGGCGATGCGCGGCGCCCTGAAGACCGCGCCGGGGGTCATGTTTCTCGAAGAGGTTTGATGGCGGATGGAAGGAAGTTCTAGTCCGCCCCCGCCGGAGCCGCGGCAAACCCCTTGATTTTGCGGCGGTTGCAGCCTAGTTAGCCCGCCATCTCACACGCAGACGTTCGGCGACGCGCGGGCAGACATTCCCGCGTATTTCCGTTCCGGGCCCTTGTTTAGGGTTTTGTCTGCGGAGGCGCACCGGAAGAAGGAACAAACTGAATGGCGCTTCCCGAATTCTCCATGCGTCAGCTCTTGGAAGCTGGCGCCCACTTTGGCCACCAATCGCACCGGTGGAACCCGAAGATGGAACGCTACATCTTCGGCTCGCGGGCCAATATCCACATCATCGACCTGTCCCAATCCATTCCGCTGCTGCACCAGGCCCTGGTACGGGTGCGTGAAGTGGCGGCGGGGGGCGGCCGCGTGCTGTTCGTCGGCACCAAGCGTCAGGCGCAGGATCCGGTGGCCACGGCCGCCAAACGCTGTGCACAGTATTACGTGAACCACCGCTGGCTCGGCGGCACCCTGACCAACTGGCGGACCATTTCCGCCTCAATCGCGCGCCTGCGCGAGCTGGAACAGGTGCTGGACGGCGGCGAGGCCGGCGGCCGCCAGAAAAAGGAACTGCTCAAGCTCAATCGTGAACGCGACAAGCTCGAGCTGTCCCTTGGCGGCATCAAGGACATGGGCGGCATCCCCGACCTGATGTTCGTGATCGACACCAACAAGGAAGCCATCGCCATCCAGGAAGCGCGCAAGCTCAATATTCCCGTGGTGGCCATCCTCGACACCAACAGCGATCCGGACGGCATCACCTTCCCGATCCCGGGCAATGACGACGCCGCGCGCGCCTTGCAGCTCTACTGCGATCTGGTCGCCGATTCAGTGCTGGACGGCCTCGCCGCCGGCCAATCGGCCGCCGGGGTCGACCTGGGCGAAATGGAAAACCCCGTCGAGCCCGCGCTGCGGACCAAGGCCGCCAAGACCAAGGCTGCTGCGCCCGCTGCTGAGGCTTCCGCATCCGAAGAGCCCGCGGGGCCGGAAGTCACCGAAGCCGAACTGACCGGACAAGCGCCTGAAGCTGAGGCCCCCGAAGCCGAAGCTGTTGCGCCCGAGGCTGAAGCGGCTCCTACCCTTGAAGCCGCGACTGAAGACGCTCCGGCCGAAGGCGCCGAGGCGACCTAAGCCATCCGGAACGCGTAACGCTGCGTTCCGCCCAACCCACGCGACGCTGGCCGTCCCGGCTTACCGGGGCGGCCGCGCACCCATAGGAGACGAAACCATGGCGGAAATCACGGCCGCGTTGGTCAAGGAACTGCGCGAAAAGTCCGGCGCCGGAATGATGGACTGCAAGAAGGCCTTGCAGGAAAACGCTGGCGACGTCGAACAGTCGATGGACTGGCTGCGCACCAAGGGCCTGTCCAAGGCCGCCAAGAAGTCCGACCGCGTCGCCGCCGAGGGCCTGGTCGCCATCGCCTTGAAAAGCGACGGCGGCGGGATGACCGGCGCGGTGGTGGAACTGAACGCCGAGACTGATTTCGTCGCGCGCAACGAGATGTTCCAGAGCGCCGCCCGCAAGGTGGCTGAGACTGCCCTGGTCGCCGGGGCCGACATTCAGGCCCTCACCGCCGCGACGACCGCGGACGGCGAACTGGTGTCCGACATGATCACCAACCTTATCGCCACCATCGGCGAGAACATGCTGGTTCGCCGCGCGGCCCACTTCGACGTCAAGCAGGGCGCAGTCGCGGCCTATGTCCACAACGCCGCCGCCCCCGATGTGGGCCGTATCGGCGTCCTGGTGGCCATCGAGGGCGCCGCCGATCAAGCAAAGCTGCAGGAACTGGGCCGCAAGATCGCCATGCATGTGGCGGCCACCCAACCCCTCTCGCTGTCGGCCGACGACATCGACCCTGCGGCGGTGGAGCGCGAGCGCGCCATCTTCGCCGAGCAGGCCGCCGAGTCCGGCAAGCCGCCCCAGGTCGTCGAAAAGATGGTCGAGGGGCGCATCCGCAAGTTTCTCGAAGAGGTGGTTCTGCTCAAGCAGGCCTTCGTGATGAACCCCGACCAGACCGTCGAGCAGCTGGTCGAGGCCACGGGCAAGGAACTCGGCTCGCCGATCAAGGTTGTCGGGTTTGCCCGGCTGGCCCTGGGCGAGGGCGTGGAGAAGAAGACCGAGGACTTCGCAGCCGAAGTGGCCGCCGTCACCGGTCAGTAGCCGATCGTGATTGCGCCGCCCGTTCGACGCGGGCGGCGCCCTTCGTCTATGCTGGGCGCACGATTCCCTGCGCGCCGCGGAGCTTCCATGACCGAGCCGTCCACCGCCGATCAGCCCGTCGCCCTGGCCTATAAGCGCGTGCTGCTCAAGGTTTCGGGCGAGGTGCTGATGGGAGATCAGCCTTTCGGCATCGACACCAAGACCATCGATGCGGTGGCGTCTGACATCAAGGAGGTGGTGGACCGCGGCGTAGAGGTCTGTCTCGTCATCGGCGGCGGCAACATCTTCCGCGGCGTCTCTCTCGCCGGCAAGGGCATGGAGCGAGCCAGCGCCGACTATATGGGCATGTTGGCCACGGTCATGAACGCCCTTGCCATGCAGGGCGCCCTGGAGAAGATCGGCGTCGACACCCGGGTCCAATCGGCCATTCCCATGGACGCGGTGTGCGAGCCCTACATTCGCCGCCGGGCCCTGCGCCATCTCGAGAAGGGCAGGGTGGTGATCTTCGCCGCCGGCCTCGGGGCGCCGTTCTTCACCACCGACACTCCCGCGGCCCTGCGCGCCGCCGAGATGGGTTGCGACGCTCTGTTCAAGGGCACCAGCGTGGACGGCGTCTATACCGCCGACCCCAAGAAGGCGCCCGACGCCAAGCGGTATGAGCGCCTTAGCTACCTTGAGGTTCTGGCCCAGGACCTTAAGGTCATGGACGCCTCGGCCATCGCCCTCATGCGCGATAACGGCATCCCGATCGTCGTGTTCTCCATCAAGGAACGCGGCAGTTTCCTCAAGGTGCTGGGCGGCCAAGGGCTGCACACCGTGATCTGCAACAACCGACCCGCCGGCGAATAGGAGGCGCTCCCATGGCCACGACCGAAAAGCCCGTTCTGTCCCGTTATCGCGAGCGCATGGAGAAGGCCGTCGACGCCTTGAAGGAGGAGTTCCACAGCCTGAGGACCGGCCGCGCCTCGGCTGGCCTGCTTGATCAGGTCATGGTCGAGGCCTACGGCAACACCGTGCCGATCAACCAGGTCGGATCGGTCAGCGTGCCGGAGCCTCGGTCGCTGACCGTGAGCATCTGGGACAAGGGCCTTGTGGTCTCGGTGGAAAAGGCGATCCGCAATTCCGGCTTGGGCTTCAACCCGGTCGTGGAGGGACAGAACCTGCGCATCCCGATCCCGCCTTTGACCGAGGATCGCCGCAAGGAACTGGCCAAGATGGCCGGCAAGTATGCCGAGCAACAGAAGATCGCGGTTCGCAACGTCCGCCGCGACGCCAACGACGACCTGAAAAAGGCGCAAAAGGACGGCGTGATCACCGAAGACGAACTGAAGCGCATGGAGACCGAGGTCCAGGGCTTCACCGATCAGGCGATCAAGCGCATCGACGAGGCCTTGAAGACCAAGGAAGCCGAGATCATGCAGGTCTGATCGGCATGGATGTGCGTCTTGAGTAGGGAAGGACTTGAGTCCATGGCCGCCCCGTCGGGCCTGAACATACCTCAGCCGACCAGGCCCGCAGGCTCCCCCGCTCTGGCGGGAGCGGCCCCGCACGTGGCTATCATCATGGACGGCAACGGGCGCTGGGCCAAACAGCGAGGCCTGCCGCGCACCTTGGGCCACCGGGCCGGGGTGGAGGCCCTCAAGCGCACCGTGGAGGCGGCAAGGGCGCAAGGCGTCGAGCGGCTGACCGTGTTTGGCTTCTCGACAGAGAACTGGAGCCGCCCGGCCAGCGAGGTCAGCGAACTGATGGGCCTGCTCAAGACTTTCGTGCGATCCGACTTGGCCCGCCTTGGCCGCGAGGGCGTCAGGGTGCGCATTCTCGGGCGCCGAACCGGCTTGCCAGAGGACATCCTAGAGATCGTCGAGAAGGCCGAAGCGGACACCGCAGGCAACAGCCGGTTCCAACTCCAGGTGGCGTTCAACTACGGCGGCCAGGCCGACATCGTCGATGCAGCCCGCGCCTTCGCCGAGGCGGTCGCCGAAGGCCGAGCCAAGCCCTGCGACCTGGACGAGGACGCCTTCGCGCGTCGCCTCTCTACGGCCGGCGGCCCGGCGCCGGACTTGATCATCCGCACCAGCGGCGAACAGCGCCTGTCGAACTTCCTGCTCTGGGAGGCGGCCTACGCGGAGTTTGTCTTCCAGGACGTTCTATGGCCGGATTACGGGGCTGACCATCTGCGCGCCGCGCTTGACGCCTTCAGGGCGCGCGAACGGCGCTACGGCGGCGCGGAGGCGGGCGAAGCCCTTGCAACCGGCTAAGCCCTTCGATTGGCGAAACCTGGGGATGCGCGCCCTCTCGGCCGCCGTTCTGGCGCCCGTAGCTGTGGGTGCGGTGATCGCCGGCGACCAGTTCCTGCTGGTGCTGCTCGCCGTCGCCGTCGCCCTGCTGTCGATCGAATGGGCGGTGATGAGCGCGCCGAGGACGCCGATACGGATCGCCACGGCGGTGGCGGTGGCCATCCTGGCGGCGCTGTTCATGGGCTATTTCAATCATTTCCGCTTGGCTTGGCTGGTCGGCGCCGCTTGCGCCGCTGTGGTGGCCCTCGTGGCGAGGGGCACATCGGAGCGTCCCGCCGACGCCGCCTTCGGCGTGCTCTACATCGGCGCCCCTTGCCTCGCCCTGCTGTGGCTGCGGGCGCGAGATCCCGATGTGCTGCTACCCCCCTGGACCCTGCTGCTGTTCGCCGTCACCTGGGCCGCCGACAGTCTCGCGTTTCTGATCGGCTCGCTGCTCAAGGGGCCGAAGCTGTGGCCCCGCTTCTCGCCCAATAAGACCTGGTCGGGCTTCGCCGGGGGCCTCCTCGGCGGGGTGGCGGCGGCGGTGGGGTTGAATCATCTGCTGCCAACGGGGTTGTCGATCCCCGGCGCCGCCCTGGTCGGGCTTGCCGGCGGGCTGGCGACCATGGGCGGCGATCTGCTGGAATCCATGCTCAAGCGCCGGTTTGGCGTAAAGGACTCTGGTGATCTGATTCCAGGCCACGGCGGTCTTCTGGACCGCGTCGACGGCCTGATGTTTGCTGTCCTTGCTGTCGCCGCTCTGCGCCTGATCGACCTTGTCAGGCTCGGTCTATGACCCTGCGCAGACGGGTGGCCATTCTGGGCTCCACCGGATCGGTGGGCGTCTCAACCCTTGACCTGATTGAGTCGGCCCAGGCGCACGGCTCCGCCGAGATCGAAGTGGCGGCGCTGACGGCGGGCCGCAATGTCGCCGCCCTGGCTGACCAGGCCCTCAAATGGCGGCCTCAGGTAGCTGTCATCCAGGACGAAGACGCCTTGGCGGAGCTGCGCCTCCGCCTGGACGGTTCCGGGGTCGCTTGCGCCGCTGGCTCCGCCGCCGTCGCCGAGGCCGGGGCCATGGGCGCCGACTGGGTGATGTCGGCCATCGTTGGCTCGGCCGGTCTGCGCCCGACCTTGGCGGCGGCCCGCAGCGGAGCGGTGGTCGCCCTGGCCAACAAGGAAAGCCTGGTCTGCGCCGGCCGGGCCCTCATCGAAGTGGCGGCCGCAGCGGGAGGCGCGATCATTCCGGCCGACTCTGAGCATTCGGCGATCTTCCAGGTCCTCCAGCCGGCCTGGACCGAATCGGTTCGCCGCTTGATTCTGACCGCCTCGGGCGGCCCTTTCCGGTCGTGGTCGAGCGAGCGCATGGCGGCCGCCACGCCCGACGAGGCGGCCGCCCATCCGAACTGGAGCATGGGGCGGAAGATCTCCATCGACTCCGCGACAATGATGAACAAGGCGCTCGAGATGATCGAGGCCGCCTATTTGTTCGACATGCAGCCCGAGCGGATCGACGTCATTGTCCACCCCCAGTCGATCATTCACAGCATGGTGGAGTACGAGGACGGCTCCACCCTGGCCCAGATGGGCCCGCCGGATATGCGCACGCCCATCGCGTTCGCTCTGGCCTGGCCTGGACGCGTGGCCTGGCCCGCGCCGAGGATGGATCTGGCGACGATCGGCGCGCTGACGTTCGAGCCACTCGACAACGCGCGGTTCCCGGCGATCGCCCTGGCCCGCGACGCGCTGAGGGACGGGGGGCGGGCCCCCGCGGCGCTGAACGCCGCCAACGAGGTGGCGGTCGCCGCCTTCCTTGACCATAAGATCGGCTTTCTTGATATTGCCGCAATCGCGGCTGACACCTTGAGCCGCATGAGCGGGTCAGGGGACTTGGCTGAATCCGCTGGCGGCGACGTTCTGGAAGCCGCCTTGGCGACCGACGAAGCGGCGCGACGGGTGGCCCTGGATTTCCTCGGCGAGCGAGCCCGACTTAACTAGGCCGGAGACCAGCGTCGCCCATGTTCGACTTCGCCTACGGGGTGCTCACCTATCTGCTGCCGTTCCTGTTCGTGCTGGGACTGGTGGTCACGGTGCATGAGTACGGACATTTCATCGCCGCGCGGCTGTGCGGCGTGGCGATAGACCGCTTTTCGATCGGCTTTGGTCGCGCCCTGTTTTCATGGCGCGACCGCCACGGGGTCGAGTGGCGGGTCGGTTGGATTCCCCTTGGCGGCTATGTGAAGTTTTCCGGCGACGAGAACGTTGCGAGCGTTCCCGACGAGGAAGACCTCGACGCCATGCGCAGGCGGATTCAGGCGCGGGAGGGCCCGGCGGGGGTCAGCCGCTACTTCCACTTCAAGCCCCTGTGGCAGCGCGCGGTGATCACCGGGGCCGGACCCATGGCCAACTTCCTCCTGGCGTCGGTTCTGTTCGCATTCCTGCTGGGAATCTTCGGCAAACCTTTTGCGCCGCCCCAAGTCCTTGAGGTGGTCCCCGGCAGCGCCGCCGACAAGGCCGGATTCATGGCCGGGGACATGGTGCGCACCGTCAACGGCCGCCGGATCGCCGATTTCACCGACCTACAGCAGATCGTCATGCTGAGCCCGGCCAAGCCCCTCAGAATCGAACTGGACCGAGCGGGCGTCGCCGTCAGCTTGACGGCGACGCCCAAGTTGGAGGAGCGAACCGACTCCGCCGCCGGCCACATCAAGATCGGCGTCCTCGGCCTCAGGGGCGCGGCCCGCAGCCATGTCCGATATGGCCCCCTGCAAGCGATCGGCGGCGGGGTGATGGAGACCTGGAGGACACTCAACAGCACCATCTATTTCCTCGGCCGGATGGTCACCGGCCACATTTCGGCGACCAATATCAGCGGCGTCGTCGGCATAGCCCAGGCGTCAGGATCGGTGGCCAAGGCGGGCGCCGAGGGCGCTCCAGACGCCGCGTCGGCGGTTTTGGGGAGTTTCGTGGCGCTGCTCAGCCTGGCCGCCCTGATGTCGGTGAGCATCGGGTTCATGAACCTGCTGCCTGTGCCGGTGCTGGACGGCGGGCACCTGCTGTTCTACGCGTATGAAGCGTTGGCGCGGCGGCCGGTGGGGGCGAAGGTCCAGGCCGCCGGCTATCGTGTCGGTCTTGCGTTGCTGCTAAGCCTGATGGTGTTCGCCACCTGGAACGATCTGCAGCGGCTACGTGTGTTTCAAATCCTGGGCGGTCTCTTTTCCTAGCGGTCGCCTCTTTCTTTGTTCATGGCTGGTCTGATGGAACACTCTCGCGCCCGCGGCGCCCTGCTGGTCTCAGGCGCCGCCCTCCTGATGGCGACGACGGCCTTGCCCTCGCTCGCCTATGCCCAGGCTCCGGCGGCTGCGGCTCCCGCGTCGCCCCCGGAAATCCAGACAGGGGTCGTCCAGCGCATTGTCGTCACAGGCGCTGAGCGGATCGAACGGGGGACGATCGTTTCCTATCTGCCCATCGCGGTGGGCGACACGGTCGATCCGGCCCGGATCGACTTGGCGCTGAAGACTTTGTTCCGCACCGATCTGTTCGCCGATGTCCGCATCGAGCTCCAGGGCTCCGATCTGATTGTTCAGGTGGTCGAGAATCCCATCATCAACCAAGTGGTCTTCGAGGGGAACAGCGCCCTGAAGGAGGACAAGCTGCGCGACGAGGTCAGCGTCCGGCCGCGGGGCATCTTCACTCGGTCCCGGGTCCAACAGGACGTCCAGCGGATCATCGAGCTCTACCGCCGTTCCGGCCGCATCTCCGCCAGCGTCTCGCCCAAGATCGTGGAACTGCCGCAAAAGCGCGTGGACCTGGTGTTCGAGATCAACGAGGGCCCCAAGAGCGGCATCCTTCATGTCAATTTCGTCGGCAACAAGGAGTTCTCGGACGGGGACCTTCGCGGGGTCGTCGTAACCAAGGAATCCAAGTGGTATAAATTCTTTTCATCCAACGATAACTATGATCCGGACAGGCTGGAGTACGACCGCGAGCAGTTGCGTAAGCATTATCGCAACCGCGGTTTCTACGACTTCCGGATCGTCTCGGCGGTGGCCGAGCTGGCGCCCGACAAGAACGGGTTCGCCGTCACCTATACGCTGGACGAAGGCCCCAAATATCGCTTCGGCAAGGTCTCGGTTAAGACTGAGCTCAAGCGCCTGAACCCCGAGACCCTGCGCCAACTGCTCCCCGTCAAGGAAGGCCAGGTCTACGAGGACGAGCAGATCGAAAAGGCTACCGATGCTCTGACCTTCGCGGCCGGATCTGAGGGCTTCGCGTTCGTCGATGTGCGGCCGCGCTATACCGCCAACCGCGAAAAGCGGACCATCGATGTGGTGTTCGACGTCCGCGAAGGCCCGCGCGTCTACATTGAGCGGATCGATGTCATCGGCAATACGCGCACCCTCGATCCCGTGGTGCGCCGCGAACTGCTGGTCACCGAAGGCGACGCCTACAACCGAGTGCTCGTCGATCGGTCGAAGAACCAGGTGAAGGGCCTTGGCTTCTTCAAGGACGTGACCATCGAACAGCTGCCGGGCAGCGCCCCGGACAAGACGATCCTTCGCGTCAAGGTCGAGGAACAGCCGACGGGTGAGCTGTCGTTCAGCGTCGGCTATAGCTCGGTCGACCAGGTGGTGGCCGATATCGGCATCACCGAACGCAATTTCCGGGGCCGCGGCCAGAACCTGCGCTTCCGCGTTTCGGCCGGTTCTCTGCGACAGCAGGTGGACTTCTCGTTCACCGAGCCGCGTTTCCGTGGCCGCAACCTGTCGGCGGGGATCGACCTATATTCCTACCGCTACGATTTTTCGGACTACGCGTCCTACGACACCAAATCGACCGGAGCCAGCCTGCGCCTCGGCTTCCCGCTGAGCCAACGCGCCTCGATGCTGACGCGCTACAGCGTCCACGCTGACGATATCGTCGTCTCAGACGCCGCTTGCGTCCCGGGCCTGGAAACGGTTTCGCGCAGCCTTTGCCAGCAACGCGGCTCCAGCTTAACATCCCTGGTCGGCTACACGGCGCGGTGGGACTATCGCAACGACCCCGTCAATCCGACCCGCGGGTTCACTTTCGGGGTGAGCCAGGACTTCGCGGGCGTGGGCGGGGACGTGAACTATATCCGCAGCGAGGGCGACGCCGCCTTCTATTACGGTTTCAACTCGACCTTCATCCTCAGCGCCACCGGTTCGGCGGGCTATATCGCGGCTTGGAACGACGACTACATCCGGCTGAACGATCGCTTCTACAAAGGCGGCAACAGCTTCCGCGGGTTCGAGAGCGCAGGGATCGGGCCCCGCGACATTCGTTACGATGACTCCCTGGGCGGCAACGCCTACGCGATCGCGTCGTTCGAGCTGACCGTGCCGATCGGCCTGCCCGAGCAGTACGGGATCAAGGCAGCCGTGTTCAGCGACATCGGCACCCTGGGCATGCTGGACGACAAGTCCAAGCTTGATCCGACGACAGGCAGAACCGATCCCAACATCTTCGACGAGTTGGGTTTGCGCGCTTCGGCGGGCGTCAGCGTATTCTGGAAGTCGCCGATGGGCCCGCTGCGTTTCGACTTCAGCCAAGTTTTGGCCAAAGAGACCTACGACAAGACCGAGACTTTCCGTTTTTCCACCTCTACGAGGTTCTGAACCCATGAAATCCAATTTCCTTAGCGCCGTCGCCCTTGGCGCGGCGGCCGCCCTGGCGTTTGCCCAGTCGGCCAGCGCCCAAAGCGCGCCTTATGGCCTCAGTGGCCAAGCCGCTGGCATCTGCGTGGTCTCCTCCGGCGGCCTGCTGGGCGGCTCATCCGTCGGCAGGGCCATCGAGGCGCGGATGAAGCAGCTCCTGGCGTCGGTCAACTCCGAAGTCTCAGCCGAGCAGACCGCCGTCGAAAATGAGAAAAAGGCGATCGAGGCGGCGGCCAAGACCGCCACCACGGCCGCTCAACAGCAGCCGCTGCAGACCCGCGCCCAGGCCCTGCAGACCCGCTACGAGAACCTTCAGCGCAAAGCGCAGCTCCGCGACGCGGAACTGCGCCAGACTCAGGCCAAGGCGATCGCCCGCGTCGGCGATGCGGCCCGCCCGCTGATCCGCAACGTTGCCAACGGCAAGGGCTGCGGCGTGGTGCTCGACAGTAATGCGGTGGCCGACGCCAACCCGGCCATGGATCTCACCGCTGCGGTCGTCGCCCAACTGAACAGCTCGATGCCGTCGATCACCTTTGAGCGTGAACGGCTCGACACCCAGGCGGGCGCTCCGCAAACTCGGTAGCGCTGCGATTCGCACTAGGCGGGTCCATGAGCGAGGGGCCATGCCGGATCCACGTTTCTTTGAAAATCTGGGTCCGGTTCGCCTGGACGAGTTGGCGCGGCTGTGCGGCGGCGAACTGAGCGATCCGGCAGACGGCGCGCACAGCATAGAGTCGGTGGGGCCCTTGGCCCGCGCCGCCCTCGCCACCGTCAGCTTCTATGCTGATCGCCGCTATCTAGATGATCTGAAAAGCACCCAGGCGGCGGCCTGCTTCGTCCTGCCGGGCCAGGCAAACCTAGTCCCTGAGGGTTGCGCGCGGGTGGTCTCGCCTCAACCTCACGCCGCCTATGCCAAGGCGGCGGAGCGGCTCCACCGGCCGCGCCATTTCGGCGCCGACGACCCGCCGATCCATCCCACGGCACAGATCGAGGACGGCGTATCCTTGGCGCCGGGCGTGGTCATTGGCGCCGATGCGCAGGTCGGGCGCGGGACCCGCATCGGGGCGCATGCGGTGATCGGCCCCGGCGTCGCCATCGGGCGCGATTGCATCATCGGCTCTCACGCCAGCATCAGCTTCACCCTCATGGGCGATCGGGTGAAGGTCTACGCCGGCGCCGTGATCGGCGAAGCCGGCTTCGGCGTCACGACCTCCTCAGGGGGCAACCTCGATATTCCGCAGCTTGGCCGGGTGATCATCCAGGACGGGGTCACCGTCGGCGCTATCACCTGTATCGACCGCGGCGCGTGGGACGACACGGTCGTCGGCGAGAACACCAAGATCGACAATCTCGTGCAGATCGCCCACAACGTACGCCTCGGTCGCAACTGCCTTCTGGCCGCGCAGACCGGGATCTCGGGCAGCGTGGTCGTCGGCGACGAAGTCGCTTTCGGCGGGCGGGCTGGGGTGACAGATCATGTCAGCATCGGCGAGCGCGCCCGCATCGGGGCCGCCGCCGGGGTCATGAAAGATATTCCTGCCGACGAAATGTGGGTCGGCACGCCGGCGCGGCCAATCCGCCGCTTCATGCGCGAGACGGCATGGATAGCGAAAATGGCGCGAAATCGCGACGAGGGACGGGGCGAATGAGTGCCGATGGAGCGGGGGCTGAGGTGCAGTCCACAGATATCGATATCGCAGAGGTCCTGCGACGTATCCCCCATCGCTACCCGTTCCTGCTCGTCGACAGGGCCGAGGACTACCGGGAAAACCAGTCGATCGTCGGCGTCAAGTGCGTGACGTTCAACGAGCCGTTCTTCCAGGGACATTTTCCGAACAATCCGGTTATGCCCGGCGTGTTGATCATCGAGGCGATCGCCCAATCCGGGGCCCTGCTGATGTCCAAGTCTCTGAACGCGGACGTGACGGGTCGCACCATCATGTTCATCTCCGTCGATAACGCCCGTTTCCGGATGCCGGTGAGACCGGGCGATTTGCTGCGGATGCACGTCGAGGTGGTCCGCCACCGAGGCGACCTGTTCAAGTTCAAGGGCCGGGCCCTGGTGGGCGACAAGGCCGCCGCCGAGTGCGAGTTTGCCGCCATGGTCGTCGACAACCCTCAATGACCCATATCCACCCGACAGCGATCGTCCACTCGGACGCCGCCTTGGGCCGCGACGTGGTGATCGGACCCTACTGCATCGTTGGGCCCGAGGCCGTCCTCGGCGACGGGGTGCGCCTCCTGTCTCACGTGATGGTCGAAGGCGCCACGCGGATCGGCCAGGGAACCGTCGTCCATGCCTTCGCCTGTTTGGGCGGGGCTCCCCAGCATCTCGGCTATCGCGGGGAGAAGGTTCAGCTGATCATCGGCGAGCGCAATATCATCCGTGAGCATGTGACCATGCACACCGGCACGCCCATCGATCACGGGGTGACCAAGGTGGGGTCGGACGGCCTGTTCATGGTCGGCTGCCATGTGGCTCACGACTGCGTGGTGGGCGACCAAGTCGTAATGGCCAACAACGCCTCTCTGGGCGGCCATGTGCGGGTCGGCGATTTCGTTTTCGTCGGCGGGCTTGTGGGCGTCCATCAGCATACCCGGGTCGGGCGCTACGCCTTTATCGGCGCCAGCGCCATGGTGACCAAGGACGTCATCCCGTTTGGCTCGGTCTGGGGCAACCACGCCCATCTGGAGGGCCTGAACCTGGTGGGGCTCAAGCGCCGCGGGTTCTCGCGCGAGGTCATCAACGAGTTGCGCGCCGCCTACCGATTGTTGTTCGCCGACGAGGGCACGTTCCAAGAGCGCATCGAGGATGCCGCCCGGGATCATGGCGGCTCGGCCGAGGTGATGGAACTTATCGACTTCATACGCGCGGACGCCAGCCGGCCGCTCTGTCTGCCGGGCCTTTAGACCGTGAGACCCCTGGGCCTGATCGCTGGCGGCGGGGAACTGCCCGTCGCCCTGGCCGAGCAATGCCAGGCTGCCGGGCGACCGTTCTTCATCGTGAGGCTTAAAGGGTTCGCCGGGGCCGAGCTGGACGCCTATCCCGGCGAAACCGTTGGGGTGGCCGAACTGGGCCGGTGTTTTGAGGTGCTGCGGCGCAACGGCTGCGAGGCGATATGCCTGGCCGGCCGGGTGGACCGGCCGGACTTCGCCGCCCTTAAACCGGACTGGCGGGGCCTGAAAGCCCTGCCCGCCGCGATCGCCGCCGCCAGGCAGGGCGACGACGCCCTGCTACGTTTCTTGGTCGAGGAGTTCGAGAAGGAAGGGTTCGCCGTCGAAGGCGCCCAGGATGTCGCAGCCGGTCTGGCGCTAGGCGAAGGGCCCTTGGGCGCCTTGACGGCCGGCCCCGCTCACCTCGCCGACATGGCTCAGGCCCTTCGGGTCGCGGCTGAGATCGGCCGTCTCGACATCGGGCAGGGGGCGGTGGTCTGCGACGGTCTGGTCCTGGCTGTGGAAGCCCAGGAGGGCACGGACGCGATGTTGGCGCGATGCGCCGGATTGCCCGGCGCCATTCGCGGCGCGGACGGGGCCCGGCGCGGCGTCTTCGCCAAGCGGCCCAAGCCGATTCAGGAGCGCCGCGTCGATCTGCCCACGATCGGCCCGGCGACGGTCGAGGCCGCCGCCCGCGCTGGCCTGGCGGGAATAGCCGGTCCCGCCGGGGCGGTGCTAGTCATAGATCGGGAGGGCGTTATCGCCGCCGCCGATCGCCTGGGGCTGTTTGTTGTCGGCGTCGCCGGCGGATGAAGCCCCTGTGCATAATGCTGGTCGCGGCCGAAGCGTCCGGTGACCAGATGGGCGCCAGGCTGGCTCTGGCTCTCAAGCGCCGGCTGGGCGACCGCGTGCGGTTCGTCGGGGTCGGCGGGGCCAGGATGGCCGAGGCCGGGGTGCAAAGCCCCTTCGACATTTCCGAGCTGTCGGTGCTGGGGCTGGTCGAGGGCCTGATGGCGTGGCGGCGGGTGGTGCGCCGGGCCCGCGAAGCGGCCAATCTGGCCGCCATGGAGAAGCCCGACGCCGCCGTGCTGATCGATTCCTGGGGCTTTACCCTGCGGGTAGCGCACAGGCTTCGGCGCCTGGACCCGGCCTTGCCGATCATCAAATACGTCGGGCCCCAGGTGTGGGCCTCGCGCCCCGGGCGGGCGCGCACCCTGGCCCAGGCCGTGGACCATCTGCTGTCGATCCACGCCTTTGACGCGCCCTATTTCGAGCGGGAGGGGCTGCCCGTGACCTTTGTCGGCAACTCGGCCCTGATCAAGGACTTTACCGGCGCCGATCCCGACCGACTGCGCGCCCGTATTGGCGCGAGGCCCGACGATCCGATCCTGCTTGTCCTGCCGGGCAGCCGGCCTGCAGAAGTGGAGCGGATGGGGGAGCCCTTCGGCGAGGCGATCCGACAGCTCAAGGCGTCCCGACCCAATCTGCAGGTCGTGGTTTCGGCGGCAGGGACCGTCGCCCCTGCGGTCAATGCGTGGATAGCCGGCTGGCCCTTTGCGGCGCATTTGATCGAAGACGAGGTGGCCAAGACCGACGCCATGGCCGGGGCGACGGTGGCCCTGGCCTGCAGCGGCACCATAACCACCGAGCTAGCCCTGGCCGGCTGTCCCATGGTCGTGGGCTATAAGCTCAACCCCCTGACCCATGTGGTGCTGAAGCGATTGATCCGCACGCCATGGGTGACGTTGCTCAACATTGCCGCGCGCCGTTTCGTGGTCCCTGAACTGATCCAGGACCGATGCACCGGACCGGCGCTCGCGCAAGCACTTGCGGCAAGGCTCGACGACGCGGCGCTGCGCAAGGCTCAGGCGGCGGAGCAGACGGCCGCGATCGCCTTGATGGGCCCACAGGATGGCGATCCGGCCGAGCGGGCCGCTGACGCCGTGCTGAAGGTCATGGCCGAACGCGGCGTGATCTAGCCGCGGGCGGCGTCAACTGCGCTTGTCGATGGCCACATAGTCGCGGCGGGGGGCGCCGGTGTAGAGCTGGCGAGGGCGCCCGATCTTGCGTTGCGGGTCCTCGATCATTTCCTTCCACTGCGAAATCCACCCCACTGTGCGCGCCAGGGCGAACAGCACCGTGAACATCTCGGCCGGGAAGCCCATCGCGCGGAGGGTGATGCCGGAATAGAAATCGACATTGGGGTAGAGCTTGCGGCTGACGAAGAACTCGTCGTTCAACGCGATCCGCTCAAGCTCCATGGCGACTTCCAGAAGCGGGTCGGCGCGCCCGACTTCCTTGAGCACCTCGTGGCAGGTCTGCTGCATGACCTTGGCGCGGGGGTCGTAGTTTTTATAGACCCGGTGGCCGAAGCCCATCAGCCGGTATTTGCGGTCTTTCACGCCCTGGACGAACTCGGGAATCTTGTCGACCGTCCCGATCTCCTTGAGCATGTTGAGCGCCTCTTCGTTGGCGCCCCCGTGCGCAGGCCCCCACAGGCAGGCGATGCCGGCGGCGACACAGGCGAAGGGGTTGGCGCCCGACGAGCCTGCCAGGCGAACGGTCGAGGTCGAGGCGTTCTGCTCGTGATCGGCGTGGAGGATGAAAATCCGGTCCATCGCCCTGGTCATCACGGGGTTCGGCGCCCAGTCCTCGGCGGGAACCGAGAAGCACATCCGCAGGAAGTTTTCGGAGTAGGACAGGTTGTTGCGCGGGCTCACGAAGGGCTGGCCCGTGGTGTATTTGAACGCGCGCGCGGCGATCGTGGGGATCTTGGCGATCAGCCGGTGCGCGGAGATCCGGCGCTGCTCGGGGTCCTCGACATCGAGGCTGTCATGGTAGAAGGCCGACAGGGCGCCGACGGCGCCGGTCATCACGGCCATCGGGTGAGCGTCGCGCCGGAAGCCCTCGAAGAAGCGGTCGAACTGGGCGTGCAACATCGTGTGGTAGGTGATGTTGTGCTCGAACTGGGTGTACTGGTCGGCGCTGGGCAGTTCGCCGTTCAGAAGCAGGTAACAGACCTCCAGGAAGGTCGACTTCTCGGCCAGTTGGTCGATGGGATAGCCGCGGTGCAGCAAAACTCCCGCGTCGCCGTCGATATAGGTTATCGCGCTTTCGGTGGACGCCGTCGAGGTGAAGCCCGGATCGAAGGTGAAGACGTCCGCCTCGGCGTAGAGCTTGCGCACGTCAAGAACGTTGGGGCCAAGGGTGCCCTTCATGATCGGAAGGCTGACAGACTTGTCGCCCAACGAAAGGGTCGCCGCGCCCGCCGCTGCTTTATCGTTCATCCCCCGAACCCTCGACATAAAAGGCGGCTTCGCGCCGCAACATCCGGTCGCTTATAGCGCCTTACGCGTCCTGTGAAAGCGCATCGTGAATGCGGCCCAGACTCTCGTCGCGGCCAAGGGCGGCCAAGGCGCCGGCCAGATCAGGCGCTGGGGCGCCGCCGCTGAGCACGCCCCGCAGGCCCGGACCGAACTTGCCCATGCCGACGCCCTCCGATTCGGCGAAGCCTCGCAGCGCAGCCTCGAGCGCCGGCGCCGACCATTCAGCCTCGGCCAAGAGTCGCTCGGCGAGGCGGCCCAGCCGTTCGCGCAACTCGGGACCCAGCAGGCCGCGGGTCTTCTCGTCCAAGGCCAGGGGACGGGTCTTCAGGGCGAACACCGCCTCGTCGGCGACTTCCAGGATCGTGTGGGGCTTGCCCTTGATGAACGGCATCGCGGCCCGCAGCTTGGCGCGGTCGCCCGCGTTCAGCGGCTGATCCCGATGCTCGAAAGCCTGGGCGGTCAGGTCAGTCAGGCGGCCGTCGTCGGCCTGCCTGAGGTAGTGGGCGTTGACGTGGTTTAGCCTTTGCCAGTCCAGCCGGGCGGGGGAGGCGACAACATCGACGACATCGAACCATTCGACAGCCTGGGCGTCAGTGAAAATCTCGTCGTCGCCGTGGGCCCAGCCCAGCCGAGCCAGATAGTTGCGCATCGCCTCCGGCAGATAGCCCATCTGGGCGAACTCTCCGACAGCCTGGGCGCCGTGGCGCTTGGAGAGCTTGGCCCCGTCCGGCCCGTGGATCAGCGGGATGTGTCCGAAGGCCGGGAGGTCGAACCCCAGGGCTTGGTAGAGCAGAGTCTGGCGGGCGGCGTTGTTGACGTGGTCATCCCCGCGGATGACGTGGGTGACGCCCATGTCGTGATCATCAACGACCACCGCCAGATTGTAGGTCGGCGCCCCGTCCGAGCGCAGCAGGACCAGATCGTCGAGTTCGCGATTCTGGAACCGGATATCCCCTTTGACGAGGTCGTGGATCACCGTGTCGCCATCGACCGGCCCCTTAAAGCGGACCGTGAAGGGAACGTCGCCCGCCTGCGGCTCTCTCTCGCGCCACGGCGAGCGCAGAGCCGGGCCGCCGGCGCGCTTTTTCTCGCGCTCGGTCTCTAGTTCCTCGACCGTCATATAGCACCGGTAAGCCCTGCCGGCGCCCAGTAGTCCTTGGACCGCCTCGCGGTGGCGATCGGCGCGGGCGGATTGGAACACAGGCGGCTCGTCGGCTTCCAGTCCCAGCCACTTGAGCCCTTCGAAGATGACCTGCACCGAGGCCTCGGTTGAGCGTTCGCGATCGGTGTCCTCAACGCGCACCAGGAACTTGCCGCCGCAGTGGCGGGCGTAAAGCCAGTTGAACAATGCCGTGCGCGCCGTGCCAATGTGCATGGAGCCTGTCGGCGAGGGGGCGATACGGGTGACGACACCAGTCTTGGGCAAGGCGGAGTCCGATGCTGTAGGGGGCGCGCTGGGCGTGCGGGGTCTTAGCATGCGCCTCCGCGTCCTTCCTAGTCTCGGGCGGCTCGGCGAGGCCCTGCGCAGCCAGGCCGCGGCACAGTCTATGCGTTGGCCGCTATGGGCTCCTGTGGCGTTCGGCGGCGGCGCGGCGCTCTACTTCGGGCTGAAGGTTGAGCCGCCCCTGTGGTTGGCGGCAGGCGCCGCCGTAGCCAGCCTGGCTGCTGTTGAAGCTGAACGCCGCCGCTCCTTAGGCCGCTTGGCCTCCATCGCCTTCATCCTGCTCGCGTTCCTGGCCGCGGGCTTCCTGGCCGGCAAGGTACGCACTGTGCGCGCCGCAACGCCGATCGTCCCGGCTCTGCAAACGGCCTGGATCGAGGGGTGGGTGGTTGACGTCGCCTCCCCGAGCGAGACCGGCCAGCGCCTGCTGATCGCGCCGGTAGCGGTTGCCGGACTGGCGCCGGACCAGATTCCCAACCGCATCCGCATCACGGTCAAACCTGACGCCTTGATGGGCCCCGGCGCTCCGGTTCGGCTGCTTGCGGGCCTCAATCCCCCGCCCGCGCCCGCTTCGCCCGGCGCATTCGACTTTGGGCGTAGCGCCTATTTCGACGGCGTGGGCGGGGTGGGCTTCGCTCTGACCGCGCCGCAATGGGCCAGCCTGCCCGCGCCGCCGCCCGCCCTGCGCCTCCGGCTCGCGGTCAATGCCGCCCGGTGGGACCTCACCTTGAGGATACGCGACCGGGTCGGCCCCAAGGCGGGCGGGCTGGCTGCGGCGATGATCACTGGCGAGTCGGCCTTCGTTTCGGCTGAAGACAACGTCGCGATGCGGGACGCGGGAATATCCCACATCATCTCCATCTCGGGCCTGCATATGGCCATTGTTGGCGGCTTCGTGTTCTTCGCCGCGCGGCTGGCGATTGCAGCCGTTCCCCCCGTGGCGTTGAGGATCAACGGCAAGAAGGCGGCGGCGTTGGCGGGTCTGGCCGCCGTCGCGGTCTATCTGGTGGTCTCCGGCGCGCCGCCCGCCGCCGAACGCGCCGCCATAACCGCCTCGGTCGCCTTCGTAGCCATACTCTGCGACCGAAGGGCGGTGACCCTGCGCGGCCTCGCCTTGGCCGCCTTGGTGGTGCTCGCCTTTCAGCCAGAGGCCGTCACCGAACCAGGGTTCCAGATGTCCTTCGCCGCGACCACCGCCCTGGTGGCCCTGGCGGAGTCCTGGCCGCGGCCCGCGCGGGAGATCAATACGCCGTGGCCAATCCGCGCCGTTCAGGGGGCGGCGACCTGGACAGCCGCCAGCATCGGCGTCAGCTTCGTCGCCGGCCTGGCCACCGCTCCGTTCGTGATCCAGCATTTCAATCGCGTTGCGGCCTACAGCCTTCCTGCCAACCTGCTCGTCGCGCCGCTGTCCTCGTTCGTGTTCATGCCGGCCTTGGCTATCGGCGCGGTGCTCGAGCCGCTGGGCCTTGGCGACCCTTTCCTGTCCGTCGCCGGCTGGGGCGTCGGGGTGATGCTCGATCTCGCTCACCGGATCGCGGCGGCGCCGGGGGCGTCGCTGACGGTATCCAGCGCCCCTGCGGCCGCCTTGCCGGTTGCGTTCCTTGGCCTGCTGTGGATGTGCCTCTGGCGAGGCTGGGGCCGCTGGCTGGGCGCGCCTCTGGCCCTATCCGTCCTGTTATGGCCCCGGCCGCCCGTTCCTGACCTGTGGGTCGCCGCTGATGGGGGAGCCGCCGCCTTGGTGCAGGAGGGTCAGGCCGTGCTGATGCGGCCTGACAGCCGGCGCTTCGCCTCCGACCTGTGGGCGCGTCGCCGGGGCTTGGTCATCGTCGATGCTCCCAAGAGGTTGGATCGTTACCTGGATTGCACGAGATTCAGCTGCCGCAGCCGAGCGGGGGTGAGTCCGCAGGTCGGCGCTTGGTGGACGCGCCGGGCTCCCAAGCCGGAGCAGCTGCAAGCATTGTGCGCAGGCGCAGACTTGGTGATCCTGAAAGCGGAGGTTCCGCGCCTGCCGGCCGCTTGCGATGGGGTGACCCTGCTGGAGCCGGCCGCCTTCGCCCGCGGAGGGGCGGCGGAACTCTACCGCACCGCGGCCGGTTGGAACGTGGTCTGGGCCCAGCCTGCCCGAGGAAGGCGGCCGTGGACTAGTGGTAGCGCCGAATGAGGCCGACCAGCTTGCCCTGAACCGCCACCTGGTCGGGCCCGAAGATTCGGGTCTCATAGGCCGGGTTGGCCGCTTCCAGCGCGATGGACGCGCCCTTCTTGCGCAGGCGTTTCAAGGTCGCCTCCTCGCCCATCACCAGGGCGACGACGATCTCTCCGGAATTGGCCGTGGCGCCCTTGCGGATCACCACCTGGTCGCCGTCGAGAATGCCGGCGTTGATCATCGAATCGCCCTGCACCTCAAGGACGAAGTGCTCGCCGGCGCCGAGCATGTCTTCGGGTACATAAATCCGGTCGCGCTCGTGCTGGATCGCCTCGATGGGCGTGCCGGCGGCGATCTTGCCGAGGACGGGCAGTTCGCGCATGTCGTTGGCCGCGGCGGCGGACGGGCGATCGCCCTCGACGACGTGAGGCCGAAATGGCGAGCGACCTTTGGCCGGCGCGGAGGTGGTCGCCTGCTGGGGCAACTTGACTACCTCGAGGGCCCGCGCCCGGTGGGCCAGGCGACGGATAAAGCCGCGCTCTTCCAGAGCGGTGATCAGGCGGTGGATGCCGGACTTGGAGGCCAAGTCGAGCGCCTCCTTCATCTCGTCGAACGAAGGAGAGACGCCGCTTTCCTTGATGCGCTCATGGATGAACATGAGCAGTTCGTGCTGCTTACGAGTGAGCATGGCCAGGACACCTTGTAGGAACAAACGGCAAACTTACGTCTGTGTTCTCTAGGTGTTCTTTCTTAATGTCAAGTTGATGGGGCAGGGGCGAGGAGAGCCCGGGTCGCTGCTTCGACGTCGGGCTGGCGCATCAGGCTTTCACCGACAAGCATCGCCGCCGCTCCGGCCCGCTCCAGTCGCGCTGCATCGCCCGGGGAGAAGATGCCGCTTTCAGTGACCAACACGACGCCCGGAGGGCAATAGCCTGCCAGGCGCTCGGTGACGGCCAGATCGACAGTGAAGCTGCGCAGGTCGCGGTTGTTCACGCCGACAAGCTCGGCGCCCAATCGCGCGGCCCGCTCCAGTTGGGGCTCGTCGTGGGTCTCCACCAGCACGTCCATCCCGAATCGCCGCCCCTCTGCGAGCAGGTCCGCCGCCAGAGAATCGTCCACCATCGCCAGAATCACCAGGATCGCGTCCGCGCCCAAGGCCCGCGATTCCGCCACCTGCCAGGGATCGACCAGGAACTCCTTGCGGATACAGGGCAGGGCTACGGCCGCCCGGGCGCGGACAAGATGCTGGTCGTCGCCCATGAAACTTGGACCGTCCGTCAGCACCGACAGACAGGCGGCCCCGCCGGCCTCATAGGCGCGAGCAAGCGACGGCGGATCGAAATCGGGGCGAATCAGGCCTTTGGACGGACTGGCTTTCTTTATCTCTGCGATCAGAGCCAGGCGGCCGGGAACGTGAGCGGCCTCGATCGCGCGGCGAAACCCCCGCGGCGCAGAGGCTTGGGCAGCCCCGTCCTCGGCCGCGGCTTGCGGCATGGAGGCTTTGCGCCGGGCGACATCCTGGCGCTTGTAGGCGGCGATCGTCTGAAGGATGTCATCGGCCATCTTCAAACCTAGCTGTTCGACGCCCGGACAAGGCCGTCCAGGGCCGCCTTCGCCCGGCCGTCGTCGATCACCGACGCGGCAAGGTCCACCCCCTCGCGCAGGGTCTCGACCTTTTCACCGACCAGGAAGACGGCGGCGGCGTTCAGCAGGACGATATCGCGGTAGGCCCCCGACTTGCCGTCCAGCAGGTCGTGCATGGCCAAGGCGTTTTCCTGCGGAGATCCGCCGCGCAGGTCGCTTACATCGGCCCGGGCCAGGCCGACCGCTTCGGGGGTGATGTTAAAGAGGCGGATCGCCCCCTCGCGCCACTCCGCCACCTGGGTGGCGCCCGCCGTGGTCATCTCGTCCAGGCCTGAGCCGTGAACGCTCCAGGCGCGCTCGGCGCCTAGGGCCCCAAGGACGCGCGCAATCGGCTCTACCCACTTGGAATCAAACACGCCGACAACCTGGCGCTTGGCGCCGGCGGGGTTGGACAAGGGCCCAAGCAGATTGAATATGGTGCGGAAGCCCAGCTCCTGACGCACCGGCGCCACATGGCGAGTTGCGCCATGGTGCGCGGGGGCGAAAAGGAAGCAGATGCCGGCCTCATCCAGCGCCCGCTTGGATTGGGCGTGCGTCGCGGCGACATTGACCCCAAGGACGGCCATCACGTCGGACGATCCGGACCGCGACGACATCGCCCGGTTGCCGTGCTTGGCGACCTTGAGCCCGCCCCCCGCCGCCACCAGAGCCGCGGCGGTGGAAATGTTGAGGGTGTGCATCCCGTCGCCGCCGGTGCCGCAGGTGTCGATCACCTCATAGCCGGGCTCGAACTTCAGCGCCGCGTCGCGCAGGGCCCGGGCGCTGGCGGTTATCTCGCCGATCGTCTCGCCGCGCATGCGCATGGCCGTGATCGCCGCGGCGATCTGGGCGTGGGTCGGCTCGCCGCGAAGGCAGGCGGCGAAGAACTCGCCGGCGTCCTCTTCGGTCATGGCGCCGCCGTCGGCCAGCTTGGCCAGGAGGGGTTTGAAAGCGTCAGACATGCGTGCGCCGATCAGGCGGCAGCCAGGGTCTTGACCCCCGCCAGCCGAAGGAAGTTCGCCAGAAGAGTATGACCCGCCTCGGTGGCGACCGACTCCGGATGAAACTGAACCCCGTAGATCGGCCGGGCCTTGTGGCGCAGGCCCATGATCTCGCCGTCGTCGGTCCAGGCCGTGACCGCGAGGACCTCGGGAAGGCTGGACCGCTGCACGGCCAGGCTATGATAGCGGGCCGCGACGAACGGCTCCGGCAGGCCGGCGAACAGACCGTCGCCGTCGTGATGGATGTCGCTGGTCTTGCCGTGCATCAGGCTTTTGGCTCGAACCACGTCGCCGCCGAACGCCTGACCGATGGCCTGATGACCGAGGCAGACCCCCAGGATCGGCAGGTCCGTGGGCGCGGCCGCCAGCAGCGGCAGGCACACGCCCGCCTGCTCGGGCGCGCAGGGCCCCGGCGAGAGCAGCACCGCTTGCGGGCGGAGGCGTAAGGCGTCCGCCGCTGTCATGGCGTCGTTGCGGCGCACCACAGTCTCCGCGCCAAGCTCGTGCAGATAATGGACGAGGTTGTAGGTGAAGCTGTCGTAGTTATCGATCACGAGGATCATGCGGGCCTCTTGCTGGGAGGAGCATCTAAGCCCAAGCGAGGCTGGAGCCAAGGCCCGGCCCTGCGACTACAGAGCGGATGGCGGCGCAGCGCCGCCCCGTTAGACTGGGGGCCAGTAAACCTGCGAGTCGCTTATGAATGAGGACGCTTTCGTCCACGCCCTTGCCAAGGCCCGCCGCAAGCTTCGTCCTACCGCGGAGCCTGACCGCACCTTATCGACCTTGGCCGCGGCCGCCTTCTTCGCCATCGCCGCCATGATTTTTTGCGCCGCGGCGGTCCTGGCTCCCGCCAATGTGGTCACCCCCATGGCCAAGACCGGAGTGCGCTAGGATCATTTCGCCGCAGGCTTGGCGGGGGCCTTGTCGGCCGAGTCCTTGACCGCCCCTTCCTCGACAGGCGCGAGCCCGAGGCTCTTGCGCGCGAGGTTCAGATCGGTCTTGACCTTCATTTCCCGGCGCGTCCAGCGGTAGGCCTGCTCGGCCAAGTCCTGATACGCCGTCCTGGTCATTTGCCGTCCGCCAGCGCGGGTGAACAGGGCCGCTTCCTGGACGGACCCCGGCCGGATCGCTTCGATCTTGATCACCCACGCGCCAAGGGTGAAAACCGTGTTCGGCTTGCCTGAGAATACCGCCTGAAAAACTTGCCGGCGCTCCGTGCGTTCCTGCTCGGCGCTGCGGCGATCGAGGGTAACGCGGTCCACCTTGGCGCCAAGCTGGGCTGCGGCGGCGTCCATCGTCTGGCCCTTGCGAACCCCCTCGGCGATCGCCTCGACCTTTTCGCGGTAGATGCGGGCCTGTTCGGTGCTCATGTAGTAGGCGGTGATGCGGCCCCGCTGATCGGACAGCGAGGGGAGGGCTGCGGGGAAAATCTTCTCGACCCGTACAGCGAAATACTCGCCCTTCCCGTCGTCCACCACTTCGCTCTCGCCGCCCTCTGGCAGGGCGAACGCCTCCTTGAGAAGCTTGGGGGTGAGCAGCGGCCCCGGGCGCCCCTGGCTGTCTGCGCCCTGGGCGGTGACGGGGGGCAGCTCCAAGGCGGTCACGCCGGCCGCGCGGGCGGACTCCGCCAGGCTCGCGCCCCCTTCGTGGGTCGCCTGATACTTTTCGACCACGTCATAGATGCGGTCCTGAGCGGCTTCGGCGCGCAGCTCGGCCTCCAGCGACGGCCGAGCTTCGGCAAGGGTGACCGTCCGGCCCGGGGTGACCGCGAGGATCTTCAGCGCCGCCCAGCCCAGACCGCCCTGGACTGCGCCCGACTGCTGGCCCGAAGCCATGCCGAACGCCGCCTGAGCGATGCGGGGGTCGGCGATGGCGGTGCGCGGAACGTCCCGGTAGAGGATCGGCTCGACGCCCAGGGTCTTGGCCACGGCCGCCGGATCTTCCCCCTTGGCCAGGCGCGCGGCCGCCGCCGCGGCGGCCTCAGCAGTCTTGGCGGGGATCTGCACCACCGTCCGCTTTTCCGGCGCTGACAAGGTGTCCTTACGGAAGTCGAAGCGTTTTTGCAGCTCGGCGGGGTCGATCTGGATCAGGGGCTCCATAGCCCGCGCGCTGAAACGCACCACCACTAGGCTGCGCTGTTCGGGGCTCATCATCTGGTCGGCGTGCGCCTTGATGAAGGCGGTCAGTTGGGCGTCGGTGGGCGCGGCGGGGACCGGGGCCCGGCGGGGATCGAGGGCGAACACGCTGAAGGTGCGCTGTTCCAGGGCCAGAGCGGCGACCAGGGCCGGAAACACGGCCGGCGCCTGCAACCCGCCCTCGATGGCGGAGGTGAAGTGGCTCTGGGCGACGTTATCCTTTTCGCTGCGTTCGAAGACCTCGGGGGTCAAGCCGTTCTCGGCCAGCTTCTGCCGGTAAAGGGCGGCGTCGAACCGGCCCGTCACCGGGTCGAAGAAGGCGGGAATCTTGCGCAGCGCCTCGGCCACCAGGGTGTCGGACGGCCGCACGCCGGCCTTGGTCAGGGCGGCGAAGAAGCCTTCGCGATTGGCCAGGCTCTCGAGGATGTCGGTCACGCCGCCCTGGGCGACGATCTCGTCCAGCGTGATCGGCGCGCCGGCGCGCTGCTCATAGTCCTTCTTGGCGTTGTCGAACCGCGTCTTGAACTCGGCCGAGGAAACGGTGCGGTCGCCGGCGATGACCACGGCGTCCTTGGCGTTCATGCCGCTGAAGACGTCGCTGACATTGCCGAACACCAACAGGCCCAACGTCAGCGGTATGAACAGGACCACCAGGGTGATCTTGGATTTGGCCATGGCCCGAAACGTTGCAAGCATGGGATGGCTACCTTCTTGGCGCTGACGAGCGCAGGCGCGCGCGGCCGGACGATCGCCGGACGGCCCAGGCGGTATAGGCGAGCGGTTCCCCCTGCGGCAAGCGCCCAAGGCGATCATGACGCAGTCAGGTGACAGGACGCGGGGTTTGCCCTAGCCAGACGCCACCACAACCTTCAGCGAAGAGACCGATGAGCGACGTGCGCCCCCTGATCGCCGGCAACTGGAAAATGAACGGCCTGGCTGGGTCTCTCGATGAGGCGGCGGCCCTCGCCGACGCCTTGCGCAGCCAGCCGGCGAGGGCCCGCGTCGCCCTTTGCCCTCCGGCGACCCTGATCGCCCGTATGGCCTGGGCGCTGAAAGACTCCGCGGTGCTGATCGGCGGGCAGGATTGTCACGCCAAGGCCAACGGCGCCCTGACGGGAGACATCAGCGCCGAGATGCTGAAGGACGCCGGCGCCCAGCTTGTGATCCTCGGTCATTCCGAACGGCGCGCGGGCCACGGCGAGAGCAACGCCGCCGTGGCCGACAAGGTCCTGGCCGCCCTGCGCTCCGGGCTGGAGCCCGTGATCTGCGTCGGCGAGACGTTGGACGAGCGTGAAGCGGGCAGGGCGCTCGAGGTGGTCACCGCCCAGG
>Ga0105047_10003000_pt1 | contig 29919 bp, 25 predicted proteins | sample MAT04_FD_78384 | JGI IMG/M metagenome (GOLD analysis project Ga0105047, IMG submission 78384) | Freshwater microbial communities from Lake Fryxell liftoff mats and glacier meltwater in Antarctica - MAT-04 (megahit assembly) | ecosystem: Environmental > Aquatic > Freshwater > Ice > Liftoff... | reverse complement strand
GTCGACCAAGGGCTCTTCTGGGAGTGCATGCCCGAGGTGGGCGAAGAGATCGTGTGCGGCGTTGGCCGGGTCGGCGGCTTGTACGCGGGCTTCGTTATCGATCGACAGGGCCTCATCGGTGATCCCGAGGCGCCGGGCGCCCATCGACCCGCAGGCGCGCTCTACCGCGGTGGCATCGCGAAGGTCGCGGCGTTCAGTCGCGCCTGCAACGACGACGGGATCCCGATCGTGTGGCTCCAAGACATCTCGGGCTTCGACATCGGCGTCGAGGCCGAGGCGCAGGGGCTCCTCTCGTACGGATCGAGCCTCATCTACACGAACAGCACCAACACGGTGCCCATGTTCACGGTGCTGCTCCGCAAGGCGAGCGGCGCTGGCTACTACGCGCTGGCGGGCTTGCCCTACGACCCGATCGTGCAGCTCTCGACGGTGCTCTCGCGGCTGAGTGTGATGGAGGGGCGCACCCTCTCGATCGCTACGTACAACACCAAGCTCGACGACGACTTCAACATCGTCACCGACGATCCCGCGGAGCGGAAGTCGATCGAGGCCGGCATGAAGCAGGTGGAGTCGCGCATCGAGGCGGACATGGATCCCTTCGTGTCCGCGCGGCAGATGGACACCGACGAGATCGTGGAGCTCGGCGAGCTTCGGGCCTGGCTCGAGGCGCTGATCGAGTCGGCGTACCAGTCCCCCGGCTACCGCAGGATCAAGAACCCCCGCATCTGGTCGCTGCATGATCTGCGGATCATCGGCTCGGAGGTTCGCTGACATGGACGGCCGCCGCTTTCGTTCGATGTTGCCGCTGATTTCCAAGCCCGAGAACGGGGTATTTGGCCTGCACTTGCCGAGGCCCGGTGTGGTGCGTGGGGTCCCCGCGTTGGGCACGATGCTCGCCGAGGGCGCCATCGCCGCCGAGCTCGACGTGCTCGGGGTGCTGCACGCGCTGACGGTTCCCAAAGGCGTGTCTGGCGCGATCACCAGAATCGCTGGCGACGCCAAGCGCGCGAAGGCCTCGCTGGGCGCGGGGGATCGGCTGCTGGTCCTCGATCCCACGGCGCTCAGCGCGAGCGCAGGCCAGAGCGCCATCGCGCAGGCGAGCAACGAGACCGACGGCCTCTTCTTCCGCGCCCCGCTCGGCGGCCGCTACTACGCCAAACCCAGCCCGCTGGAGCGCGCGTTCGTCATCGAGGGCGAAGAGCTCGAGATAGGCCAGACCATCGCGCTGCTCGAGGTGATGAAGACGTTCAACCGGGTCCGCTACGCCGCCGAGAACGGCCTGCCCGAGCGGGTGAGAGTCGTGCGCCTGATCCCCAAGGACGGCGACGACATCCTCGCGGGCGATCCGATCCTCGAGCTGAAGGCGCTCTAACCGCGGTCTTGCGGCTGAGTCAGTCGGCGAACGCGGCGGTGAGCGCGGCGATCATCTTCGGCACGTCCGCAGCTGCGCACATCTCCCTCGCGCTGTGCATCGAGAGCATGGGGTTGCCGACATCGACGGTGCGTATGCCCAGGAGCGCCGCGGTGATGGGGCCGATGGTGGTGCCGCACGCGAGATCGGATCGGGTGACGAAGCGCTGGCAGTCGACGCCGGCATCGCGGCAGAAGCCCTCGAAGCGGGCGGCCGTTTCACCATCCGTGGCATAGCGCTGGTTGGTGTTGATCTTGATCACGGGGCCGCCGCCGAAGATCGGTGCATGCGCGGGCTCGTGCTTGTCGGCGTGGTTGGGATGGATCGCGTGGGCCATGTCCGCCGAGATCATCAGCGAATGATGGATGGCGCGCGGCAGCGCATCCACGCCGCTGCCCCCGCGCGCGAACACCAGGCGCGCGAGCACGTCGCGAAGAAAGCTCGACTGCGCGCCCTGGGCGCTCTGGCTGCCGCACTCCTCGTGATCGTAGAGGACGATGCCGCGTGACCGCTTCCCGGCGGTCGGGCACGCGAGCAACGCACACACCGCGGCGTGGCACGACGCCAGGTTGTCGAGGCGACCGCTCATGACGTACTCGTCGCGCGCGCCGACCAGCGCCGAGGGCTGCGCGTCGGTGAAGCACAGATCGAAACCGACGATCTCGCCCGGCTCATCGAGCACCTCCTCGAGACTCAGTGCGCCCCCAGAGGTCAGCCCCAACACGGGGGGCATGTGCTTCTGCGGGTTCAGCTTCAGACCGTCGGCGTTCACCTGCCGATCCAGGTGAATCGCCAGCGCCGGGACCCGCGCTACGGCCTTGGTGCGCACTAGGGTCGCACTGCCGTCGCGCTTCAGAATGCGGCCCGCCAAGAAGAGATCTCTGTCCAACCAGGTGTAGAGCAGCACCCCGCCGTACGGCTCGACGCCTGCGACGTGCTGATGGTGCTGCTCCGACAGACCGCTGGGCTTCAGTCGCAGGTTCGGCGAGTCGGTGTGGGCGCCGACCAAGTGAAAGCCGGTCTTCTCGGGCGCTTCGGTGCCGAGCTCGAATGCCGCGATGGTGGTGCCCGCGCGGATGACGAACACCTTGTCTCCCGCCGAGACCTTCCAGCTGTCTCCTTCGGAGAGCTCGCGGTAGCCCGCGGCCTCGAGCCTGCGTCGCACTTCTGCGACGGCGTGCCAGGGCGTGGGAGAGACATTGAGGAAGTCGACGAGGTCGGTGGCGCTCACGGCGCCGGGTCTACCACGAGCCTCGAGGTGGGGTGGCTACCAGGTCACCAGCGCGCGCGCGGTCTCCCCTTCGCGCACGTCGACCTCGACCGTGCGAGTACCGTGCGCCTCGGAGCGCAACGTCAGGCGGTGATGTCCCACCGACATCGCGCCGCGGTAGGGGGTGGGGCCGAGGCGCCGCGAGCCCTCGAACACCAAGGCCCAGTCGGGCGTGCTGCCCACGATGACCATGCCCGTCGCGCTGCTCGCGCCACTGCTCCCCCCGCTGCCCCCGCGACCGGTCCGACGCGGTCCGCCACCGTGAGGCGGCTCGGTGCTCGCCACGGCGACTTCGACTTGCAGCGCGTACGTCAGGGAGAGGGTCTCGCCAGCGTTCTCCAGGCGCACGAGCTCTGTTTCTTCGCGGTACCCGGCCAGCGCCAGTCGGATCTCGTGCTCACCCGGCAGCACCGCGAGTTCGAGCGGCGCGCGGCCCACCTCGACGCCGTCGAGCGAGACCATGGCCGCCGCGGGCCTCGAGGAGACCCGCACGGTCGCGTTCACGTTCTCTGCGCGCAACGCGACATCGTGCGAGCCGCCGGGGTCGGCTATCACGCGCTCGCTCGCGATCACCTCGCCGCGATCGTTGCGGGCCTCGACGGTGTGCACGGCGGTGCCCGCGACCTCGGCGACGATCGGCGAGAGACCATGCTCAGCGCCGTCGACGAAGATCCGTAGACCCGCCGGCTCGCTCGCGATGCGTAGATGAGCCGGCGCGATGGGCGCCGTCGCGAGGGCGCGCGTCGGCTCGCTCGGAGGGCCCGATGGAGGGCTCGGCTCCTCGCTCGTACTCACCAAGTAGCCGCCCGCGAGCAGCGCGACAGCGACGATCCCGATGCCGACGTACAGCGGCCCGCGGCTCTTCCGCGGGGGCCTCATGATCGGGGTGACCGAGGGCTGGTGCTCGATGCTGAGCGGCGTGGTCTGCACCCCGAATCCCGTGCGCAGCGGATCCATGATGGTGGGCGCGTCGATGAGGCCCATGGGCACAGGGACCCCCTCCGCCGTGCCCGGGAGCTTCGGCGTCGCGGTGATCGGAGCCGTGCCGAGCGCGGCGAGCGCCATGGTGAGCGGCACCGTACCTGCGGCGCGCGCTCCCCGCGCGTCCTCGGCGAGCGCGTCCGGGAAGAGCTCGCGCACGAAGCGGCCGATCTCCACGGTGTCCGAGGGCACGGGCGAGCTTCGAAGCCACGTCTCGAGATCCGCGCGCATGGTCAGCGCGTCGGGGTAGCGATCCTCGCGCTGCGCCGAGAGCGCCTTGCGCGCGATGGCCGCGAGCGGCGGCGGCAGCTTGTTGAGCCGCTCGAGCTTGGGGACTTTCCCTTCGGCGCTCTGCCGCTTGGCCTGGCGGTGCTCGTCGGGCGCGAAGACGGGCTCGCCGAGGAGCATCTCCACCAAGAGGATCCCCACGTTGAACAGATCGCTCCGACCATCGAGGGCCTGACCGCGCGCCTGCTCGGGCGAGAGATAGGTGTACTTGCCCTTCACCACCCCGTGGTCGGTGCGGTCACGGCCTTTCTGGGCGGCCTTGGCGATGCCGAAGTCGGCGAGCTTCACCGCGCCTTCGAACGACACCATCACGTTCGAAGGCGTCACGTCGCGATGCACGATACGCGCGGCCTGTCCCTCGATCTTCACGTCGTGGGCGTGGGCCAGCGCCTCGCAGACGAAGGACGCGATCTTGGCGGCGTGATGCGGCGGCACCGGCCAGGGGCGACCCATGATCCGTCCCTGCTCGGTCGCGCGGATCACCAGCGCGCGGAGATCGACGCCACGCACCAGCTCCATCGCGAGGTAGAGCTGCTCTCCGTCGTCGGTCTCGACCGACCCAAAGTCGTAGACGTGCACGACGTTGGGGTGCGAGAGCAGCGCCGCCAGCCGCGCCTCATCGCGGAACATGCTGCGGAACTCGGGGTCGGCGCCTAGGTGCGGCAGGATGCGCTTCACCACCAGCTCGCGCGCGAAGCCCTCTTTCCCCTCGCGCTGCGCGAGGAAGATCTCCGCCATCCCTCCGGTCGCCAGGCGCCGGGTGAGGCGGTAGGGGCCGAGCAGGACGCCTTTCTTCACCACCGGCGACTCTACCAGCGTTCGCCGCCGTTTCGGCGCCGAGTGACGCCATGCGTCACAAGAAACGCCATGCCCGGGCGAGCTGCGCTGGGTACCCTCGCCTGCCATGCGCAAGGCCCTCTGCTTCGTCCTCCTCGCTGCTTGCAGCTCCGATCCCGCGCCTCGCGCCACTCCGCCCGAGGCGGTCGAAGCGCCGGTCGCCGAGCCCACTGAGCCCGTCGAGGAGACCCCGCCCGAGCCCCGCGTCGTTCGGTTCACCACGAGCGATGGGGTCACCATCGTCGGTGAGCTCGCGCCCGCGGCGAGGCCCGAGGCCGGTGCTGTGATTCTGGTGCATCAGCTGGGGAGCTCCCGCAGCGAGTGGGCGCCGCTCATCGAACGGCTGCACGCGAGTCCCTCGATCACGACGCTCGCTATCGACATGCGGGGTCATGGCGAGAGCACCACCGGGACCAGCGGCGAGATCGAGTTCCACGCCTTCGATCACGAAGCCTGGGCGCAGACCCAAGAGGACGTGCTCGCGGCGGTGGCCTTCCTCAGCAGCGAAGAATCAGGCGTGCGCCCGGCCCGCATCTCAGCGGTCGGCTCCTCCATCGGCTCGACCGCAGTCGTCGCCGCTGCGGCGCGCGAGCCTCGCCTCGCGAGCTTCGCGGTGATCTCCCCGGGCCGGGCCTACCACGGCTTCGACTCGCTCACTCCGATGCTCGATCTCGGCTCGCGCGGGTTCTTCGCCATCGTGTCCCGCGATGAGACCGAGGGCGTGGAGACGGCGCAGGCCATGGCGCGGGTCACGGGCACTGAGGCGATGGTGGTCGACGGAACCACCCATGGTGTGGCGGTGTTCACGGCCGAGCCGGCCACGCTCGATCGATTGGTCGCCTTCCTCCGCACCGACTTGGGTGCGAGCGCGCCGTGAGCGATGACCTCGACGCGCTCGTGAGCGCGATCGTCACGAGCACGCGAACGGTAGTGCTCACGGGGGCGGGCGTGTCCACCGAATCGGGCATCCCCGACTTTCGTTCCGACAGCGGCGTGTGGTCGCGCGCCGATCCGATGGAGGTCGGGAGCATCGATGGCTTTCGGGAGAACCCTCAGCGCTTCTACGACTTCTGGAGCCAGTTCTTCGAGGGGCTGCACGGGCCGGATGGTTCGCGACCTGCGCCGAACAAGATGCACCGCCTGCTCGCGGATCTGGAGCGCCGAGGCAAGCTGGGCGCGATCATCACGCAGAACGTCGACGGGCTCCATCAGGACGCGGGCTCGGAGCGGGTGCTCGAAGCGCACGGCAACTGGCGTCGCACCCGCTGCACCCGCTGTGGCCATCAGAGCGGGTGGCGCGAAGTGATGGCGGAGACGCCGCGGGGGAACATCCCGAGCTGCGATCTCTGTGGCGGCACGGTGCGTCCCGACGTGGTGCTCTTCGGCGAGCTCTTGGGCCGAGCCTTCGAAGAGGCGCGCGACGAGGTGAAGCGCGCCGACCTCTTCATCGCGATGGGCACCTCGCTCGAGGTCGCGCCGGTCTCTTCACTCCCCGTCCTGGCCAAAGAGCACGGCGCACGGGTCTTCATCGTGAACCGCGACCCCACGCTCCAAGATCGCCACGCGGATCGGGTGGTGCGTGGGGAGCTGGGCGCCATCGCAGAAGAGCTCGCGACTCGGCTCGCGGCCCGACTCGCAACTGGGCTCGGCAGCGTCGAGGGCTGAGGTTTGGCGCGCTTTGCAGGTGCACGACCGTGGTACCGTCGCGCGCCCATGATCGAGCGCTCGCAGCAGCCTCTCTTCCCGCAGCAGCGTCTCTTGGCACGAGCCGTACGCCTGCTGTGGTGGGGTTGCGCGCTCGGTCTCGCGTCGCTCGTCGGCTGCGGACCGTCGGTGCCGAGCCGCTTCGTGGTGGAGCGCGACATCGGGCACCTGGCGTATCGGCGCTACCAGCGGGTGCTCGACGTGGAGCTCGCCATCGAGGGCAACGCCGCGGAGGGACACACCGCGACGTACGTCCGTCGGACCGGCACGGACATCGAGTACGTGAACGCGTTCGTGACCGTCTACACGAACCCCGCCGGGCTCGCAGCCGAGGTGCGCCGTCTCGTGCGCAGCCTGGCGAGCTACGACGTGTCGGTGATCGATGTGGGCGGCCGGGTCTTTCAACTCGACGCCGGCGAAGGCGATCGCTGGGTGCTCTGGGTCTCGGGCACGCGCGTGGTGAAAGTCGGCGGCACTGCGGGCGACGAGCTCACCCGCGAAGTGATCAGTGAGTACCTCTCGATCTACCCGAGCGATCTGGACGAGAACGGTCGAGCGCGGCCGGGCACCCTCAGCGCGGGAGAGGCCAGCGAGGCCGCGGGCGGCGGAGACGACGACATGCCGGCGACGCTGCGCGACGAGCGCGAGGCCAGCGCACCGGACGGCATTGCCGAATGAGAATGGCCGAATGAGCTGGCGGCCGGGACCCTCGGCCCTGCGCACCGAGCTGGCCGACGCCCACGCCTACCGGGTGCCCGAGGAGACCATCGCGGTACGGCTCGACGCCAACGAGTCGCCGTTCCCGCTGCCCCAAGAGGCGCGGGTGCGCTTGGGCGAGGTCGTCAGCTCGATGGATCTCCATCGCTATCCCGAGATCGCGGCATCGGCGCTGCGCGACGCGCTCTGTCGACGCTTTGGAGCGCGCAAAGACGAGCTGGTGCTCGGAGTGGGATCGGATGAGGCCATCGTGTTCTTGGCCTCGGCACTCTCGCGGCCGCGCCGTGATCATGCGCGCGCGACCGTGGTGCTGCCCTCACCCACCTTCTCGATGTACGGCGCGTCCGCCAAGCTCGCGGGGCTCGAGGTGGTGCAGGTGCCCTACGCGGAGGGCTTCGTGCTCGATGTGCCGGCGATGCTCGCCGCCATCGAAGCGACCGCGGCGTCGCTCGCGTTCATCGCCACGCCCAACAACCCGACGGGCAACGCGCAGAGCGACGTGCTGCTGGAGCAGCTAATCTCGGGAGCCCCGGACACGTTGATCGTGATCGACGAGGCGTACGCGGCCTACCGAGGTCGCGATCATCGCGCGTGGCTCGATCGCTTCGCCAACGTCGCGCTGCTCGGGACGCTCTCGAAGATCGGGATGGCCGCGCTGCGCGTGGGCTGGGTACGCGCTCGCCCCGAGCTGGCCGCCGAGCTGGAGAAAGTACGCCTGCCGTACAACCTCGCCCTGCCCTCCCAAGCGCTCGCGACCTGCCTGCTCACCGAGCTCGAGGCGACGATCGACGGACAGATCGAGGTGGTGAAAGCGGAGCGTGCCCGAGTGATGCCATTGCTCGGTGTCCTCGGCGTGCCGCCGTATCCTACCGATGCGAACTTCGCCCTGTGTGAGTGCGACTCCCCCGAGCGGGCCCTGATGCTCTATCGAGGGCTCCTCGACAGGGGCGTTCGGGTTCGGAGCTTCGCTACGACACCCGTCCTCGCGAGCAAGCTACGGATCACGTTCGGCACCCCCGATGAGAACGATCAGCTGCTCGCCGCGCTCTCTACCCTCTGAGACCAGTCACCCTTCGAACGAGAGCCTCACGCATGACCTACCTCTTCGAGACCGACGAGCACACCGCGCTGAGGCAACAGATCCGCCGCTTCTGTGCGACGGAAATAGCGCCTCACGCGGCCGAGTGGGAGGAGGACGAGGGCTTCCCGGTCGAGCTCTATGCCAAGGCCGGCGCCGCGGGGATGTTGGGCGTGGGTTACCCCGAGTCGATGGGCGGCACGGGCGGCGACCTCTCGCACATCGTGGTGGCCGCGGAGGAGATGTTGCTCGCGGGTCAGTCGGTGGGGACCACCGTGGGGCTCGGGAGCCACGGGATTGCGCTTCCTCCGATCGTGAAGCTGGGGACGGCCGAGCAGCAGCAGCGCTTCGTGCGGCCCGTCATCGAGGGCACGAAGATCTCGGCGCTCGCGATCACCGAGCCGGGCGGCGGGAGCGACGTCGCTGGCCTGACCACCCGCGCCATCAAAGACGGGGATCACTACGTCGTCACCGGCGCGAAGACCTTCATCACGTCGGGCACGCGCGCGGACTTCGTCACCACCGCGGTGCGCACCGGCGGTCCCGGACACGGCGGGATCTCGATGTTGGTGATCGAGCGCGGCACCCCGGGATTCCACGTCTCCAAGAAGCTGAAGAAGACCGGTTGGTGGGCCAGCGACACGGCCGAGCTGGCCTTCGACGGCTGCCGCGTGCCCGCAGCCAACCTGATCGGCGAAGAGAACGGCGGCTTCCTCGCGATCATGATGAACTTCACCAGCGAGCGGCTCTTCCTCGCGGGGCAGTGCGTGGCCATCTCGGAGCTCGCTTACCGTGAGAGCGTGTCCTATGCGCGGGAGCGTCGCGCGTTCGGCAAGTCTCTCTCGGGCTTTCAGGTCATCCGCCACAAGCTGGCCGACATGGCGAGTCGGATCGCGGCGGCCCGGGCCCTGACCCACGAACTCACGGTGCGCAGCTGTCGAGGCGAGCAGACGCCGGCGCTCGCTGCGATGGCGAAGAACACCGCGACGGACTGCTGCTCGTTCGTGTGTGATGCGGCCGTGCAGATCCACGGCGGCGCGGGCTATCTGCGCGAGTCGCTCGTCGAGCGGCTCTACCGCGACGCCCGCCTCTACCCCATCGGCGGCGGCACCCGCGAGATCATGAACGAGATCATCTGCAAGACCGAGGGCTACTGAATCGCCGCTGGTCCTGAAGCGCTGATGCCGCTTCAAATGATCGAGCCCCCGTCCGTCGCGAGGACGAACGAGGGCTCGATGGAACGAACGTGCTCGCTCAGAAGCCGGAGACGCGGACCACGAACGTGTCGTAGATGTCGGGGCGGGGATAGCCACTCCCGCGCTGCTGGTTGACGGTCAGGTAGGCCATGTGGTCTCGCACCGAGGACATCCCGGGGAACCAGGCATAGGTAACGCCCACCAGGTCGGTGATGTTGATCTCTCCGACCACGGCGCGCGAGCGGTCGAACACCCGGAGCGAGCGACAGTTGCCATCGAGCACGCAGGTCCGGTCACCGCAGGCGACCGCGCTGTGCACGTGGCAGAAATGATCATCCGCGTTCATCTCACCGGTGGTGTCACCGAACGCGTCGCCCTGGGGGCGACCGCTGATGTCGTAGATCCGAACCAGGTGGGGTGCGGACGAATCCTCTGCGTGGCCGCCGACGAGCACGTGGGTCGCGTCGATGAAGCTCGCCGAGTCCACTCGGGGGAAGATGTCCGTGGCATTCCAGTCTTCGACCGCGCAGCCCGAGTCCGTGAAGGTGATGTGCTTGGCGGGGCCGCTGCTCCAGTTGACGATGCCGTCGCGGCCATTCGGGGAGACCGAGACGGTGCCCATGGTCTCGCAGTGGTAGTCGACCGTCGTGCCCGTGATGCGATCGGTGCCGTGCATGCTGGACGACACGTAGACGTGACCGTTCGCGTCGGCGACGACGCCTTCCGGGCGGCTGCCCAGGCCCTCGCCGAGGTTGAGGCGACCGCCGTCCCCCATCGTGGTGTCCAGGGTGAGCGAGCAGCCATCCCCAGGCGCGACGGTGTAGCGACGCAGACGCGCGTCGTTGTCGAGCAGGTAGAGTGCGCCGTCGCTCGACCAGGCCACAGGACCAATCGAGCGGAAGGAGTCGTCACCGATGATCGGCGGGCCGTCGAGGGTGCAAATGGTGGCCGTGAGCGCGAGGGGTCCCGTCGACTGGGGTGCGGGTGTGGGGACGACGGGCGTCGTGGTGGTGATGAGCTCGGCCAGCGTGGGCGGCGTCACCGGGACTTCGGCCACGGGGGGCGTCTCGGCGGTGGGCGCCTCCCCCGTAGGAGCGACGACGGGCGCCTCCGCGGTCGGGGCGACGGGGGTTTCGGCGGTCTCGGCGGTTCCGCAGCCAAGAGCCAAGGTGAGTGCAAGCGAGCCCAGTGGCAGCGAGTTCGGCGCAAGTGAGCTCAGTGACAGTGAGCTCAGTGACAGTGAGCTCAGTGACAGTGAGCTCAGTGACAGTGAGCGGAGCGTAGTGCGAGCGTTCATCAGGTTCCCTCGAGTTGATTGGAGCACGCAGAGGCGTGCAGAGGCGGGACCGTGTCGGACATCACTCGCGAGATCAACACCCAGCATGGCGAACCGACATCGATTGAACGGTTGTTCGACGGGGGGCGCAAGGGATCAGTGAAGCGTCATCAGTGTCTTGGCGATGCCTTCGTCGAGGCTCACACGAGGGCGGTAGCCGAGATCGCGGGTGGCCTTGTCGTGCGAGAAATAGTGGTGGGTCGTGAGGTAGCGGATGGTGAACCGGGTGAGCGACTCTTCGCTCGTCGCGACCCCGCGCAGCGCGTCGAGCCCTTCGCGAAACGCTGCGGCGGAGTACGCGATCGGGAACGGCACCCGGAAGCTTGGGCGCTTCAGGTTCAGTCCGTCGAGCAATTGGCCGACGAAGTCCCAGAACGAGCGGGGCTCCCCGTTGGTCACGAAGTACGCCTGTCCACCGACTGCGGAGCTCGGCGTCAGCTTGTCGCCCGCGAGCAACAGACCATCGATCAGGTTGTCGACGTACGTGAAGTCGCTGAGCTTGCGGGCGTCGCCGACGTAGGCCTTCAGACGTCCGCTGCGCGCCCGCCCCAGCACCGCAGGAAAGAAGCGGGTGTCACCGGGACCAAAGACGATGTGCGGTCGCACCGCGCACGTGAGCACGTCGCCCCGACCGTTCGCGTCGAGCACCAGGCGCTCGGCGATGGCCTTGGTCTCGGCGTACGGCGCGTGGAAGTGCGCTGGATACGGGAGCGTCTCGTCGCCCCGCTCGATGTCGCGGCCCGCGTACACCACGCTCGCGCTGGACACGTAGACCATCCGAGGAACGCGGCGCTCGCGGCAAGCATCGAGCAACTTCTCGGTCCCGCCGACGTTCACTTCGCGTACCTCATCTGCCCCGGTGCGTCGGGTCTGCACCCGGGAGGCGACGTGGAAGACCGTCTGCACGCCTTCGCATGCGTCACGTAGCGCGGACGCGTCGCGCAGATCACCCGCGATGCAGCGGACCAAAGGGTCGGAGAAGCTGCCCGGGGTTAGGTCGAACGCGATGACCTCATCGCCGCGGGCCGCCAGCGTACGGGTGAGGTGTTGCCCAACGAATCCGTTCGAACCGGTGACCAGTGCGCGCATGAAGAAAAGACCTCGGGTGTTGGGGAGCTCGCGCACGTAGCGGAGACTTCGCGCTCGCAGTCTCGCTACTTGCGGGACCAGCCGTAGGGCTGAGGCCGCAGCGAGAGCGCCTTGCGCAACAGGCCCTGCACGGACTCGCGCACCTCGTCATTGATTCGCGAGACCAGCACTTCGTCTTCGGCCGCGCTCGCGGGCTCACTAGAGACGTCGATGGGCTCTCCGAACAAGACAACCCAGCGGCTCGGCAGCGGCAGAAGACCCAACGGGCCGAGCCAAGGGAACGTCGCGGTGAAGGGCAGGTAGCTGAGCCCGAAGAGCTTCGCGATGCGCTGGGTGGAGAACATCATCGGGTGGGCCTCTTCGGCGCCGATGATCGCGGTGGGCACGATGGGGCTCCGCATGCGCAAAGCGAGCTTCACGTAGCCGCCGCGGCCGAAGCGCTGCAGCTCGTAGCGGCGCGCGAAAGGCTTGGAGATGCCCTTGTCACCCTCGGGGAACACCGCGATCAGGTTCCCGTCGCCCAAGAGGCGCTCGGCGTTCTCGGGACAGGCGCGGATGGCCCCGAGGCGGTTGGCCGTCGCCCCGATGAAGGGCGCGTGAAAGAGCGAGTCCTCCACCAACCAACGCAGCTCACGGCCGGGCGCGCGCGGCGCGAGTTCCCGGGCGATGGCGGTACGGAGCATCAGGCCGTCCCAAGGCAGCACCCCGCCGTGGTTGGCGACCACCAGCGCGGGTCCCTTCGGCGGCACGTTCTCCGCGCCGCGCACCAGCACTTGAAACCAGCGATCGTAGAGACCGTCGACCCAACCCCGCATGCGAGCCTCGTAGGCGCGGTCGAGGCCGAAGTCGTCGACGTCGTGGACCTCCACGTCGCCCGTGCGCAGTCGGCCGGTCGGCCGTGCGTGGGCGTCTGCGCCACCCAGCCGCTCGGCGATGTCCGCGAACGCCTGCGCCGCTCGCTGACGCGCGCCGGGATCGCCTTCCGCGTGCGCCGCGCGATGCAGATCCTCGATGGTCTCCTCGATGCTGCGCTCGGCGCGGGGCGGCGGCGGTCGGTCGGTGAACGACGCCACCTCGCTCGCAGGTTCCGGCGCGAAGTCGACCATGATCTCGGGGCTGCGCGGGCGCTCTTGGACGCTCACGAAGTCCGGGATGGCACCGAACATCCCATCGCCGTCGCCGTACTCGAGCTCCGGCTCGCTGGGCTCTTCACGCTCTGATGTCTCGGCGTCCATGGGCGCGACGGGATCCTGCGGCGGGGGAATCGGCATGCCGGCCGCAGGGGTACGCAGCGGAGATCGCGCGGCGATTCGCTCGCGGGGCTTCGTCGCCGGCTTGGGAGTAACGACCTCGATCGGCTCGGGCTCGATGGCGGCGGGCGGCGCCATCGGCGGCCGCACCGAGCGTCGCGACGCGGGACGAGCGCTCTTGCTCTGGCTGCTCTGGCTGCTGACGGTGCCCGCGCTGCTCTTGCTCGCGCTCACGGTCGTGTTCTTCGGGCTCTTGCTCGACGGACCTGCGCTCTTCGCTTTGGCCGCGGGCACGACGCCCGCGCTGCTCTTGGACGCGCTCGTTTTAGCGGCGCTGTTCTTGGAGCCGGGGCGCGCGCCCGGACGCTTCTTGTCCTTGGTCACCGGATTCCCTTGGTCACGGGGCGATTCATCCCGCATGCCCGGCGCGCCGCAAGAGGAAAAGGGCGGGACGCCGCGGTCGATTCGAAAGCAGGGCCGCGCTAGAGCCCGCCGTGGACGCGGTCATCGACGCAGCACGGGCGCTCGCGGGCCTCACGCTCCCCGAGCTCGCCGAGCGCGGCGGCCTGTCGATGCCGCCGTCGTTGAGCCGCAGTAAGGGCTTCATCGGGCAGGCAGTGGAGCGGGCCCTCGGGCTCGAGCCCAAGAGCGGGCCGGGACCCGATCTGCCCGGGCTGGAGATCAAGACGCTGCCGGTCGAGCTCATCCAGAAGATGCCTCGCAGCGTGGAGAGCACCTTCGTGTGCACGGTCCAGCGCGATCGTCTGGACGTCTCGTGGGCCGTGTCGGCACCGCGATCGAAGCTGGCGCGGGTGCTCTTCGTCCCCATCGAGGCGCGGGGGGCACCACACGTGCGGAGGGTCGGCGCTGCGTTCGTGTGGACGCCGAGCGACGACGACGACGCCCGGCTCGCGGCCGACTGGGAGTCCATCACAGGTCAGCTCCTCTTGCACGGGCACGAGCGCATCACCGCGCGCTTGGGGACGATCATGCAAGTGCGACCCAAAGCCGCGAGCGCGGCCTCCCGTGCTTTGTCTCGCGACGAGACCGGCGCGCTGAGCCGAGCGCTGCCTCGCGCCTTCTACTTGCGGCGCGCCTTCACCACCGAGCTCTTGGCCCGAACCGGACTGCGTTGATCGCGGGAGCCCCACGGCGCCGGTGCGTTCGCGCGCGTAGGGTGACGGGGAGGTGACAGCGTGGGGGCAACGACCAGGCGCCTGAGGCTCGTGAGCCAGCTGACACCCAAACAACACGTCCGACACCAAGCGTCGAGCCGTCGTCACACGGGCGCCACGAAGTGGGGTGTAGATGGCGCGGCACGAGATGCTGGACGACTGGACAGGCAAAGGGAGCACGAGCGGCGCGCGATTCGGCGCATCGCTACTGGCGTCGCTGGTGCTCTACGGGAGTGTGGGCGCGGGCGTCGTCGCCGCGACTGCGGTGGTCCGACACGAGCTCATCGAAGACGAGATCGAGATAAGTTTCGCGCCGCCCCCCGAGCCGTCCCTTCCTCCGCCGCCTGCACCCGCACCGATTGTCGAGCCTGCTCCGGAGTCGGCTCCGGCGCGCCTCGGTCGGGCGCGACCCGTTCTGGAGGTGCCCACCGAGATCCCGGACGAGGCTCCTGCGGAGTCCGACCGGCCCCTCGCTCCGCCGCCCGATCCCTTCGCGCCCGAGAACGAAGGCGACCCCAACGGTACGGCGGATGGACGCGTCGGTGGAGCACCGGGCGGAACCGGCACCGTGCTCGCAGCCGTCGCGCCGCCCCCTCCTCCGCCGCCTGCGCCCGCTCGTCCTCGCGGTCCGATCACCCTTCCCGAGGATGCCGAGCGTCCTCGGCCGATTCACCAAGTCGAGCCCGAGATCCCCGCCGAGCTCCGCAGCGCGGGCGTACCGCAAGTCCGCATCGTGCTCCGGGTGACGCTCGACGAAGAGGGCAACGTCACCGACGTCGTCGTGCTGCGCGGTCACCCGCTGATGCCGGACGAGAACGTCATCCGCGCCGTCCGCAGATGGCGCTTCTCGCCCGCGCGCGTGGGAGGCGAAGCCATCGCCGCGATCATCACCCTGCCCGTCACCTTCCGCGTGACCTTGTAGTCCGCGCGAGCGGCAAGAGAAGAAGAGGAGAGACCATGGATATCAACCTGCTCGAGATGTGGTCACAGATGGGACTTCCCGTTCGGGGGGTGGTTCTGGTGCTCACCGCGCAAGCGGTCTTCAGCCTCGCCGTCGCGGTCGACCGGCTGATCGTTCTGCTGCGCAGCGGCGGCGCCTCCCGCGCGTTCGCCAAGCTCGCCGGGCCGATGGCCGACAGCGAGCGCTGGGGCGCCCTGCGCGACCTCAGCAAGCGTGAGAGCGCCGCGCACCTCCCCGCGATGATGCACACGGGGCTGTCGGTCTTTCTGTCGTCGCGCGCCCGCGGCGAGAGCAACGAGCGCGCCGCCGAGCACGCGCGTCGCGCGCTGGAGCGCCGCTCGGCCTCCCTGAGCGAGGATCTGAACCGAGGCATGACCGTCCTGGCATCCACAGGAAGCACAGCGCCGTTCGTCGGTCTGCTCGGCACCGTCCTCGGCATCATCCACGCCTTCCACCAGATCGCAGCGGAGGGCTCGGGGGGTATCGGGACCATCGGCGGCTCGATCGGTGAGGCCCTGATCGTGACGGGCTACGGCCTGGTTATCGCCATCCCGACCGTCCTCATCTTCAACACGCTCTCGGGCCGGATCCAGCGCTTCGAGCTCGGGCTGAACAACGCGGCGGGCGAGCTTCTCGACCGGATGGAAGCCACGAACGCCGACAATGAGGACGACGACGACGCGCAGGTGATCGAGCGCACCGAAGACGTGTGTGGTGAGTCCGAGGCCGAGGATCGCCGTCCCCAGCCGGCCAAGACGGCCACTGCGTCCAACTGACCGTCATGCGCCGCTTCTCCATCAAGACTCGCTCGCGGCCCTCGCCGCAGATGAACGTCACGCCGCTCGTCGATGTGGTGTTGGTGCTGTTGATCATCTTCATGATCGTCATCCCCTCGATGGAGCACGACGCGGCGGTGGATCTGCCGAGCATCTTCCACGTGGATGAAGAACCCGAGGGCCGAACGGATCCGATCACCGTCTCGATCACCCGCGAAGGCGCCCTCTATCTGGAGAGCGACGTCCTCGACGAGGATGCGCTGCTCGCCCAGCTCGAGGCGCTGCACACAGACGGCCCGCGCCGCCGCGTCATCCTCCGCGCGGACAGCGCAACCCACTACGGCGAGGTGCGTCGCCTCTTCGGCGAGTGCCAGCACATCGGGTTCTCGGGCGTCTCGCTCCGCGTGGGCGAGCGCAGCGCTACCCCTGAAGAAGGGAGCTGACCATGGCATTCGATACCGGTGGTGGGGGCAAGAAAAGCAAGCCCCGTCCCGACATGAACGTCACTCCCTTGGTGGATGTGGTGCTCGTGCTCCTGATCATCTTCATGGTGGTGACACCCATGCTCGCCAAGCAGTTCTGGGTGAACGTGCCGAGCGAGCCCGACGAGAACGCGGCGCCACCTCCGCCCAGCGACGCCCCGCCGTCGATCATGGTGACCGTGCAGCCGGATGGCACCGTCCGAATCAACAGCGACATCGTCCCGTTGGCCGAGCTGAGTGAGCGGGTCACGCGCGCGCTCGCCGCCCGCGAGGATCGAACGGTGTTCTTCGATGCGCACAGCGACGCGGAGTACGGCATCGCCGTCGAAGTCCTCGACGCCCTCCGGGGCGGTGGCGCCACCACCGTGGCCGTGATGACCGAGCCTCTCGCAGACAGCGTGAACTAGCGCTCCTTCGCCCTCTTCGTCCCGATTTCCTCAGGAGCCTCGAGAGACCATGACGCGACCGTTCCGCGCCGATGCCGACGTGTACTTGGGAGCGCTCTTCAGCGCGCTCCTGGCCGTGCTTCCGGTCGCGGTCGCAGCACAGGAGGTCGTCGCGGCGCCCGACGAGGACCTGGCAGGCCCCGGCTCTTCCGAGAGCGACACGCCCAGCGCGCCCGACGTCGGCGGACCTCCTCCGCCGTCGGCGGACGCTCCCGGCACCGAGGTACCACCCAGCGACGAGGCGCCCGCGTCGGGAGCGCCCGACACGACCCTGGTTCCGGTGCACTCCGGAATCACGGGCGTCGTGGTCGATGCCTCGACGGGCGAGACGATGATCGAAGCACCGGTGATCGTCGTGGGTGGCTCGCGGGTGTTCACAGACTACGACGGGAATTTCTCCATTGATCTGCCGCCTGGGACGTACGATATCCGGTCGTACTACGACTACTACCGTGCAACCCGGATACACGACATCCGAGTCCGTCGTGGGGAGCGCACCGAGATCCGGATCGAGCTCGTGCCCGAGAGTGGCATGGAGGCGGACGAGGTAATCATCGAGGTCCGCGCCGACACCGGCTCTACCGCCACCGCGCTGCGGACCCGACGCGAGTCCCTCGCCGTCCAGGATGGCGTGAGCGCTGAAGAAATTCGTCGCTCGCCGGACAGCGACGCGAGCGAGGCGGCGCGACGAATCGTGGGCGCGACGATAGTTGACGGGCAGTACCTGTTCGTCCGCGGCCTCGGCGGCCGATACACGTCGGTGCTGCTCAACGGCGCGTACCTGCCGAGCAGTGACCCGGATCAGCCCGGCGTGCAGCTCGACCTCTTCCCGTCTGCGATCCTCAACAGCCTGACGATCGCAAAGACCTTCACTCCCGACCTGCCCGGCGACTCGGCGGGCGGAACTCTGATGATCGCCACCCGCGAGTATCCCGCGCACTTCACGTTCGGGATGTCGCTGACCCTGGGCGCCAACACGGCGTCGACGTTCAGCAGCGCGCCGATGGGAACAGGAGGCGAGACCGACTTTCTCGGATACGACGACGGCGGGCGCTCCACCCCCGGCGCGGTCTCCGACAGGCTCCTGGTGGCGAATCCAGAGTACGAACCGGCGGAGTACCTCGCGGACTCCAGGTCATTCAGCAACCGCTGGGGCATTCGAGACGGGCTGGTCGGGCCCAACGGCAGCCTGTCGCTCAACTTCGGCGACACTTTGCTGGTAGGGAGCCGACGCCTCGGCTACTTCATCTCGCTCTCGTACGGAAACCGAAGCCAGGTGTATCGGAACGAGCTCGTTGGCGGCACTCAGCTACTCACCGACGACGAGGGGAATCCCATCGGCGCATCGCCGCTGCCCGGCGTGCTCCGTGATTCGTTCCAGAACAGCGTGTCGTGGGGCGGGCTCGGCGCGTTCGAGTTCGAACTGACTGACGAAGACACCGTCTCCTTGACACTCCTTTGGTCGCAGAACTCGGACTCATACACCGGCCGAGGCGACTCGTACGACCCGGAGATCGATCGTCGCTTGCAAACGACCCGTTTGCAGTGGGTCGAGCGCACCATGTACTTCGGCCAGCTTCGCGGGGATCACAGGGGACTGCCTTTTGGCATGTCGCTGAACTGGTCGCTTTCGGGTTCCTACAGCGCACGTAACGAGCCCGATACGCGCGATCTGTCCCGGAGTTCCGACGTGGACGGGGGCGCCTTCGTTTGGGCGCAGGTACCCGGAAGCGGACGACGGATCTTTCTGTCGCTGGGCTCAGCGGAGATTGACGGAAACCTCAACATCGCCATTCCAATCGAGACCGCAACGGTTCGGGTCGGGGGGGCACTCCGCGCTAATCAGCGCGATTTCTCCTTCCGACGCTTCACCTACCGTCGCGCAACCCGTCCCGAGAATCCAGATTTCGAGCTCCTGCCTCCCGAGGATTTGTTCTCCGAGGCGAACCTCGGCCCGAACGTCATGCTGACGGAGGAAACGGGGGGCAACGACGGATACCGCGCATCTCAATCGTTGGGCGCGGCGTATGGCATGCTCGACTGGCCCGTCTGGGACTGGGTACGTATCGTTGGCGGCGCGCGCGTCGAGAGCTTCCGTCAGACCGTCGACCCCTCGCTCCCGTTCGGCGAGAACATCGACGACGCGCGAACCGTCCGGCGTACCGACCTCGATGTCCTTGGGTCGGCCGGCCTCATCTTCACGCTCACCCCGGACATGTTCGTCCGCGCAAGTTATGGCACGACGGTCGCTCGGCCTCAGATCCGGGAGCTTGCGGCGTTCGTCTACCCCGACTTCGTTCGAGGCCGAGACGTGTTCGGCAATCCTGGCCTAGAGCGAACCCGGATCGACAACGCTGATCTGCGCTGGGAGTACTTTCTCTCGCCGGACGAGGTCATCGCCGTTTCGGGATTCTTCAAGAACTTCGAGAGTCCGATCGAGATGATAACCTTCGGCAACCGCTCGTTTGGCTTCCGTAACGTCGAGGGCGCCATCAATGCCGGCGTAGAGCTCGAGGCGAGGTTCTCGTTGGGTCGCTTCACCGACGTCCTCAGGCACTTCGACTTCGCTGGGAACTTCACTTGGGTTCACTCCGAAGTCCGGCTGGGCGAGGCCCAACGCGGCATCTCCACCTCGCTTTCGCGGCCGCTCGCGGGACAGTCTCCGTACGTGGTCAACCTCTCGCTGGGGTTGGACATCCCCGAGGCATCAGGGCTGCTGATACGCGTGTTCTACAACGTCTTCGGAGAGCGGCTGATCGAAGCCGGCACGATGATGTCACCCGACATCTATCAGCAACCGTTCCATAGCTTCGACGTGACGGCCGCGGTGGATCTGCCCGCCAACCTCGGCCTGCGATTGGCCGTCGAGAACATCTTCGTCGACGACTATCTGCTGACGCAGGGCGGCGCCGTCGTGCAGCAATACAACGGCGGACTCACCGCCTCTCTATCCCTGAGTTGGCGTCCGGAGTGACGCCCGAGAATGTCCCCCTTTCTAGAAGGAACGAACATGCATAGATCAGTACGATTCACCATTGCCACAGCACTCGCCATCGGACTCGTTGGCTGCGACTCGGATCCCGAGGTCGACTCCGGGGTTGACACCGGCACGGACACCAGCTCGATGGCCGACGTGCCCGAAGTGGACGCCAACATTCCCTTGGACGTACCCCCTCAGCCCGACGCGCCCCTCGACACGCCGCCGGGCAGCTGCCCTGCGGAGTCGGCCCGCGACACCGTGAACGTCATGGACCCGGTGTCCGCGGACGCCCACTGGACCTGCGAGCACAACTACCTCTTGGTCGGTGGGCCGGTCTTCGTTCAGAGTGGTGTGACCGTCACCGTGGATCCAGGTGTCGTCGTGCGAGGCGAAGTCCGTGATGGCACCCGCGCGTGCGTCGGTGGCGCGATGGCCGGTTCGGCGTGCACCGCCGACGGCATGTGCGCTGGTGGAGAATGCGGCCCGCCGGCCGAGCTCGGGACCGCGCTCGTGGTTCAGCGTGGCGGCCGCTTGGTCGCGAACGGCACCGCCAGCGAGCCCATCGTGTTCACCTCGGAGAACACGGGCACCGCGACCGAGCCCGCGCCCGGCAACTGGGGTGGCATCGTCCTGCTCGGGGCTGCGCCCACGAACAACGTTCCAGCCGATGGCGCCCAGATCGAGGGCCTCCCCACGGACGGGCGCGGTGCGTTCGGCGGCGCCGATGCGGCGCACAGCTGTGGTGAGCTCAGCTACGTTCGCATCGAGTACGCCGGTTTCGTCTTCGGCCGCAACAACGAGCTGAACGGGCTGACCGTCGGCGGCTGCGGGACTGGCACACTCCTTCACCACATCCAGTCTCACCGCGGCCTCGATGATGGCATCGAGTTCTTCGGCGGGACGGTCAACATCCACCATGCACTGGTGACTGGCACCGGCGATGACTCCCTCGATTGGGACCTCGGCTGGACCGGCAACGTCCAGTTCTATCTCGCGCAGCAGCGCGACGTCCCCGGCGAAGAGCGCTGCATCGAGGGCGACAACCACCCGTCGCTGTTCGCCGGCACGCCCCGCACGTCGCCGACGGTCTACAACTTCACCTGCATCGGCGCGGGGAATGCACCGGGCGTGACCGAGGTCCGACGCGCGACGCTCGCGCATGACGGCGTGGTCCTTCGTCGCGGCAGCGCTGGCACCATCCGGAACTCCATCTTCTATGGCAGCCCCGACCGGGGCATCCAGATCGACGACCAGGAGACCGGCACGCCGGCCGCGCCTCCCGCCGAGTCCGACACCGTTCAGCTCGTCACGATGGGTGTCATCCACATCGAGAACAACATCCTGTTCGACATTGGCGACACCGGTGCCGAGGCGGTGTTCACGAGCGACCCGCTGCGTGTCGGTGGCGTCACCACGATGGACGGCTCCGCCATCGTCGCGGCGCTTCTCGCCGCCAACCGGAGCGTCGACCCGATGTTTGGCGGGGACCCGAACAATGCCACGAACCCCGACTTCTCGCCCTCCGCGACCGTGGTGAGCGTCGCAGCCAACCTTTCGGCAGAGCCCACCACCCCCGCGGGCTTCTTCGAGGACGTGGACTACGCCGGTGCAGTGGACCCGGACGCCACCGCCGCCACGGCGTGGTACGCCGGCTGGGCCCGCTTCACCGACTGATCTGACACATTGCACTTTTATCGATGAGCGGCCCGATGCGAACAGCGCGTCGGGCCGCTCGGCAATTGCAGCGTCGGCGAATGCCCGACCGTCGCAATCACTGGGACGCACTCACACGTTTCATCGACGACCCTCAGGTGCCCATCGACGACTCGCCCACCGAGCGAGAGTTCCCGGTCAGACTACTCCACCGAAACGGGCCGGGAATGCGTGCTCGAGGCACCTGCTGGTGCGACCGTCACGATCACCTGCACCGAGTCGCAGGGGAATCGCGAGTGGCAGCCATATATATGAATCGCGGCGGCGGTCCCCTTTGGGCGAGCCGTGCTCGGCGACGTCGTGTGCCGCAAGCGTCGTTTCGACCCGGGCGGGCGCGTTGGCTGGCTGTGCCTACTCCGAGCCATAGGTTGGCCTAACTGAGCTCAATCGATTCACGAAGGACGCCGCGTCGGGTTCGCCCGGCGCGGCGTTTGTCGTTCTGGGCTCGCGACGGCGCCAAGGTGACAGCCGTGCGACGGGGGTGACGTTCGTGAAACCGCGCTCGCATCCTCGGCCGCGGCTGGTAATCGGCGGCCGTGTTCGGCGCCTGCATCCGGGTCTTCGGTGTCGTTCTGGGAGCGGCGCTGCTCGGTTGTGGGCCCTCGCTCGACGATCGAGGCGTCGCCATCGCCAACGCGATGACCCAGGCCGATGCGCCCGCCCTGCGGGACCGCCCCGCGCTCGTCGCGGGCAAGTACAACCACATGGCGAGGAGCCTCTACAACTTCTACCGGGGTGCCGTTCCGGTCTACCGCGCGGACTTTCGCGACGGGCGCACCGAGGCCTCGCGCACGGCGTTCGTCTCCTACGCACTGCCTTGGTCGACGGGGGACGCACACCCCGAGAACTTCGGGCTGTTGCTCGCCGGCGACGGGACGCTGGCGCTCGAGCCCAACGATCTCGACGCGGTGGATAGGTATCCCTACCACTGGGACCTGCGGCGTCTGGTGACCGGGATGGTCCTCGGCGCGCGCCTCTCGAATGAAGGGGACGAGGCCGCGCGTGCGTTGGTCGTCGCTTCCGAGCGCGAGATCGCCGAGGCCACGGCGCGCGCCTATGCCGACGCAATCATCGGCTACGCGGACGGCGCACCCCTCGAGCGCATCGTCGATCGCGGCGACGTCCCACTGCTGGTCGATCTCTTTCGGCGTGGCAACCGCGACTTGGTGGCGCGCGCCGAGCTCGGGGATCGAACGATGCTCATCGACGGCGTCCGTCGCTTTCGTCGAGGGGTGCTCGACGACGCGGAGCCCGAGAACACCCAAGCGGATCTCGACATCGACGTGCTCGCGACGATTCCGTCGCTGCTCGCGCGCGCCGCGCCGTCGATGCCCGTCCCCCTCGCACCCGACGAGCTCACGCTGCTCGACGCGGTCCGGGAGTTCGGCGCGGGCGTGGCGAGTTGGCCGCGGGTCCGGATGGTCGCGCTCGTGCGTGGTCGCACCGATGATCCGGGGGATGACCTCTTGATTCAGATCAAGGAGCTCGGCGACTCCGGTGCCGATGGCTTTCTTCCGCCCGGGCGCTTCGCGGACGATGTCCCGCATCGGGTGCGCCTCGGTCGCGCGCTCTGGAGTCGCCCCGATGGCGATGCCCGCTGGACGAGCAGCGAGTGGCTCGGAATGCCTGTCAGCGTGCGCACCGAGTCCGAGGCACAGAAGACCATTCGGGTGGCGCGGCTGGTAGATGAGGCGGGGACCCCGGAGGCGATCGTGGCGCTGGGTCGGGTACTGGGTCGGCTGCTGGCACGCCTCCATGTCACGTCCGTCGATCACGGGCCGAGCGCAGCGCCGCTGCTCGCGGCGATGGTGCGTGGTCGTGAGGACGCGTTCGCCGCCGACCATGCGAGTCACGCGGTGGCGCTCGCCGATCAGGTCGAGCGCGACTTCGAGTCGTTCCGGGACGCCCTGCGTGTGCTGGGTCCCACCCTCGGCCTGCGTCGTGATCCCCTCCTGCCACCTCCCCTCGCGGATCTTCGCGCCGTGTTCGGCGCGCCTCCCGCGATCGTCCCCTTCGAGTGATCCCACCATGACGTCCCAAGCTCGCTACGGTCGTTTGCTCGCTTCGCTGTCCGCCCTCGCACTCGTGTCCTTCGGTGCGGCGTTGGCGCAGGCGCAGGACGACGCAACCACGGACGACTCCGACGAGACTGCGAGCGAGCGGCTCACCACTGACGAGACGTCCGTGGGGCCGCCACCCGAGGTCCCGCACGTCGCAGGGAGCGCGAGTCCCGAGCCGGCGACCGAACCCGGGATTCCCGAGCCGGCCAGTCCTCATCTCGCGTCCGAGGCCGCCGCCGACCTCCCCGGGGTGTCGGTCTCCTTCATCGCGCACAGCGGCGGTGAGACGCCGGTCGATCCGGCGCCCCCCACCACATCGGGCGTGCCTTGGCTGATCGAGCTCGCGATGCAGATGTTCGCGCAATATGAGGTCTCGTTCCCCGACGGAACCGACTGGTTCCACGAGATAGACGTGCCGCGGACCTGGCTCTCCACCAGCTTTCGGGTGGAGAACGCGATTGGGAGGGTGCTCCTCGAGGGCACCCGTGCCGGCGGCGACGGTTCGCTCATCGGAGTGGGTGGCGACAGCCTGGTGGTGCGCTTTCGGGAGGCGTGGCTGGGCTATCGGCTGCTCGACATGCTGGAGGTTCGCGCCGGGCTGATTCCGCAGCTGACCACTCCGGCGCTGACCTCGCTCTGGGGCATGCGCGCGGTCCGCGCGATCAGTCTCCGCGAGAACGAGTTGATGCAGCCCGCGGATCTCGGCGCGTCGGTGCGCTTCGACTTTCCCGAGCAGTTCGGCTTCGTGGGTATCGCGTATCTCTCGGGCGAGGGGTACCGCGGCCGCGAGCTCAACCGAGGCAAGACCCTCGAGATCACCGCGCAGATTCACCCGCTGGCGTTCGTGCCGGACGCGCGCCCGCTGACGCTGACCCTCGCCTACCAGAACGGGTCCACGGGCACTGGGTCGGCGCGCGCCGATCGCTACGTCGGGGGCCTGGCATGGGCCGATCCGCGCTGGGGACTCGGTGTCGAAGCCACCTACGTCGTCGGCATCGCGGACCGGAGGGATCGGGCGGGCCTGGGCCTGGATGTGTGGGGGCGGGCGGAGCCCATCGAGCATCTGCTCCTCGGCGCCCGCTACGCGCACTTCTTCCGGAACCTGAGCGGCTCGACGAGCGGCGACGAGACGGGCTTCTTCACCGGCACCGTCGGCACCTGGATCGTGGAAGCCATCCGCGTCTTCTTGGCCTTCGATGCGCGTCTCGCCGGGGACGCAGCCCGGGCCGAGATCCCGAACTTCACTGGCTACGCGCTGCGATTGGTCTTCGAGGGGAACCTCGGCGCCCGCTTCGAGGGCGCGCTCTGATGATGAATACGCAAACGAAAGGACTCGACGTGAACAAGACGCTCTTTGCCTCGGTGTTGATTGCTCTCCTCGCTGGTTGCTCGGAGGTCCGGGACGAGACCGACAGCGGCATGCCCGACGTCCCCGAGACGACGGACTCCGGGGGTCCCGGCACCGACGCGCCCGTCGCCACGACCGATACACCCACCGTCCCTACCGACACCCCGAGTACCGGCGAGAACAGGATCGTCATCAACGAGATCTTCCCCGACGGGGAGGACTGGGTGGAGCTGGTGAACGGGGGGACGACCGCGATCGATCTCGACGGGATGTCCATCGTGGATGGAGACGACACCCACGATCCGGTCCCCTTCCCAGCGGGGGCCTCGCTCGCGCCGGGGGGGCGTTACATCGTCGGCTTCGATATCCCGTGCGAGGGCGCGCTGCCCGATGGCTTGGGCCTCACGGGGCGCTGCATCGCCACGACCTATGGCATCAGCGGCAGTTCGGGCGACACCATCCGGGTGATCGACGGGCTCACGCTGGTCGACGGCGTCGTGGTGGCGAGCGTCGAGTTCCCCGGCTCGACGGCTGCAGGCTTGGTCGATGGGCAGACGTACTGTCGACTGCCCGACGCCACCGGCGACTTCGGTCCCTGCACTCCGAGCATGGATGCCCTGAACGAAGCCCCGAAGTGAGCGCGAGCTAGCCCGGCTTCTGCACCCACTGACGGAGGTAGTACCCGAGCGCGAACGCAGCGAGCACGATCGCCCAGAACGCTGTGGGTTGCGGGAGCTGCTCGAGGCCGCTGGTGAGGTTCATCCCGAGGATGGCACCGAGCGCAGTGACCGGCAGACACACGGCGGCCAACAGGTTCAGCCGATGGCTCTGGGACGCGATACGGACCGAGATGTCGGCCGTCTCCTCCGCGTGCTGTGCGACCATGAAGTCCATGCCGTTCTCGGCGGCGGCGGCGACACCATCCGCGAGGCGCTCCACCTCGTAGGCCCGATCGCGGACGGCCAGGAGCTCGGGTTCGGCCGTCGCCCCGCACTGTTCGCGCAGCTGCCCGATGGCGGCGTTCATGTTGCGGGTGGCGCGCAGCAGCGGCCGTGCCCGGTTGAGGATCTCGAAGTACTCGGTCGCGCGCCGTGCTTCTTCGACGCGGTCGTCCAATTCCTCCAGGGCCTCGGCATAGGCCTCCACGTGGGCGGCCAGCGACTGGATGGAATCGGTCCCGGGATCGCAGCGCCACTCGCCCTCGGGGTTGCGCCAGAACACCGCCGCGTGGCGCCCGCGCTCGTGGTCCCGAGGCACCTTGTGCAACACCAGGATCGAGTGACCCTGCTCGAAGAGCGCGCGCTGTCGTCCTGCGCGTTCACCGAGCTTGAACCGAAGAGAGTCGGGGAGTCGCCAGTAGTCGGGAACGATCTTGCGCATCGGATCGGCACTCTAGCGCCCCTTCGGCCCAGTCCAGGTCGCGGCGTCACGCAGGCGGCAAGCGAACCAGGAAGCGCGTGCCTCGCCCCAAACGGCTGTCCGCCGTGATCTCTCCGTCCATGCGTTGCACCAGGTGCTTCACGATCGCCAGGCCCAGACCCGTGCCGCCCTGACGTCGCGCCCTCCCCGCATCGACCCGATAGAACCGCTCGAAGATCCGGGGCAGGTGCTGGGCCCCGATGCCCGGGCCGTCGTCCTTCACCTCGATCAGGGCTCGCCCTTTCTCCATCCGATGGGTCACCGTCACTCGGCCGGTCTCGGGGGTGTACTTGATGGCGTTGTCGACCAGGTTGACGAGCACTTGATCGAGCGCCCCCGCATCGCAGCTGGCGAACGTGGGGGTGTCGCCCTCGATGGTGACGGTGATCTTCCTCGCGTGGGCTCGCGCCTCGAGGCCCTCGACCACGTGCCGGGCCGCCCGTCCCACGTCCACCCGCTCGGCCTCGAAGAGTGCGTCGGGCGACTCGGCGCGTGAGAGATCGACGAGATCGTCGACGAGCGCCTGCATGCGGGCGGCGTTGTCCACGATGCCCTTGATGAAGCGCGGCGCGACGGCAGCGTCATCGAGCGCTCCGTCCGCGAGGGTCTCCGCGAAGCCCCGGATCGACGTGAGCGGGGTGCGCAGCTCGTGGCTCGCGTTGGCCACGAAGTCACGGCGCACCGCGTCCGTGCGCTGAAGCTCGGTGACGTCGTGCAGCACGGCCACCACGCCTTCCTGATCGGGCAGCGGCGATACCGTCGCCGCGAAGCTGCGGGTGTCTCTGTCGCCGGCGAGCTCGAAGATCAGGCGCTGCTCGGCCCCATCACGCGCCGTGCGGACGGCCTCGCGAAGCTCGGGGCTCCGGATGGCCTCGATGACGGTGCGACCGATCGCGTCGTCACCTGCGAGCCGTCGCATCGCGGCATTCGCCGTGACGATCCGGCCATCGGGATCGATGACCAACACGGCCTCCACCATCGCGTCCAGGATCGCCCGAGAGCGCGCCCCTTGGAGACGCTCGCTCGCCATGCGTTCGTCGAGCTCTTCGGCCATCCGATCGATGGCCCGACCCAGCGCGCCTATCTCGTCCGTCCTCCTGGACCGGACCCGCACGGAGAGATCCCCCTGCGCGAGCTTCGCCGAGGTGAGGCCGATATCCCGGAGCGGCTGAGAGACCGCCCACCAGAACCAAAAGGCGAGCGCGATGGCGAGCACGATGGCGACGCCTCCGCCCACGAGCACGCCGTCACTGATCCCGCCCGCCGCCAGTGCTCCCGCACCCAGCGCGAGCGCGACGGCGCCGAGCATCGTGAAGAGGGCCTGCCCCGCGAGTCCGCGCACGGAGGGACTCTACCAACTCTTCATGCGCGCCGAGACGTCATCCGTCGTCGCTGACAGTCGGCTTGATGTTCATCCGGTAGCCCCAGCCGCGCAGCGTCTCGATGTGATCCCGGGCGGCGCCGAGCTTCTCGCGCAGCCGCTTGACGTGGGTGTCGACGGTGCGGGTCTCGACCCCGGGCGCGTAGCCCCAGACCCGCTCCAAGAGCAGTTCGCGGGACTGGACCCTACCTACCCGGCACGCGAGGTCGTAGAGCAGCTTGAACTCGATGGTCGTGAGCAGGACCTCCTCGCCACCCACCGAGATCCGGTGGTGGGGGACGTCGATCTCCAAGAGGCCGATGGTGATCTGATCCGGCGAGGTGGCCTTGGGCTCGCCGCCCTGGGCCCGGCGCAAGATCGCGTTGATCCGCAGGATGAGCTCGCGGGGACTGAAGGGCTTCACCACGTAGTCGTCGGCACCGACCTCGAGGCCGACGACCCTGTCGATCTCGTTGCCCAACGCGGTGAGCATCACGATCGGCACCGTCTCGGTCGCCGGATCGCGCCGCAGGCGCTTGCAGATCTCGGTGCCCGAGAGGTCGGGGAGCATCACGTCCAAGAGGACCAGATCGGGGCGGTGGCGCCGGACCTCCGCCATCGCGGTGGCGCCGTCGCGCACGGTGACGACCGTGAATCCGGCCTGCCGCAGGTTGTATTCGAGAACCTCGACGATGTCGGGCTCGTCGTCGACGATGAGAATCCGCTCACGCATGTTGGATGGCGGCGAGGATGCCCTGCCTCCGTGTCGGCTGTGTGACGGCGAGGTGGCCGAGGTGCAAGGCTGTGACGAGGGAGCGTCCGTCGAGGTCGGAATCTGCCGGAATCATGCGCCGTTGCTCGCCCCCGCCAAGCGAGCCATCTTCGGCGCCCTCGCGCCGCACCCGGCGCGTGCAGCAAGGAGTCGGATCGTATGGGCCTCTCAGTAGGCATCGTGGGTTTGCCCAACGTGGGCAAGTCCACCCTGTTCAACGCGCTCTCGTCCAAGCAGGCCGAGGCCGCCAACTATGCGTTCTGCACCATCGAGCCCAACGTGGGCGTGGTCCCCGTGCCCGACAGCCGCTTCGATGCGCTGGTGAAGGTGGTCCAGCCGGACAAGACCGTCCCCGCGACCGTCGACTTCGTGGATATCGCCGGTCTGGTAAAAGGCGCGAGCAAGGGCGAGGGCAAGGGCAACGCGTTCCTCGCCAACATCCGCGAGTGCGACGCCATCGCCCACGTGGTCCGCTGCTTTGAGGACGACAACATCCTGCACGTCGAGAACCGGGTCGATCCCCTCTCGGACATCGCGATCATCGAGACCGAGCTGGGGCTCAAGGATCTGGAGACGGTCCAGAAGCGCCTCGACCGCACCCGCAAGACGGCCAAGGGCGGCAACGCCAAGGACAAGAAGGACATCGAGATCCTGGAGCGCCTCGAGAAGGCGCTGGATGCGGGACAGCCGGCCCGGACCGTCACCACCGACGACGAGGATCACCAGAACACCATCCGCGATCTCGCGCTCATCACCAGCAAGCCCACGTTCTACGTCTGCAACGTCCGAGAGGACGATGTGGGCAAAGAGGACGGCGCGCTGGTGAAGAGCGTGAAGGAGATGGCGAGCAAGATCGGCGCGCCGGTCGCGGTGATCTCGGCGAAGCTCGAAGCGGAGATCATGCAGCTCCCGATCGCGGACCGCCCGGACTTCCTCGCGAGCGCGGGCCTGCTCGAGCCGGGTCTGAACGGGGTCATCCGCACGGGCTACGCGATGATGGAGCTCATCACCTACTTCACGGCCGGCAAGGTCGAGGTGCGTGCGTGGACCATCAAGAAGGGCACCAAAGCCCCGCAGGCCGCCGGCAAGATCCACACGGACTTCGAGAAGGGCTTCATCAAAGCCGAGGTCATCTGGTGGGAGGACCGAGTGACCATGGGCACCGAGGCCGCCGTGCGCGCCGCGGGCAAGATGGGCATGGAAGGCAAGGAGTACGTCGTCCGCGACGGCGACGTCATGCACTTCCGCTTCGCCAATTAGTCCTGGGGGC
>Ga0105047_10002998_pt1 | contig 29925 bp, 37 predicted proteins | sample MAT04_FD_78384 | JGI IMG/M metagenome (GOLD analysis project Ga0105047, IMG submission 78384) | Freshwater microbial communities from Lake Fryxell liftoff mats and glacier meltwater in Antarctica - MAT-04 (megahit assembly) | ecosystem: Environmental > Aquatic > Freshwater > Ice > Liftoff... | reverse complement strand
GTACTCAAGTTTCTTGCCCGAGAACTGCTGATGCTGTGTAAGATCGAAGTCGCCTCGGTTGTGAATGCCTTCGATTTCCTGGAACCCAAGCGTTCCGCCAAAATCAAATTCGACGTCGAACGCGGCGCGTGCGTAGTGCGCGAGTTCACTTCCCGCATGCTGATGGAAATTCAAGCGATCACGACTCAACCCGAGGTCGAGATGCCACTGCAGTCGCGCTTCTTTCCACGTTTCGAACCACTCCATATCGGAGCCGGGTTCGACAAAGAACTGCATTTCCATCTGTTCGAATTCACGCGTGCGGAAAATGAAATTGCCGGGCGTGATTTCGTTGCGGAATGCCTTCCCGATTTGTGCGATGCCAAACGGCACCTTCTGGCGCATGCTTTGCTGCACGTTCAGAAAGTTCACGAAAATTCCCTGCGCCGTTTCCGGACGCAGGTACGCGATGCTCGCGGAATCTTCCAGCGGGCCCATCGCCGTCTTGAACATCAGGTTGAACTGACGCGCTTCTGTCAGCTGACACGCATCGTGCTGGCCGGGTTGTTTGCTGGGCTTCTGCGGACACCGCGCATCCTGCAGTTTGTCCGCGCGAAAACGACCTTTGCACGTTTTGCAATCAACGAGGGGATCAACAAACCCGGAAACGTGTCCGCTGGCTTCCCACACCTTCGGATGCATGAGAATCGCGGCATCCAGTCCCTCGATGTCGTCGCGCGACCGCACCATGCTGTTCCACCAGCGATCCTTGATGTTGCGCTTGAGCTCAACGCCCAGTGGGCCGTAATCCCACACGGAACCGGCGCCCCCGTAAATCTCGGAGGACTGAAAAATGAAACCGCGTCGTTTGCAGAGTGAAACGAGCTTGTCCATGACGTCAGGTTGAGCAGCCATCAGAACACGTCGGGTGAAGGGGTTTGCGCGAGCACACTGGCCACAATCTGCTTGCCGTGATCGCGTCCGTTCTCAATAAAAATCTTGTTCGCGTCAAATCCAGACGCGATCACACCGGCGATGTACAAGCCGGTTTGCGACGTTTCAAGCGTCGTCGGCTTGTGCGCAGGAATTCCAGTGACAGCGTCTGACGGAACTCCCGCGGCCGTCAACAACGCCGTCTCCGGTTGATACCCGGTCATCGTGTACACCTGCGTCGCCGGAATGCGACTGTCGCCCTCCGCATCACGCACCACAACGGTTTCGGGCTCAACTGCGGCTACGCGCGTGTTGAAACGCGCGGTGATGGCACCTTCCGCCAAACGTCCCATTATGTCGGGACGCACCCACGGTTTGACGTTTTTGTCGAGTTCTGGACCGAAGTGCACCAGTGTGACCCGAGCTCCGGCCCGATACAGATCAAGCGCGGCATCCACCGCCGAATTGCCCCCACCAACAACGACGACCGGCTCATGCCAGGCAGCGTGCCCCTCCGTGTAGCGAAACACCACGTGCGGCAACAACTCGCCTGGCACGCCGCCCAACCGATTCGGCCGACCGAAATATCCCGTCGCGACCACCACCGCATGCGCGAACGTCGTGCAGCCAATGCCCGCGCGCTTGATCGAGTTCACGCGCCAGCGCGGCATCCGAGTTGCAATGTTCACGTCGTCATCGAGACCGAATCGCACATCGTCGTGCCCCAGCCGCTGCAACGATTCAACGGTTTCGTACTGGCGAACCCTCACGTTGTAAAACGACGCCACGCCGCGATAATACGCGAGGGCCTCGCGCCGAGTGGGTTTGTCGGTGGGCACGATGAATGGGATATCGCCAATCGACAAACGCTCGGCCGTGCTGAAAAAATTCATGTAGGCCGGGTACGACGCGAGCCCGTTCACGATTGATCCGCGATCAAAACACACGGCACTCAAGCCCGCGCGTTCGGCAGCGATGGCCGCGGCCAGTCCGCACGGCCCAGCACCGACAATCGCGAGATCAACCGTTTCGATCACCCTACTCGGCCCCGTGCACACCGATAATCTGATCGCGACGTGTACCAACGCTCACGAACGAAATGGGCGTTTCGCACAACGACTCAATGCGATCGAGATACGCGCGTGCCTTCTCCGGCAAGTCGCTCAATGCGCGTGCGTGCGATGTGGGCTCCATCCAACCATCAAACCATTCGTACACCGGCTCGGCACGCTCCAACAGCGAGAGATCGGCCGGGAATTCCGTGTGCGTCTCGCCGTCAATGCGGTAGCCCGTGCAGACCGCCAGTTTCTCAAGCGTATCCAGCACGTCGAGTTTCGTGACCGCCAAACCCGTGAGTCCGTTCACGCGCGCCGCGTACCGCACGACGACACCGTCAAACCAGCCACAGCGACGCGCACGGCCGGTTGTTGCACCGAACTCGTTGCCGAGTGTGCGAACGCTTGTTTGCAGCGGCTCTTCGAATTCGGTGGGGAGTGGGCCCGCACCAACACGCGTCGTGTACGCTTTCACCACACCAAGCGCGGCTTGCAGCGACAGTGGCGAAATGCCGACACCCGTCGCGGCGCCACCACTCGTGGTGTTGCTCGACGTGACGTACGGATACGTGCCGTGATCGACGTCCAGCAACGAACCCTGTGCGCCTTCCAGGAGCACGGCCGCGTTGCTCTTGATCGCGCGGTGAATCAACAAACCAACATCATCAGCGACGCCCAGCAGGCGCGGCGCGAGTGCGGCCAGTGTCGCCATCGTGTCATCAACCGACGCGCGCAGTTCGCTGCCCGAGAGTTGCAGACGTGAGTTCGCGTGGGCCACACCGCGCTCAACGCGCTCGCGCAGTTTGTCGGGCCAACGCAGGTCGAGTACACGCACACCGCGACGTGCAATCTTGTCTTCGTAGGCCGGACCAATACCGCGTCCCGTCGTGCCGATTTCCTTACTGGCTGAACTCGCGCGGTCCACCATCTTGTGATACGGCATCACCAGATGCGCGCGCTCGCTCACGTACAAGCGGCCTTCGACATCAATGCCGTCGGTAACGAGTTCGTCGATTTCGGTGAAGAGGGTTTCGGGGTCGAGCACGACGCCGTTGCCAATCGCGCACCGGACGCCCGCGTGCATGATGCCCGACGGAATCTGGTGCAGCACAAACGTCTTGTCGCCAATGTGAACTGTATGACCGGCGTTCGCGCCGCCCTGATAGCGAACCACCCAGTCGGCGCGTTCGGCAAGCACGTCCACCAACTTGCCTTTGCCTTCGTCGCCCCACTGCGCGCCAACTACCACAAGCGTACGCGTTGATGAATCGAACATGCGAATCTCTGGTCGGGCGGCGGTGTCTCGGACGGCAGCGGAACAGCAGATGCAACGCGCTCACGCCGAACAATCCGGAACGGCCCCCCGAGCGGGGGCGCCGACACAGCCGCGCACAAAAAACGGCCCGCGCACGATGCGCGGGCCGTTGATGGAATCTATGCGCAGGGTGCGGGGAAGCAACCAGAAACGCGGTGCAAAACGAAGTAGAAGTCGGGTTCGAGGCGCAGAAGTCCAGCCTTGCGCGCGCCGAGCGCTTCCTGGCGACGAATGAATTACCGTTGCCGGTTTCCCTGCCGGCCGCGCGCTCGTTGATTCGCGTCGATGACTACGCCGTGTGCCCAAAAATGCCTGCAGCCAGAATCCACACCATGATCACCACACCAATTCCGGTCTTGAGCGCGGCCGCGACAGCGCGTCCGACCACGGCACCGGTTGCGACTTTGGCCAGGTCGCCGCGCGACTCCTTGGGTACCGTCAATTCTCCAACCAACGCGCCAATGAAAGCGCCCACAAACGCACCGATGACCGAACCAATAACCGGCACTGGAACGCCCATGATTGCGCCAGCAATGCCGCCTAGAATCGAGCCCCATCCCGCGCGTTTGGAACCGCCGTATTTCCGCGTGTAGCGTGAGCCCACGGCGAATTCGAGGACTTCGGCCACGACAACCAGGATTCCACAACCGCCAAGAGTTACCCAGCCGATGCCACCGGCCGGCAAGAGCACGTTGTAAAGCAGCGCTGCTCCCAACATGACCCACAGGCCGGGAAGGCCGAGGGGGACGATGAGGAGCGATGCCAGGAGCACCACGGCCAGCAAAGTGATAGCGACGGCGATGGACACGGAGTTGGGGCGCGGGGATGTTCGGGGCGACAGGCACGAGAGTCAGTCGGCGCACATACAATAGCTCGAACGCAGTGCCCAATACGTTGTCGTTGCGCTTCCTGTTCCGATGCGGCAGGATCAGCTGTCGAATCGTCGCCGCGAATCATGTACACGCTCCAATGTTTCGGCTGCGTATCCCGAAATTTGCGGCGCGCTTGACAAAGTCGCCCCCCCCCACATTAGGCTGCAACCGAACTCAATGGGGATCGGGACATGTGAAAAGCACGGCCATACAAATCACAACGAAATCGGAGTAGAGCGATGAAAAGCCGTCAAGGAATGCTATACTGTTTCGCCGCAGCGCTGTCGATTGGCACTGCAGGTCTCATCGGGATGCCGAAGCAGGCTGCCGCTGCGAATGCTTTTGAGTGTTATAACTACGACCAGTATAAGTACGACCAGTCATGGCAACGCGACGACCATATTCATGGTACAGGCACACCTCCGGTACCGAACATCTGGGAATATGAAGACACCTATGGTCGTCTCTCGGATGACACCAATCATTCTTGGTTCGTTGTGGGTAAGGTTCGCGAGGACAATCATACGAGTGGTCAAGGTTGTGGCACTCAGCAGTAGCATCTGTTCGCCGATCTGCAATTACTTTTGAAGAACATGCTTCAACCAGGTTTGACAATGCAGAGCAGAGCCGCCGCTCCAACCGGGGAGCGGCGGGCTTTTCGCATGACGACGTGGGTGTGCGTGGCCTTCGCTCATTTCGTGGCACGGCTGGTGCAGCCCGCACTCGGCCAAACGCCGGTCGGGATTTCAGTGCCCGCGCAATTGTCCGTGCGGCAAATCCTGCAGATATCAGGGCAGCGGAACGTCGTGTACGCGGCGCTGGCTCCGAAAGGACAGCTCGTGCTCGCCCGCGCACAGCCCGCTGAGCTCACACTGTTTGATAGCTCGGGTAACCGTATATGGTCACGGAACACTCGAATGCCAGTCGCAGGTGGGATGACCATTTGCCGTGACACGATCATCGCGCTCGAATCCGGTGACACATGGCACCTGGTTAGGTCGCGATTGAGCTCAGGCAAGGAGTTAGCTCGAACTGAGTTGGATATTGCGCGCGGCAGCGATCCGTTCATCCTTGGCTGTTCAGGCGGCGCCGCCGTTATCAGGATACTCGTTCGGATGCGCGTGGGCGCGTTGGGGCTGGCGGCCGTTCAATTCCCCGAGCGCAATGTTGTACTCGTGTTTCCGGATGGTGAATTGAGACCGACTTCCTTCCTGGCCATCGATTCGAGCATCCAAATCACCCCCCCAGCGTACTTTGGCCGCATGGCAATGCGTCCGCCCTTTGCGCCAACTCCTGGTTTGGCGTTCGTGCCGCCGGGCAATTTGTTGTATTCATCCGGCACTGACGCCGGAGTCGAGATTCATGACTTACGTGGGAAGCGGATAGGGAGCGTCAAGCTCACAGCGAATCAAACGCAGTTTGACGAGGGTGAGATCAACAAACAGCGCACCGAATGGGTCGAACGCAGCGCGAAACGATTTCCGGCTGCAATTCGGGCCGAGACATTGTTTGCACGAGTCGCTGCGCTCGAAACCACGACGCGTGGCCTCAGCCTGGGTCGAATGCTGAATAGCCAAACCGGCGACGTGCTCGTGCGTCGTCGGGATATGGATCGCCGACCTCTTTTGGAGTTGGACTCCACGGTCTACGACGTGTTTGATGGCAGGCAAAATGGACGGATCCGAGGCCGAATCACGTTACCTGCCGGTCATTTTCCTTTGGCCTTCGACGGATCGCGAATCGTAACCAGCTTTGTGCGGCCAACCACCTTGGCATCTGAACCGTCGATGCAGGATGTCTTTGTGTTTCTCATTGTATCCAATGCCAACAGCAAGGAGAGCAAGTGAACTATCGGTTACATCATGCGTTTGTGACATCGGGAAGTCTGCTACTGACGGCAATTGCCGCCTTATCAGATCGGTTCGTTGCGCAGCCGTCTCCGGTAATCGGGGTCGCTGACGCTCCGCCTCACCCGTTCACCGCAGCTGCACCTTGCGTCCGCCCGAAAGCGCGCGCTTGGCGTGACGGTGAAACACTCGTGATTCGCGGTGACGTTGCGGCGCCCTGCACCTTCACGATCCGCGATACACCAGTGTCCATCGTGTCGGACGATTCAAAGGTACCAGTAATCGGCGAGAGGGTCGTCCGAGATCGCCGCGGACGATATTACACTTTCGCGTCGGGTCAAATTGCCGTCTGGAACCAAACCGGTGGATTGATACGTACCGTAGGGCGGCTCGGAATGGGCCCGGGGGAGTTTGCCGCTGGTGGGTTGACAGTTTTGCCCGCGCCGAGTGATCAGTTGTATGTTCTGGACAACGCGCGGCGATTGACCGTATTCGACTCCAGCTATCGCCTCGTTCGCACGATAGCTGCCAACGTGGGACTCGGAATGGGGTACACGTTCGTGCTCGAGGACGGGACGATTCTGGACGGAGCGCGCCCTCAGAATCCCGCAGCTTACTTTGACGTAAAACGTGCGTCTGGCACGGCGCCCAATTCCGGGTGGCCGGAGGTCGTACGCTCAATTGGCAAGGTCTCGGAGGCTGAAGCCGCGTTTGATCGAAGTGATCGCACCAGGCTTGTATCAAATGCTGGCAATGGTCGCTTTTGGGCAGGTCCCCCGGGAGCAACCGGTCGGGGGTACGAGATTGAGCTGTGGACTACAGAAGGAACGCGCCTTCGAACAATTCGCCGAGACGTTGATTGGTATCCGCGCGATGTTGATCGGTACAGACCGAAGACCAGCCAGCTGACCCCTTGGCCCGCAGAGCTCGAGACGGTCCAGGTGATCGACGATGGTCTTATTTGGGTCACGCTCATTGTGCCCAACCCGGATGGCTGGGCGGCCTATGCGAAGAACCGCCAGGACAGCACCGCAGAGGGTCGCGCCGTCCTCGGCTACGGTGAGTTGATTGATGCGAACGCCGGAGTGGTGCTGGCCCGCACCGGAAAGCTGTATGCAAAAGAGGCACGCAAGGTGCTGCCGCACGGCTGGTTTCCGCGCTCAATGCTTGGATACCGACCGTACGAAACTCCCGACGGTGCGCCCGCATTTCGCATTCTCGAGGCAACGCTGCAGGCGAGATAAGGCCGAGTGGCGCTTCCTGTGCGCGACTCTTGGCGCGGTGGCTGACACGCTTGTAGTGGGACGTGTGCCAACAAATCGGTTACCCGGATATTGACCTCGCTGAGTTCGGCCGAACCGGATTTTGTTACGCCGGTATCAACCCAGCCGCCTCCAGCCTGGTCCGCACGATCGCGCGCTCGTCCTCACTCAACGGCTGAAGCGGGCTGCGAGGCGCGCCACCGTGCAGCCCAACCAGATCCATCGCCGCCTTGATGCCAGCCGGCCCAAGCGCGCCCCCAATGTCGCTTGCCAGCGGCAATAGCGTGATCTGCAACGCGGCCGCCGTGACTTCATCACCCGCGCGCTGGGCGTCGTACATCGCCCGGGCTGCGAGTCCGGCGAACAACGCGATCGCGAGAATTGCACCAGCGGCGCCAGCTTTGAGGGCAAGAACCGCAGTGCCACCACTGCCAGTGAGCACGCGAAATTTGTCGCTTTGCGCCGCGAGATATTCGTTCAGCATCGGCAGGTTGCCGGCGCTGTCCTTCATGCCAATCACGTTGGGATGCAGCGCCATTTCGTGAATCAGCGCCGGCGACAACACGAGATGCGCGTACACCGGAATGTTGTACAACATCACAGGGAGCGGGCTCGCGTCGGCAATCGCGTGGTAGTGCGCGGAGAGCGCAGCTTCGGTCATACGTTTGAGGTAGTAGTGCGGCGCGACGACAAGCACCGCGTCGGCACCCTCGCTGTGCGCAACCTTGGCACGGTTGATAGTCTGCCGCGTGCTCTCGCCGCCGATTCCCGCGAGGAGCCATTTGTCGGCGGGGACCTCCGCGCGGGCCCAGTTGATTAGCGTGCCGCGTTCGGCGTCGTCCAGCAGCGCCGCCTCGCCGGAGGAACCGCAGACGAGCGCGCCGGACATGCCGAACGACAGGTGCGCGCGGAGGTTCGCCGTAAAAGCGGCGCGATCGAGGTCGCCGGAGGCCGAAAAGGGGGTGACGGCGGGGACCAGGAGACCGGAGAGGGATTTTGGCATGCGGTGAATTTAGCGCGCGTGGCGGGGTTTTGAACGGCGGAGGGTTACAGCCAACGGCGAGAATGCAGAGTCACTGCGAGAGTCGAGAATGCAGAGTCGAGAATTCAGAGTTCAGGGTTCAGAGTTCAGTGTGCACTCCGAGAATTCAGAATTGAGAGTACAGAATTGAGAGTGCAGAATTGAGAATGTGAGGGTTACCGTCCGGATTTCGGGGATTTCATCAATAGCCACTTCTTGAACGCGCAGCACATAGCGCGTAGCTCCCTGAGCTCCCGCTTGAATTCCTCGGCGCGATCAGGACTTATGAGGCCGGTAGAGGAAGCTAGCGCGAGATGACTCTGAGTTTCGCTGATTGATCCGATCGTGATATCCATGACGCGCGCACTTCGTGCGGGTGTGTCCTGCCTCGCACACTCCGCGATGTTCGCCGGAATCGACGAACACGCCCGCAGGAGCTGCGACTTCAGTCCCGGGGACGAAGTTGCTCCACGGCGCGGCCCGCGCACTGCATCGTGCATTGCAATGGCAAGGGCGTTGGACCGTTGCCAGATCTGAAGTTGCTCGTGATCGAACATGTGCGTAAATATGTCCCGCTCTTTCCGCCATGCGTCATCATTTCATTGCACCCGCTCCATTCTCAATTCCGTACTCTCCATTCTCAATTCTGCGCTTCGATAATTTGCCCGAACCAAAAAGCTTCTAGTCCGCACGTACCTCAACCGCGGGCATGCAATTCAATTGGTGAGCACTCAGGCATTCTCAATTCTGTATTCTGCATTCTGCATTCTCAATTCTGAATTCTCGGTGTGCATTCTGAACCCTGAACTCTGAACCCTGAACTCTGGACCCTGCATTCTCGACTCTCGCCGTTGCCTGTATTCTCGCTGTTCCTGCGCTCCGTACGCGTCAACTCCCGAACAAACTCTCAAACCCGCTCCCAAATACTGTATCGTCCCCCAACGGATTCGGACTCGTCACCGCCACCACTCCGCTCGGGCTCGTCGAAATGGGCGGGAGTGTCGCCCCCGTCCCCAGTGGGTTCGGTCCCAATCCACTTTGTGCGGACGCCATCGGCTTCGGCGCACCCGAGCGAATCGCCGCGCTCACCAACGGTGTCGGCGCTCTCCGCCCGCTGTTCAACGTCTTGAAATTCAATTCGAAATCCGACGGTCTGGTCGCCGCCGCCAGCGCTGTCTCAAACGCCACCTCTCCGTTGTTCACCAACTCGGTCAAGTGCTGATCGAACGTCTGCATGCCGTACTGCACGTGCCCATCCGCGATGTAATCGCGCACTTCCCCCACACGATTCTCGATAATCAAATCGCGAATCGTTGGCGTGATCACCATGATCTCGCACGCGACCACGCGTCCCTGCCCGCTCGCGCGTGGCAACAATCGCTGCGAGACTACCGCGTGTAATGTTTCAGCCAGGCGAATTCGGACAACCGTCTGCTCGTCCGGCGGAAACATCGCGACAATCCGCATGATCGTACTTTGCGCATCAGGCGTGTGCAGGGTCGACAGCAGCAAATGCCCTGTCTCGGCGGCTTTCATCGCGGTGTCAATCGTTTCGGCGTCGCGCATTTCACCAATCAGGATGACATCGGGATCCTGACGCAGTGCCGCGCGCAGTCCCATGCGGAAACTTTCGGTATCAATGCCAATCTCGCGCTGCGTCACCGAACTCTTGATGTCGGTGTGCATGAACTCAATCGGATTCTCGAGCGTGACGATGTGTTTCTCGTAGTGCGCGTTGATCGCGTGGACAAAGGCGGCCATCGTGCTCGATTTTCCCGAACCCGTCACGCCGGTCACCAACACCATACCACGTTCGTTGTGCGCAATGCGATTCAGTACCGGCGGAAGGTGCAGCGAGTCAAAGGTCGGCACATTTTCCGGAATGACGCGCATCACCACCGAATTCGCCCCGCGCTGCCGCATGATATTCACGCGAAAGCGACCGACGCCTTCGGCGAACCACGAACAGTCGTGATCCTGCAGCGTATCCACCATACGCCGATCGTTGTCGTTGGTCATCAAATGCAACGCGATCGCTCGCGTTTGCTCGGCCGTCAATGCCTGTTTCGTCAACGCAACCAGACGGCCGTCGATGCGTGCACGCACGACATCTCCCGCCTTGATGTGAACGTCGGAGGCTCCGCGTTCGACTGCCGCTTTGATGATGCGTTCGATCGCCACGTGTTTGTCAGGACCAGAAGTGCGAGTCAACTGTGCTGCAACGCTTGATAGCCGGTTCAATAGCCGGCATCGGCGTCCACGAAATGCTTCAACAAACAGCCCGCCGCGTGACATCCTCACGACGACTGCGCTGCTGGGGAGCAACGCCAGCCTTGCACCCACCCCGGTCTGGCAGGTATTGCGGGTTGGCGAAGCCGGTATAACGACGACCTCACCGTTTGGGAGTATCGTCTCCATTCCGCCAATCCCCACTACTGTTTCAAAATTCGCGGACGCGCCATCGGTGCGACGGCGCCGTGCGCCTCTCCACGCTCAGGCAAGTCGCGCGAGCGCTGCTGGCCAGGAGCCCGACTGTGCCCCCGAGTTCGGGAGCTCAACGCTCACCGCAAATTGCGAGGCCCGTGTCTGTCCCCAGATTCGGGTGCCCGACAGCTGACCCCAAGTTCCGAAGCCCGACTCTGGCCCTGAGGCGGGAACGCCCCGCCTCACGGTAAGTGACCGGAGCCGTTGTACCCTGGGGCGAGCTAGGCCGGCGCTATGCGCAGCGGGTCCATACCCATGTGCTGCTTCACTTCCCGCATCGTCTCCTGCGCAATCGCGCGGGCAGCATTGGCGCCGTCCGCGAGTGCGTCCAGCACGCGAGCCGGTTCGTCCGCCAGCGAGTGCGCGCGCTCACGAATGGGGGCCAACTCCCTCACCATCCCCGAGAGCAACACCTTTTTGCAATCGATGCACCCCCAGCCCGCCGAGCGACACTGTTCGTCTACGTGTTGCACGGTTTCGGGCGGATTGAACGCCTTGTGTAGCTGAAAAATGTTGCACACTTCGGGACGACCGGGATCGCTTTTTCGCACGCGCTGTGGATCGGTCATCGCGGGACGCAGCTTGGCCCACATCTCGTCTTCGGTCTCCAGCAACCCCACGGTGTTGCCCAACGACTTCGACATCTTGGACTGGCCGTCCAGCCCCATCAGGCGACGCGTTGGGGTCAACAGCGGTTTGGGCTCAGGAAAATAGCCTTCGCTGAAGCGTCCGTTCCACCGCCGCGCGATATCACGCGCCAATTCGAGATGTTGCACCTGATCTTCGCCAACGGGCACGAGATCCGCGCGATACAGCAGAATGTCTGCGGCTTGCAACACCGGATACATCAAAATGCCGGCGGGGATGCTCTCCAATTTACCAGACTTCTCCTTGTATTGCGTTTGGCGCTCGAGATCGCCCAACGGTGTTGAAGTCGTGAAAATCCAACTCAGCTCCGTGTGTTCGGGCACGTCGCTTTGCATGAACAAATTCGCGCGCGCAGGATCGATACCGGCGGCCAGCAGTGAACGCGCCATTTCCCAGCGGCGCTTGCGCAGCAGATCAGTGTCGTAGTTGCCCGTGATCGCGTGATAATCCACCACGCAGAAGAGCGCGCCAGGATGAGTGCGTTGCAACTCGACCCAGTTGCGCACCGCACCCAGGTAATTGCCGATGTGGAGTTCGCCGGACGGCTGAATGCCGCTGAAGATTCGTGACATTCGCGAAACGTACCGACTGCTGCACAGAGCGACAACCAACGCTGGGGAATGACCTTCCGATTGGCTACGTTACGCGCATGAACGAATCCACCATCTCCGATCGCGCCGACTGGCTAGCCGCCGCCATCGAGGCCGCATCCATTGCCGCCGCCTTCATTGCCGAACAGGCGGAGAACCGCGAGACGTTGCTGTGGCAATCCAAGTCGCCAACCGATTTCGTCAGCCTCGTCGACATCGGCGCGGAGCAACGCATTGTCGATTGCTTCCGCAAGCGCCTTCCCGAACTCTCTGTGATCGGCGAAGAACTCGGCCCCAATGGTGACATCCAGAATGGACTCGTCGCCGTGGTTGATCCGCTCGACGGCACCACAAACTTTCTGCACGGATATCCTGCGTACTGCGTTTCGATTTGTGTCGCGCTCAACGGCGTCGCACAGGCCGCCGTGGTGAACGATGTCGCGCGCGGTGGCGTGTACTCCGCAACACCCGGTGGCGGCGCGTTCGTTGATGGAAAACCGCTCAAGGTCTCGACAATTTCCGAGCCCGCACGTGCGTTGATCGGCACCGGATTTCCATTCAAGGATGTCACGCACATTCCCGACTTTCAACGGCAGTCAAAGAATCTGATGCCGATCACATCAGGCTTGCGTCGCGCCGGCGCCGCCGCACTCGACCTGGCTGATGTTGCACGCGGACGCTTCGAAGCATTCTGGGAGTTGGAGTTGATGCCGTGGGATATGGCCGCATCAACCCTCCTCATTCGCGAGGCCGGCGGTCGTGTAACCGACATTGACGGAAATGAAGCCACCCTCAAGCGCGGACCATTGGTCGCGAGTAATGGACTCATGCACGACTGGCTTTTACGACAGTTGAACGCCGGCCTTTCGTGATGGACTGTACTGGACGCGATTGCTGCCCGATTGGGTCTTGGTGGGGAACCGATTGTGCATTGACGCACTCCGTCAACTGACGAACAACCTTTGGACTAAAACGGACTTTCACGGACCTTTCGGACAAAAACTGCCTGACGGTGCGGTGTCGGCGAACGCCTCGTACCTGCGCAAATCCGCGTGCTTGTCTTTTGAAAGGTGCTATACGATGACATGGCACGTGAAAGCACATTCCTGACAGCGGTTGATCCAAAAAGTCAGAGTCCAGTTGCAGCCAGCTCGGAGCCGTCCTCCCTTGTGAGTGTCCGAAAGGTCCGTAAAAATCCATAAAGTCCAAAGGCTGTTCGTCAGTTAACGGACTCGTCGAAACGAAATCGCCGGCGTCCCCCGCACGCGGTTCGTCCGAAAAGTCCGTAAAAGTCCGTAAAGTCCAAAAGCTGTTCATCAGTTAACGGACTCGTCGAACGGAATCGCCGGCGTCCCCCACACGCGGTTCGTCCGGTGCATATTTTGGGGAATCCCAACGCTCCCCGGTCCGCACGACGCGCCGGAGGGCCCCCTCCCTGCCCTCCCCCGTCCGGTTTATGTCGCTTGTAGAATGCGTGCCAAACTTCAGTGAAGGCCAGGACGCCGACGTCATCGCCGCAATTCGTGACGCCGTGTTGTCCGTCCCCAACACCCACGTGCTGGACGTCTCCAGCGATCCGTCGCACAACAGAACCGTTCTGACATTCATCGCCACGCTCGAAGCCGCCGTCCCGGCGGCATTCGCCGCCATGAAAGTCGCGCAGGAACGCATCGACCTCACGAAACATCACGGCGAGCATCCACGCATCGGCGCAACCGATGTCGTCCCGTTCATTCCGCTCGACGGCGCGACCATGGACGACTGCATCGCGCTCGCCCGCCAACTCGGCGCACGCGTTGGCAGTGAACTTGGAATTCCCGTGTACCTATACGAACGCGCAGCAACAACTCCAGCGCGTGAAAATCTGGCGGATGTTCGGCGCGGTGAGTTTGAAGGACTGCGCACCGACATTCTCGTGAACGACGCGCGTATTCCCGACTTCGGTCCGCGTGCAGTACATCCAACAAGCGGCGCAACGGCCATCGGTGCCCGTCCGTTTCTCGTCGCGTACAACGTGTACCTCGGCCCTGAATCAAATCTTTCAGTCGCGAAAGAAGTCGCGAAAGCGGTACGCGGGTCCAGCGGTGGATTGCGTTATGTGAAGGGACTGGGTCTCGCGGTCGATGGCCAGGCGCAAGTTTCCATGAACCTTGTCGACACCGAAAAAACGCCACTGCATCGCGCGTATGAAGCCGTGCGCACTGAAGCTGCGGCCTACGGTGTTGTGCCCACGTGGAGCGAAATCGTTGGACTCGTTCCCGAGCGCGTGCTGCTCGAAGCGGGCGCGCGTCATGTGCAACTCAGGGGATACTCGCCCGCGATGTTGCTCGAGCGCAAAGTGCGCGACGTGGTTGCGGGAGGCGAGGCGCTTGATGCTTTTGTTTCACGCGTGGCGTCGCCTGCACCAACACCGGGAGGTGGCAGCGTTGTCGCGCACGTCGCCTCACTAGGTGCGGCGCTTGCGCAAATGGGCACGGGCCTGACAATTGGCCGCAAAAAGTACGCGAACGCGGAAGCCGAAATGAAAACACTCGCTCAAAAAGCGACCGCATTGCGTCAGCAACTCTCGGCCCTTGTTGAGCGTGACGCGGAAGCGTATGAAGGCGTTCGCACGGCGTACATGTTGCCATCTGAGCCAGAGGCAGCCGCCGTCGCGAAAGCCGACGCCGTACGCGCGGCGCTCATTTTCGCGGCGCAAATCCCGCTCGAAACTGCGCGCGCCGCGGCATCGGTTGCTGAAATCGCCAGCGCAGTTGCCGAGCGCGGTAACACCAACGCGGTGTCAGACGGCTGCGTTGCCGCACTGCTGGCCGAAGCTGCGTGCAAAGGCGCCGCTTGGAATGTGCGCATCAACGTCGCAGCCTTCGACGAGCACGCCAAACAGATCGGCGCGGAGTTGTTGTCAGCCGTACAGGAGTGCATCGACGCCGCCTCTGCGCACGCGCGCATCGCCGAGAACGCGGCTGAGCGGGCCATGTCCACGATGTAATCCGATCAAAGCATCCGGTTCTTTCCTCGATACCTCGTTCAGATTTCAAAGCAACCGGCACCTTGATCGCGGCACCGCGATCGCTCTGCCCACATGGCCACAAAAAACGCCGGAGCAATTGCCCCGGCGTGTTGTTATCCAAATAGAACGAGCATCTCCTACGGCGTTGCGACCGGGCCGCCCTCACGCCAATTGCACTCGAAGCTCCCGCCAACTTTGACCGTTGGGAACACCTTCGTGGGCACGAGACAGCGTGCGCTTCCGGCCACCAGCACTGACACACCTTCCTTCGCCGTCACCGCCTTCGCCGGGTACGGATGGCGCTGACGATGACGAAAAGGAATTTCACACGCAGTGGCTGTTACCAACGTCAGTAGAATTGTGGTGCGAATGACGAGCGTTTTGGTTGTCACGTTACACAATGGTAAGAATCCTCGGGCCCTGATCGGTGACAGCCACCGTGTGTTCGTAGTGAGCGGAGCGCATTCCATCCTGCGTCACCACAGTCCACTTGTCGCTGAGCGTTCGCGTCTTCGCTGTTCCCATATTCACCATCGGTTCAATGGCAATTGTGAGACCCGGCACCAGGCGTTTGCCGCGCTTGGGCTTTCCGTAGTTGGGAATCTGCAGCTCTTCGTGCGGAGAAAATCCGACGCCGTGTCCAACAAGCTCGCGTACAATCGCGAGTCCAGCGCCTTCCACCACCGCCTGAATTGCTGCTCCGATGTCGCCCACGTGATTTTCTGGAGTCGCCGCCGCAATACCAGCCGCGAGCGCCCGTTGTGTCACGTCCAGCAACCGAGTCGTTGAGGCATCGATCTCACCAACAGGTACGGTGATAGCGGCATCGGTATACATCCCTTCGTACTTTACGCCCACGTCCAGCGAAACGATGTCCCCGTTGGCCAACGCACGTTTCCGCGACGGAATACCGTGCACGACTTCTTCATTCACCGAAATACACGCACTGCCCGGAAAGCCATACAGCCCCTTGAAAGCGGGTTCTGCACCCTTGTGGCCTCTAATGAACGCTTCGGCAATGGCGTCCAGTTCGCCGGTTGTGATCCCCGGCGCCACGTGTTTCCGCATTTGTTGCAGCGTGTGGGCCAGAATGACACCGCCCCGCGCCATGATCTCAACTTCGCGAGGCGATTTGAGTTGCGTAGCGCCGCCGTTAGCCGGTCCCACTACGCGCTCTGACCCGGAGTGGCCTCGCCCAGCGCCTTGAGCGCTCGCGCCTCGACTTCTTCGAGGCTGCCCGAAGCATCGATGGTGCGGAGGGTATCGCCCGCGTCTTTGTACCAATCAATGACCGGTGAGGTCTGATCGCGATACACCATCAGTCTTTTGCGCACCGCCGCGGGTTCATCATCCGCGCGACGAATCAGTTTGCCGTCCTTGCCGTCAACATTGCATGTCTCGCCTGGCTCACGGCCAAAGAACGGACGCTGACAAGCTTCGCACACCGTGCGTCCGCTCAGGCGCTGCACAAGTTCGTCGTCGGCAATGTCGAACAACAGGACGTGATCTACCTGCCGTCCAAGTTCGGTCAGCATTTTTGACAGGCCGTCGGCCTGCGGAGTCGTGCGCACCACGCCGTCCAGAATGACGCCTTTGGCGGCCGACGGTTGCGAGAGCGCTTCTTTCATAATGCCCATAATGACACTGTCAGGCACCAGATCACCGCGTTCCATCACGGCTTTGGCCTGCAGCCCCATTGGCGTGCCTTCTCTCACTGCAGCACGCAGCACATCGCCGGTGGCGATCTTGGGAATAGCAAGGCGAGCAGCAAGCCGCTCGCCTTGAGTTCCCTTGCCCGCGCCAGGCGGTCCAAGCAGAACGATAACCATTGTGTTGTTACCGCTCCCTTAGAAGCCTTGGGTGGCCTGCCGTCCGCGGAAGCGAACGCGGCCCTTCTTCATAAAGCCGTCGTACTTGCGCAGCAACAAGTGCTGCTGCATCTGCGCCATCGTATCAAGCGCCACACCAACGACAATCAGCAGCGACGTGCCACCAAACGCAAAGGGCACGTTGATGATCAATCCGATAATCGATGGCATCAGCGCAATAACCGTGAGGAACAGCGCGCCCGGAAGCGTGATGCGTTCCACCACCTGTTCGATGTACTCCGCCGTTTTGGCGCCCGGCTTGATGCCGGGCACAAATCCACCCTGCTTCTTCAGGTTCTCGGCCAGATCGACCGGGTTGAAGATGATGGACGTGTAGAAGTACGTAAATAGCAGAATGAGCACTGCTTGCAGAATGAAATACACCCACGGGGTTGGACCCGTAGGATTGAAGTATTCTGCAATTTCCTGGACTCGCGCGTTACCGCTGAATTGCGCGACCGCACCTGGGATTACGATGACCGACTGCGCGAAGATAATGGGCATAACGCCCGCGGTGTTGATGCGCAGTGGAATGAAGTTGCGCGCCGCTTCCCGCTGACGTCCGCGAGCCATGGTGCGTTGCGGGATCTGAATCAGAATGCGTCGTGCGGCGACGGTGATTGCAACAACACCAGCCACAACCGCGACCATAATGATGGCAAGCACCACCAGCGACAGGGCCGATACCGTACCCGTGCCGACATATCCGAACGTCTGTGCGATGGCCGGCCACATGCGCTCAATGATCGAAAAGAAGATGATCAAGCTGGCGCCGTTACCCAAACCACGTTCGGTGATCTGTTCACCCAGCCACATGACGAACATCGCGCCCGTGGTGAGAAACAAAATCATCTGCATGGTGAAGCCGAAACCTGGTGTACGAACTGCGCCCGGCAATCCAGACACGAACAGCGTAAAGCCGTAGGCCTGAATCACGGCGAGCACTACGGTCGCATACCGCGTCCACTGCGTGAGTTTTTTCCGTCCCTCCTCATCCTTTTGCATTTTGTCGACCGTCGGCACTACTGCGCCGGCAATCTGCACGAAGATGCTGGACGAGATGTACGGCATGATGCCCAGTGCGAACAGCGTCGCCTTCGACAAACCGCCGCCCACGAACAGGTCGTAGAGCGACAGCAAGCCGTTGTTTTGCGTGGCGAAGTAGTCCGTCAGCGCCTGAACGTCAATACCGGGCGCGGTGATGTGCGCACCGGTTCGGTAGATCACCATACACAGGAACGTGAAGGTGATCTTGGCCCAGAGTTCGGGCGTCTGGTAGATATTGGCGACTGCCTGCGCCGCCGGATTGGTACCTTGCTGCTGCGCCATGCGCGGAGCTTTCTCCTTAGCCTTCGACTCGGCCGCCGGCCGCTTCGATTTTGGCTTTGGCCGAAGCGCTGACCTTCACGCCCCGAACCGTGAACGCGCGGGAAGGCTCGCCATTGGCGAGCAGCTTCGCCGGACCCTTGCTACCACGAATCAAGCCCGCGGCCAGCAGTGTCTCGACGTTGATATCATCTCCAACAACCTGCTCGAGATCGTTCAGGCGAACGACCTGTGACTCCTCGCGGAACGGGTTGGTGAAGCCACGCTTCGGGATACGACGGGTCAGAGGCATCTGGCCGCCTTCGAAATGCGGCTTGCCACCACCAGGACCGCCGTGGCCGGACCGCGCCATAGAGCCCTTGTGTCCCTTACCAGACGTCTTGCCCAGTCCCGAGCCCGGACCACGACCCACGCGACGACGGCCGCGGTGAGAGCCGGGAGCCGGCGACAGGTTATGCAGACCGATCTTTTCCATACTCACTCCTTCACCGGCGTCACTTCAATCAAGTGACGCACATGCTTGAGCTGACCACGCAGCGAGGCGGAATCCTGCTGCACGACAACATCCTGATGATGATGCAAGCCGATCGCGGCCAAGGTGCGACGCATACGCCACGAATGGCCAATGCCGCTGCGCACCTGCTTGATCTGCAATTTACCCGTGCCCGGCGCTTCGAGTTTCGGCGAAGTGGCCGGCCCTTTGGACGGATGCCATACAAACGTGCGTGCCATTATTCGACTCCCGCGAGCTCAACGACCGCTTTCTTCGGATCGGCCTTCTCGGTGCGCGACTTGGCACGCGAGCGGTACCCGACCTGTGAAACATCGATACCACGTTCTTTCGCGATTTGTTCGACCGTAGTCAAGCTCATCAAACCGTCCAGCGCGGCCAACACCATGTTGTGTGGGTTCGTTGAACCCAACGACTTGGTGAGAATATCGTTGATACCGGCGCACTCGAGAATGGCGCGAACCGCACCACCCGCGATCACACCAGCACCCGGCGCGGCCGGCTTCATCAACACTTTGCCAGCGCCATGTTTGCCGACGATTTCGTGCGGAATGGTCGAGCCGGTCATCGGGATCGACACCATGTTGCGACGCGCGCCTTCGACAGCCTTGCGGACCGCTTCGGACACCTCGTTCGCTTTACCGGTGCTGAACCCCACCTTGCCCTGCCCATCGCCCACCGCGACCAGCGCGTTGAACGAGAAGCGACGCCCACCCTTCACCACTTTGGCTACGCGGTTAATCGCAACGACGTTCTCGACCAGGTCGCTGCCTTCGCGCTCCTGCCCCTGACCGCCACGACCACCGTCACGACCGCCGCGGCCATCGCGACCGCCCTGTCCGCCGCCTTCACCGCCACGACCGCCACCGGGGCCGCCACGACCACCTGCGCCGCCGGGACCACCACCTGGGCCGCCTGGGCCGCGTCCACGTCCGCCGCCAGCACCGCCGCCCGGGCCACCACGGCCACGACCACCAGCACCACCGCCAGAACGTGCGCTACGGCCTGGGCCGCCGCTCGAAGCGCCACCGGATGGGGCGCCTCCCGAATTCGTACCGTTAGCCATGATTTAAAACTCCAGACCGCCCTCTCGGGCTCCGTCGGCCACGGCCTTTACGCGGCCGTGATACTGGTAACCAGCGCGATCGAACACCACCATAGCGATACCAGCCGCCTTCGCCTTCTCGGCGACCGACTTGCCTACCGCTGCAGCGCGCTCGGACTTCGTGCCGTTCATCCCGTGATCGCCAACGGTGAGCAGCGTCTTCAGCGTCACGTCGTCCACGATCTGGGCGTAGATGTGCTTCAACGAGCGGAACACTACCAGGCGCGGACGCTCGGTCGTGCCGTTCACCGCTTTGCGCACGCGATTGTGGCGCCGCGTACGGCGCTCGGTCTTCGTGCGAGGGATTGCAGTGCGAGCCATTACTTGCCTCCTGCCTTGCCGGCCTTACGACGGACAACTTCGCCCTGATACTTGACGCCCTTGCCCTTGTATGGCTCCGGCTTGCGAAGGCTGCGAATTTCTGCGGCGACCTGCCCCACCAGCTCCTTGCTCGAGCCTTCCACCAACAACGTGGTTGGGTTGGTCGCGGTCAACTTCACGCCTTCCGGCGTGGTGTACGGAATCGTGTGCGAATAACCCAACGACAACAACATGCCGTACGGCTTCGCCTCGGCCTTGAAACCAACGCCGGAGATCTCGAGCACTTTCTTGAAGCCCGTGGTCACACCCTCAACCATGTTCGCCACCAGCGTGCGCGACAATCCGTGTAACGCCTTGTGCATCTGCTCATCGCTGGGACGGCCAACGAGAATCTCGCCGCCTTCCTGCTTGAGCTGGATGTCCTGATGGAGTTTGCGGGAGAGTTCACCCTTCGGACCCTTCACCGTGACGGTGCTGCCGTCAATCTTGACGGTCACACCCGACGGCACGGGAATCGGACGCTTGCCAATACGTGACATTGCAGGCGCTCCTTACCAGATGAGGGCGAGCAATTCGCCCCCAGTATTCGTGGCGCGCGCCGTGCGGTCCGACATGATGCCTTTCGACGTGCTCAGAATGGCCATGCCCAATCCATTCCGCACACGCGGGATGGACTTCGATCCGACATACCGACGCAAACCAGGCGTTGACATACGCTTGGCTTCGCGAATCACCGACTGGCCGCCGTGCGCGTACTTGAGAATGACGCGAAGCACTGGCTTCGCATCTTCCTGTTCCACGGTGCGGAAATCGGTGATGTAGTGATTTTCCTTCAGAATGCGCGCAATCTCGATCTTCATGTTCGAGACGGGCATGTCGACGCGACGATGCTTGGACGCACACGCATTGCGTATGCGAGTCAGCATATCCGCGATAGGATCGTTGAGACTCATGCTTCGGTAGTTCTCCTATGGTATCCGATCATGTCGGACCTGTAGGAAGGTGAAAAAACAGGAACTGCAATTACTGCGAGACTTCGACTACAACGAGCGGAACGCCGCTGATTTACCAGCTGGCCTTCTTCACACCGGGAATCAACCCCATCAGCGCCATATCGCGAAGTGCAATACGCGAAAGTCCGAACTGCCGCAGGAATCCGCGCGGACGGCCCGAGAAATTGCAATGGTTGCGAATACGAACGGCACACGAATTCCGCGGCAACCGGCGCAGCGAAGCATACGCGGCGGCACGCTCTTCGTCGGTGCTTTTCGGATTACGAATGACAGCCTTGAGCTGCGCACGCTTGGTGGCGTACCGCGCGACGATCACGCGACGCTCATCATTCTTGACGATCTTGCTGGTCTTTGCCATGAGATAGTATGTCGGTCGTGATCAGGCCGCGGGCGCCGCGACTTCCGCCGGCTGCTTTACCGTCGGAATGATTGGCTTGTCGTCGCCGCGGAACGGCATGCCCAACTGATGCAACAACGCAAACGCGTGTTCATCTTTGGCCGCCGTCGTCACGAACGTAATGTCCATGCCGTGGATCTGCTCGACCATGTCGTAGTTGATCTCCGGGAAGATCATCTGTTCCTTGATGCCGAGGGTGTAGTTGCCACGACCGTCAAACGACTTCGTGCCCAATCCGCGGAAATCGCGAATACGCGGCACGGACACCGTCACGAACCGGTCGAGGAATTCCCACATGCGTGAGCCACGCAATGTCACCGACGCGCCGATGTCCTGGCCTTCGCGCAGCGCAAAGTTGGAGATGGACTTCTTGGCCTTGCGACGAACCGGCTTCTGACCGGTGATCAACGCCAATTCTTCCACCACCACGTCCAGCAACTTGGGCTGCTTGACCGCTTCACCAACACCGCAGTTCAACACGATTTTGGAAACCGTGGGAATCTGGTGCGTGTTCGTGAAACCAAACTGCTTGGCCAGGTTCGCCTTGACGGTGCTGTCGTAATACGTCTTGAGACGCGGCGCCAACGCATCGAGACCCGATCCCGCGTGGTCGCGCTTCGTGAAGTCCTGCGCCTGACGGGGCTGTCCGGCCTTTTTCTGCGCCTTGCTGCCAGAGCCGGCCGCTTTCGCCGCACCTGCACCCTTGTTGGCTGGCTTGGCGTCTTTGCCACCTTTGCCAGCGCCCTTCGCGCCAGCTTTTCCGCCGGCCTTTCCGCCAGCCGCTTTCTTGTCTGCCATCGTCTATTGCTCCGGGATCAGCGTGAACGCGGGAGTACTGCCCCACTCTTCACACCAATGCGTTCCTTGGTGCCATCGGCGTCGATGCGCGCCTTTACGCGCGTCGGCTTACCAGTCTTCGAATCCAGCAACATCACGTTCGACGCGTGCATGGGCGCTGGCATTTCGATGATACCACTCTGCTCATCGGCCGTGCGCGCCTTGCGATGCTTCTTCACCATGTTCAACCCTTCAACCTTGATGCGACCGGTCTTCGGGTACACCTGCAACACCTTGCCTTCTTTGCCTGCATCGTCACCGCGCATCACGCGCACGGTATCACCCTTGGTGACATGAATGGCATCGCGCGACGCCTTGAGCTTGTGGCGGAGGCCACCCAGCCGCTGGCCGCGATCGGTCTTGTAGTACGTATGCAAACGCATGATTAAATGACCTCAGGCGCGAGCGAGACAATTTTCATGTAGCGCTTTTCGCGCAGTTCGCGAGCAACCGGGCCAAAGATACGAGTGGCCTTCGGTTCGCCCTTGTCGTCGATGATGACCACAGCGTTTTCGTCGAAGCGGATGTAGCTGCCATCCTTGCGACGCGTTTCCTTGACCGTGCGAACAACCACGGCCTTGGCAACGTCAGACTTCTTGACGGTGCCATTGGGCAACGCATCCTTGACCGCCACGATGACCTTGTCGCCAAGGCCCGCATAACGACGGCGCGTACCGCCCAACACACGAATGACCAGGGCACGCTTGGCGCCTGAATTATCCGCAACCTTCACGATGGATTCCTGCTGAATCATGGCTCTGTCCCCTTAGCGAGCGCGCTCGACGATTTCGACCAGGCGCCACCGTTTGTCTTTCGACAAGGGCTTGGTCTCCATGATCCGCACGGTGTCGCCCAGCTTCGCCGAATTCTCTTCGTCGTGTGCTTTGAGCTTCTTCGTGCGGGTCACCATCTTGCCGTACACAGGGTGCGGCATGCGGCGGTCGATACGAACAACCACCGTCTTTTGCATCTTGTCGCTCACGACGATTCCAACGCGAAACTTCCGCGCGGTGCGATCGGAGCCGCTCTCGGGCGCGAGCGCGTTATTGGCTTCTTGCATCTGTCAAATCTCCTTAGCGGCCGCTGGCCTTAGTGGCCTTCTTCGCCGCAGCCTTTTTCGGCGCAGCTTTCTTTCCTGCAGACTTCGCGGCCGGGGCTTTCACCACGTCACGCTTGATGCCCAACACGCGCTCACGCGCCACGGTATGCAACCGGGCGATGTCGCGACGGATGCTGCGCAACCGCAACGCATCTTCCAACGCTTCGGTTCCACTGCGAAAACGCAAACGGAATCGCTCTTCTTCCAACTCGCCAATGCGCGTCTTGACTTCGCTCTCGTCCAGTGCGCGGACTTCTTCAGCTTTCATGGGCCACCGCCTCCTCACGGACAACAAACTTGGTCTTGACTCCGAGTTTCGCCGCCGCCAGCGCCATAGCTGTGGCTGCGACTTCACGCGTGACACCTTCGAGTTCGAACATCATGCGGCCCGGCTTGACCACGGCCACCCACATTTCCGGAGAACCCTTACCCTTACCCATGCGGGTTTCGGCCGGCTTCTTCGTAATCGGTTTGTCGGGGAAAATGCGGATCCACACTTTTCCGCCGCGCTTGATATGGCGCGTAAGCGCAATACGAGCGGCTTCGATCTGACGGCTCGTGACCCAACCCGGCTCAAGCGCTTGCAACCCGAAATGTCCGAACGACACTTCTGATCCGCGGTGCGCGAGCCCCGTGGTACGGCCTTTGAACATCTTGCGGAATTTGACACGCTTTGGACTTAGCATCGCTTGGTCTCCTTAGACGCCGGTCGAGTAAGTCTTGCCACGACGATCTTCCACGATTTCACCCTTGAAGATCCACACTTTGACACCAATGGTGCCGTACGTGGTCTTCGCGGTGCTCACCGCGTAATCGATATCGGCGCGCAACGTATGCAGAGGTACCCGACCCTCGTGGTACCCTTCGACGCGCGCAATTTCAGCGCCGCCCAAACGTCCGCCACACTTGATCTTGATACCGAGCGCACCCATACGCATCGCACTCTGCACCGCACGCTTCATGGCGCGACGGAACGAGATACGCTGAGCAAGCTGCGCCGCAATGTTGTCGGCCACCAACTGCGCTTCGACTTCAGGACGCTTGATTTCTTCGACGTTGATACCGACTTCCTTGCCGGAGAGCTGTGCGAGCTCATCACGCAACTTGTCGACCTCCGCGCCCTTCTTGCCAATCACCACGCCCGGACGGCCGGTGTGAATGGTCACGACCACTTTGCCCGGCTTGCGCTCGATGCGAACATCGGCGATTGCGGCGTTATCAAGACGCGCTTTGAGATACTTGCGCAGCAGTGCGTCTTCCTTGAGCAACGCGGGCATTTCCTTGCTCGCGTACCAGGTTGACCGCCAGTTCTTCGTGACACCGAGGCGGAACCCGATTGGATTCGTCTTTTGTCCCATTTATCGAGCCGCCTCCGCTACGACGATTTCTATGTGGCTGGTGCGCTTGGCAATGGGTGTTGCTCGTCCCATGGCGGCCGGCATCCAACGCTTGAGTTTCGGTCCTTCGTTGATGATCGCTTTCGAGATCACCAGCATATCCACGTCCACCGACGTATCGGCAGCCCGTGCCGCCTGCTCGGCATTCGCGACGGCGCTGTTGAGCGTCTTCTCGATCTGCTTCGCCGCACCCTTCTTGCTGAACTTGAGCAACGCAAGGGCGTCGTTCACCTTCAAGCCGCGAATCTGATCAATGACCAGGCGCATCTTGTACGGCGACTGACGAGCCGTGCGCTGAATGGCGTGCGCCTGAACGCCAGGCGCTGCTTTCTTGGTAGCCATGACCTATTTGCCTCCGCGCGCTGCACCACCGGCCGGCGCCGATGATTTCTTGGCATCAACTTTCTGCCCCGCGTGACCGCGGAACAAACGCGTTGGCGAAAATTCACCCAGCTTGTGACCCACCATGTTTTCGGTCACGTACACGGGAATGAACTTGTTGCCGTTGTGCACGGCAAACGTATGTCCAACAAACTCGGGAAGAATTGTGCTCGCACGCGACCACGTCTTCACGACCTTCTTTTCGTTGCGCGAGTTCATTCCGAGGAGCTTGCTCTCCAGACGCTCAGCGACAAACGGTCCTTTTCTAATGCTGCGTGACATATCGGCTCTTGGGCTTTAGCGGATTACTGCGTCGCTTTGCCGCGCTTGCGGCCGCGGACAATCAGACGTGTGGACGACTTCTTCTTGTTACGCGTCTTGACGCCCTCTTTCTTGCCCCACGGGCTCACGACGTTACGTCCACCGCGAGTACGTCCACCGTGCGGATGGTCAACCGGGTTCATGACTTCACCCCGCACCTTTGGACGCTTGCCAAGCCAGCGACTCTTGCCGGCCTTGCCGTGTGACTGCAGCTCGTGTTCCGAGTTGCCGACTTCACCGATCGTCGCGCGGCACATGCCGTGAATGAGACGCATTTCCGAGCTGCCCATGCGAAGCGTCACGTATTCGCCTTCCTTCGCGACGACTTGCGCAAACGCACCGGCCGAACGCGCCATCTGTCCGCCCTTGCCGATCTTGAGCTCGATGTTGTGCACCTGCGTACCAAGCGGCACTTCCTTGAGCAGCAAACAATTGCCGTTCCGGATATCCGCTCCCGGTCCGGATGTCACCGTATCTCCCTGCTTCAGTCCTTTTGGATGCAGGATGTAACGCTTCTCGCCGTCGGCGTATTCGACCAGCGCAATACGCGCCGAGCGGTTCGGATCGTATTCGATATGCAGTACGGTGGCCACCATTCCGTCCTTGTTGCGACGAAAATCGATAACGCGGTACTGACGCTTGTGGCCACCGCCGATGCGACGCATCGAGATGTGCCCGTGGTTATCACGTCCACCAGACTTCTTGAGCGGCTCGACCAACGACTTTTCAGGCGTGGTGCGCGTGATCTCAACGAAATCGGAGACTGAGCGGAAACGGCCAACTGGTGTGACCGGCTTGAATTGACGAATTCCCATGTCGATCAGCCCTCGAAGATCGGAATCATGTCGCCCGCACGGAGCTTCACGATTGCTTTCTTGGTGTGTGGACGACGTCCGATGGACTGGCCGACGCGCCGCGACTTGCCGCGCGCATTCGATGTCCAGACTCCCACAACTTTCACGCCGAACAGCTGCTCGATGGCCGCCTTGATCGTGTACTTGTTGGAGTCCGTAGCCACCTCAAACGTGTATTCGCCGCGATCCTGATACGCGGCGGATGTCTGCTCCGTGATGATCGGGCGGACGATAGTGCGATGAATAGTTGACATGATGTGTTAAGCCTCCGTCGTCGCGGCGGTCGTCTTCTTCGCCGACTTGGGGGCACGCGCCACCTTGGCCGGTGCTTCCGCGTCCGTCGCGGTAGAAGCCGACAGTGCCGAGGATTCGATGATGACGACATCGGACCACAACACGTGGTACGTCGACGCATCCGTGTACGGCATCACGTGCGCGTTTTGCAGATTGCGCGTACTCAGGTACACGTTCGGCTTCACACCGTCGGTCAGCACGAGCACTTTCTTGTCACTGATACCGAGCTTCGCAAACAGCGCGAGCATGACCTTCGTGCTCGGCTTCTTGATGTCGAAGGCTTCGACCAGCACGACCGAGTTCTCGCGAGCGCGGGCGTTGAATGCGCTCTTGCGAGCCAGCGCGCGAGTCTGCTTGGGCACGATCTGCGTGTACGCACGCGGGATCGGACCAAACACTTTACCACCACCTGGCCAGTTGGGCGCGCGGATGGAGCCCTGACGTGCACGACCAGTTCCCTTTTGCTTCCAGGGCTTCTGGTTGCCGCCGGTGACTTCGCCGCGGGTCTTCGTCTTGGCCGTGCCCTGGCGACGATTCGCGAGGAACGCCTTGACGGCTTGGTGCATGACAGGAACGTTGACCGTGCCGTCAAAGAACGTCTCGGGAAGACGCTGGTTTGACTTGGTCGTTCCCTGCGCCGAGTACACGGGCGCGTCGAATGTTGTGATTTCAGCCATCGGTTCAGCCCTGCTTGCGCACGAAAACGATGCCGTTGGTCGGCCCCGCTACGCTGCCGCGCAGGTAAATGAGGTTGCGCTCAACGTCGATTTTCTCGACGCGAATGCCGATCGCAGTGTGCTGCGCTGCGCCATAGTGGCCGGGCATCTTTTTGCCCTTGATTACACGCGACGGATTCGTGCCCGCGCCAATGGAACCTGGCTTGCGATGCTTCGTGTTGCCGTGTGTGTTTGGTCCGCCGTGGAAGCCATAACGTTTCACAACGCCCTGGAAACCACGACCTTTGCTGGTGCCCGTGACCTTCACTTTTTCGCCAGCAGCGAAAATTTCCACGGTGATCGTCTGGCCAATTTCGTAGGACGGAACGACGGCGCCTTTGCCCTGCGCGTCATCAATGCGGAATGAGTGCAGAAGATGTGGCGGCGCGTCGAGCCCCGCTTTCTTCGCATGTCCGACTTCCGCCTGATTCGCGCGGCGTCCGCGCGGCGTGTGTTCGCCCTTCTTGTTCGGACGCGCAAGCTTCTGCGTGCCGTAACCCAACTCGACCGAGTCGAAGCCTGCGACTGCCTTACTCATGACCTTGGTCACGGGGTTGGGCGCGGCCTCCACCACGGTACAGGGGATCTGCTGCCCCTGTGCGTTGAATATCTGGGTCATACCCAGCTTTTTGCCAATGATGCCGATCATGAAAACCTCAGAACTGCGTACGAGTCGCGGATGCTGTCAAGCAAATCCGTTGGACTATCGAGAATGTCGCCGATTGCAACTGAATCGCGGATGCGATTCCGATTTCACACGTATGAAATCATCTCGGGAAAGCGCTGCGCAGTGATGCGCAGGTGGAGCAAAAAGCGGAGCCGCAGGCGTAGCGTTGTAATCGAATAATCAAAGTTGAACAGGATTTGCGCAGCAAATCCTATTCAACTTTGATCTCGACATCGACGCCGGCTGGCAAATCCAGCTTGGTCAATGCGTCAACCGTTCCCGCGCGTGAATCGAGAATGTCGATAACACGCTTGTGCGTCTTGAGCTCGAACTGTTCACGTGACTTCTTGTCCACGTGCGGCGAGCGCAACACGGTCCAGCGTTGTGACTTCGTCGGCAGAGGAATCGGACCTGACACCTGCGCGCCCGTCTTTTCGGCGGTGCGAACAATGTCGGCGGAAGCCTGATCGATCACCGCGTGATCGAATGCCTTGAGTCGGATGCGAATACGGCCAGCCATGCTATCTCTCGGAAAAAAGAAAACGACACCGCGGGCAGCGATGAACCATCGCTGCCCGCGTCGCGTTACTTAGGCCAGAATCTTGGTTACAACACCTGATCCAACCGTGCGACCACCTTCACGAATGGCGAAGCGCAACTGCTCTTCCATTGCGATCGGGATGATCAGCTCGACCGTCATCTGGATGTTGTCGCCCGGCATCACCATTTCGACGCCTTCCGGCAACTCGATGGTACCCGTGACGTCGGTCGTACGGAAGTAAAACTGTGGACGGTAGCCCTTGAAGATTGGCGTGTGACGGCCGCCTTCTTCCTTCGTCAGCACGTACACCTCGGCCAGGAACTTGTTGTGTGGCTTGATCGAATTCGGCTTGGCGAGACACATGCCACGCTCGATATCGCTCTTGTCGACACCACGGAGGAGCAAGCCGACGTTGTCGCCCGCGCGTCCTTCGTCCAGCAACTTGCGGAACATTTCAACGCCGGTCACGATGGTCTTCTTGGTCGCGTTGTAACCAACCAGCGCGACTTCTTCCTGCACCTTGATGATGCCGCGTTCGATACGACCCGTGGCAACCGTGCCGCGACCCGTGATGGAGAACACGTCTTCGACGGGCAGCAGGAACGGCTTGTCAATTTCGCGCACGGGCTCGGGTACGAACGTATCGAGCGCCGTGAACAACTCTTCGAGTTTTTCGATCCACTGCGGCTCGCCGTTGATCGCGCCAATGGCGGATCCGCGGATCACTGGGCAGTCGTCACCCGGGTAGTTGTACTTGGAGAGCAATTCGCGGACTTCGAGTTCGACGAGATCGAGGAGCTCGGCGTCGTCAACGAGATCGCACTTGTTGAGAAACACCACGACCGTTGGCACGTTGACCTGGCGCGCCAGGAGAATGTGCTCACGCGTTTGTGGCATCGGGCCGTCAACAGCGGAGACCACGAGAATGGCGCCATCCATCTGCGCAGCACCCGTGATCATGTTTTTCACATAATCGGCGTGTCCTGGGCAATCAACGTGCGCGTAGTGACGGTTGGCCGTCTCGTATTCCACGTGCGACGTCGCGATGGTCAGAATCTTCGTCGAGTCACGACGACCCTGAGATTCAGAAGCCTTGGCGACCTGATCGTACGAGATGTACTTGGTGCCGTAGCCCTTGTCTGCGGAAATCTTCGTGAGCGCGGCCGTCGTGGTGGTCTTGCCGTGATCGACGTGGCCGATAGTCCCCACGTTCACGTGCGGCTTGTTCCGCTCGAACTTTACTTTTGCCATGGTTCGATTG